>ENA-OSET01004687-OSET01004687.1-sediment-metagenome-genome-assembly--contig:-NODE-4687-length-11958-cov-4.160761_pt1 | contig 11958 bp, 10 predicted proteins | sample MGYA00237882_ERZ534229 | MGnify/ENA primary metagenome ERZ534229 (study PRJEB26408, sample SAMN06266212) | sediment metagenome | isolation source: Hudson Canyon methane seep mesocosm | place...
AAGATTCATTCCCGAATCTTCAAGTGCCTTCCAGCCGGCGTAGATGCCCAGCTGAGTAAAGCGATCGGCGCGCCGCACTTCTTTAGCGTTTGGAAAAGCCGGGGTAGGATCGAAGTCTTTGACCTCCGCAGCGATTTGGCAGGCGAATTCGCTGATGTCAAACGAGGTCACACGATCGATGCCGCATTGGCCAGCGATGACGTTGTTCCAAAACGTTTCCACCTCGCATCCGAGCGACGAGGCGACGCCCGTGCCGGTAACCACCACGCGTATGCCTGTTTCACTTCCCATTTTTATCGAAAACAATTTTTGCGCAAAAAAATGGGCAGCCGGAACCGTGCTGGTCCGCTGCCCAAAATGGTTGCGGCGGTTTAGCCCTGAGAGTCCTCGATGAACGAGATGACGTCACCCACGGTGGTAAGCTTCTCGGCTTCTTCATCTGGGATTTCGTTGCCGAATTCCTCTTCGAGGCCCATCACCAGTTCCACGGTATCCAGCGAATCCGCACCGAGATCCTCGATGAACTTTGCCTCCGGCGTAATTTGCTCGGGCTTCACGCCCAATTGTTCCACCACGATTGCTTGAACCCGTGACTTAATGCTATTTTCTTCAGACATATATATTTGCTCCTAAAAGGTGCGTTGCTTGTCAGCCAATTCAAGCCAAGCGTCAAGCCCCGAGTCGGGTTTTTTTATTCACAAAAAAAACGCAAAATTCTTCTTGAATGGGCAGTTCATAAATATTCTTAAAAAAAATAGATGTAATCAAAAATTTTTCAATTATAAATACAATAATTGATAAATATATAAAGTATGCTGCGCACAAATTATTAAGAGAACCTGAATTACAAAAAGAAAAAGCACTGTTAAAAGAAGTAAATGACTTTAAACCAGACCTAATATTGGTTTTGTTAGGAAGTAATTTGTCACCTAAAACAGTTAAAAAGATAAAAAAGACAGTAAAGGTACCTATTGTTTGCTGGTGTCAAGATCAGTTATCAACCTTAGGTCGACAATATGTTATTGGTGCAGATTATGATAAGGTTTTTTTAAAAGATCTCTGGCCTTCATCAACAGAAATTAAAAAAGTTCTCTATGTCGAAGATAACCCAGCTAATAGGCGGTTGATGGAGTCCGTATTTATAAGACTCCAGAACTATCAGTTAACCATGTTTGAATCTGCTGAATTAGCTTGGCATAGTGCGATGGAACAAGATTTTGTTGTGTCTTAATCCCTTCATAAACAGGGCTAATTTCTAACTAATATAGGTGATGGTATTGGTGCATCCGTACTGTCTTAATCCCTTCATAAACAGGGCTAATTTCTAACGAATGCCGTACCGGTACGTTGCTGGATCATATATGTCTTAATCCCTTCATAAACAGGGCTAATTTCTAACCTCACGTATGCGTCAACCAGTACCCGGGAATATTGTCTTAATCCCTTCATAAACAGGGCTAATTTCTAACCCAAGCGCTCTTCCAGTTCAATCGCTTCAGGTGTGTCTTAATCCCTTCATAAACAGGGCTAATTTCTAACGTATGCATGATATCACAAATGGTATTCTTACCGTGTCTTAATCCCTTCATAAACAGGGCTAATTTCTAACAGAAGGCGATAGTCATCCTAGTGAATTTAATGAGTCTTAATCCCTTCATAAACAGGGCTAATTTCTAACTAAAAGTTTAGTTATTAAAATGTTTCATCTAATGTCTTAATCCCTTCATAAACAGGGCTAATTTCTAACGTACCTACTGAAATCTCTTCAGCAGCTGACAATGTCTTAATCCCTTCATAAACAGGGCTAATTTCTAACGTAAAATGAACACTGAAACCTTCGAAGAAGAATAGTCTTAATCCCTTCATAAACAGGGCTAATTTCTAACACATAGGAATGGATGGAACTACCACCGTATATATGTCTTAATCCCTTCATAAACAGGGCTAATTTCTAACTAAATAAAGTAATCGATATCCGCAATACCCTATCGTCTTAATCCCTTCATAAACAGGGCTAATTTCTAACCTACATGGCTGAAATAACCGACGTAGTGTCGGGTCTTAATCCCTTCATAAACAGGGCTAATTTCTAACAACAGTTCGGCAACGGGTTGAGATGGATGCTGGTGTCTTAATCCCTTCATAAACAGGGCTAATTTCTAACTGAGGAATAGACTGAATTCCTCATGGCAGTTAGAGTCTTAATCCCTTCATAAACAGGGCTAATTTCTAACATAAACCGTAGGACTCTGCTACTACGTATAATGCGTCTTAATCCCTTCATAAACAGGGCTAATTTCTAACAGGATATTGCTAACGATACCAGTAGTAAGTTAGAGTCTTAATCCCTTCATAAACAGGGCTAATTTCTAACTTATCACCAGGATGTTTACTAACATATAGTAGTGTCTTAATCCCTTCATAAACAGGGCTAATTTCTAACAAAGCAGTGAGTGGTAAAAATAAAACTGGAGCAGTCTTAATCCCTTCATAAACAGGGCTAATTTCTAACAGCTCGCCGCTAATAACCCTTTATTATCAATAGACTGCAAAGGGGGTTCACAAGTGCACTTAAAAATCATTTTTTAGACTCTCTTTTTTACCTCAAAAACACAGAAAAATGTCTTCTGGCTTCTTTTTTTTCTAAACTCACGTACTCTTCAAATACGCGAAGGGTTATTATACCTCAATTACATATCTCCCCATACCAAAGGTAGTTTTATTGCTACTACTCTTCAGTAATATTGTATTTTTAAACAAAATTTACTTGATCGATTTAGCTTTTATACTTTAGCCATCCACTCAATCACCTTGTCTTTTAAGTTTTTTAAATCAGCCCCATAAATTACTTCAATTTTATATTCTTTTGCTCGCTTAAGTGCAGGGTCATCTAGTTTCCGTGCTGATACTAACCATTTATACCCATATAAACCTGCGGCTCTATGCCCTAAGCTTTCTAATTTATATAAAATATCAGTATCTTTACCTATTTGTTTTTGAAAATTGATGGTTTTACATTCTATAAAAAGTAATTGATTATGATGCGCGACAATGCAATCCATTTCGTTACGAATATCACTTTTTAATGCGCCAGACTCGGCAAATTCGACATTAGCTAATACGTCAAAAGGATTTAAGTCTTTGATAATATGCCATGTGTACTCTTCTAACCATTGCCCACTTATATATTCAGCTCCTTGAATAGAATCAAAGTAAAGACAATTAGGTTTATTTTGATCCCATTGGAATATTTTATGTTCTGTTAATTTTTTTAATGCAGTAACCCATATTCTTCGTGGTACTTGTCTAAAATATTGCTCTGGATACGTTAAAACATTTTCTTTGTCGCGTGATGTTTGTTTAGTCGCTTCTTGCACAAATTTATTAAGACATCCTAAAAAACCTTGTTGGTCTAATTCTTGCGCATTATGCCCCAGCCATTTCGTTAGCTCTTTTCTGCTGTTGGCATTTTTTTGCCATTCTTCATCCGCACTCTTGCGGTAGGTTTGTTCCATTGAAAGCAAAGCGCCTTTTATATTTAGAACTGACTGAATGGGTATCGCGCTCTGTTTTTCTGGGTAAATGTGTTCTATCTCGCCGTGTGAGGTATCACAATATATAATTTGATTGTTTTTATCACTAAAAACGGAGTAAAAACCCAGTGTCATTAGTTTATTACCCCCTGTGGCATGATAGCTTATCTTGCTGTTCGGAAACTGCGTATTTAATTGATCTTCTATTTCCATCGCTTTATCAATAATGCGCTCAATGCCTGCATCAGGTACGTGCTTAAAGAAAATGATCGAGTCTTCTTTATAATCCGTTAGACTCTTTACTATTTTGATAAATTGATCGGCTTTTTTCTGCATACTGTCAGAAATAGCCAGTGCAATAATATCGGGCTTAAGCTGTAAAATAGGGATTAAATTTGCCTGTGCTTGTCCTGTGACTATTAATAAATGGACTTGCTGTACTTTTGTTTGTTCAGTCATTAATTGACTCCATTATATGGTAATGCCCCATACCAAATGAGGTTTTGTTGCCAGCATGTAACCATTGCCCACTGTTTAGTATTTCTAAAAAAGGGGTCAAATTACCTTGTAATGTTAGCTCACCTAAAACGCCACCTAAAGTCATTTTTTGTTGCTGTCGATTAGAATAGCGCGTCCATTCACACCACTTTAAGTTAGGGGTTAGCTTAATCGTGTCTGCCTGCTTGACTAAGGCTGAAAAATCGGGGGCTTGATACTGTTCACCGTATAATTCAACTAATAGATAATAACGCCTGATTAAGGCGGTCATAAAATCACGCGCGGTCATGGTGTTCGATATAATCTTGCCCTTTTTTTGTATTCTTAAGGGCGTATTAATCTTTAAGCTTAGGCTTTCGGTCTGCTTAAGTGCTTCTATCTTTAAAGGCTCAGGCGTACAAACGCTTTCGGTGATATTGGGCTGATAAATCATTTGTGGATTCTGTGAGGATGTTTGTAATGCAACATTGATTAATTTTGCCTGTGCTTGTTCTTTTCCTAGTCCACGCTCTAAGGCACGTTGCCAAGCAAAAATGATTAATGGTAATTGTTTAATGGCAGCGCCCATTAATACCATTGAGAAACTCAGTGCTTCGCCGATTTGATAGTTTTTACTACCTAAAGGCGGTGGCTCTATAATATAAGGCGCAGGCACTTGGTTAAAATTTTGCATACGATGCTGTTCTGGCGCGATAGGTTCAAATATTAACGTATAAGGACAAGTGCTTTGTAGCGGACAAGCATGACAGTCTTTCATATTAGTCATACAACTAATATGTCTTAGTGCATGACCGAATGCACCGCGTAACATCGAGCCTGAATAAAAATTCAGATGCAGCGGGGTTGCTACTTTAAAGTTGAACTGGTAGCGATTAATAGCTAAAGTATTCATGGTTGTAATGTTTTAAGTTGGTCTTTTAATTTTTTATTTTTCTTTAAATCCCAAAAAGCCACTAGCGGTTGAGCAATCAGTAGTAAAGCTTGTTTGTCATCACTTGACCAATTTTCAGCATGTTTAATGGTGGCGGTTAGTTGTTGCCTTAATGTGCCTTGTGGCTCTATTAAATTCTTTTCTTTGACTTGCAGGTATTGTTGTTCTAATTCATAAATAGCCAGTTGAGATTCTGTCATGCTGGATTTTTTGGCTTCTTCTTGTGCTACTTGTTGCTCTTTGATGCGCTCTTGCTCGGCATATTCTGCATCTTTTTGAGTTTGCTCTGCCTTTTTTTGTTGAATGTCTGCACGGTGTTGTTTTTCTATTGCTTGGTGCTGATAATCGGCTTGGGCATTGTCTTTTAAAAATTGATGCGTTTTGCTTAAGGCTGAATCAGGCAACTCCACTAAAACCCAGCCTAGCGGCAATAAATTATGTTGTTGATCTTTATCCTCCGCTGCCATCCATATCGTTGTGGTGTGGTCTTGGTATTTTGCTGGCGTACCTTTGCCTTGCATAATTTTAATATGCCGTGCGCCTTCAACTGTTTTACTTTCTGCCCCTGCTTGTTTGCCTAAGCGTAATAAAAACACCTGTTGTTTGTCTATCGCTGAACCGATTTCACCGTCTAATAAATTTTGTACTTGTTGCAACCATTCAGGATTGACATAGTTGAGTTCGTGTAATAAGCGCAATTCATTTTCTAGCTGAGGCAGGTAATACGCATTACAGATAGTGACTAATTGTTTTATATCGCTCATCTGCGGAATACTTTGCGCTGTCGAGGCTAAAAAACCAATATCAAAAGCTAGGCTTTTACTGCGGTTGGCAGGCATACATTCCATTTTTAAAGGCATACCCTGACTTTCCATTTTCTTACGCTGTTGTTTTTTACGATTGACAATAAAACGAATTTCTAAGCCATTCAATTCATCAGGGTGTTGGTAAGGTGCATCAGTTATCTTTAGTAACCTAAGGGGATCTTCATTAATTTCTTTAAAATTTAATAACTTCTTTTGAAATTTACTTTCTAAATTTTTAAGAGTTCTTTGTTGCTCTTTGGGTTTCAATTCATCAAAATTATTATCATAAGTATGCTGATTTTTTACATTTAACTTATCTAATAAAGCGGTACGAATGGCTCCCTTAATACCACTGCCTGCAATATAGGGCTGTTGCGTATAAGGATTATAAGCATGGCGCTGTATTTCTAAAACATTCTGTATTCTGCGTCCTTGCTTTTCATGTTGAGCTACGTTACCCACACGACTTTGATAAAACTGCTCCATAGCTTCTGTCACAGGAACAGAATGTGTCGCTTGTTCAATTAAAGTATCACTGTTTGCATAAATACCTGCTTGCAAAGCTTTTAACCCATCCGCTCCTTTTTGCATGGCTTTAGTGGCTAATGCGTTTCTTTCCGCGAGGCTTAATGCTTGTATCATGCCTTCGGCAGAGAAATGATGTAATGCCCCTTCTTTAATGACATAGTTGGTTGGATAATAATCTTCACCACAGCCTATGTGTATGGGCGTTAAACTGGAAATCGTGCAATGTGTCGTCTGTAGCATAGCTGTCATTTTAGCCTCGATTAATCAAATGAATGGGAGCATAACCTTGCTGCACCGTGGCGGTGATAGCTTTAGATACACCACTCATACCTTGTCCACACCAGCCTTGTTGAGTATCCATTGTTTGTGGCGTTAAAATGGCATAACTGTCTGCCATTAATATAGGGTTTTTAAAGGGGTTGTTGCTGTGTACTGCAAGATCACCATGCCGACCAAAACGGGTGAAAATTTGGTAATAGCAGTCTTCATCATGCCAAGATAAGCCTTGTGGCGTACAAGGGGCTAGTGTTAAAAAAGCATTGGCTTGTGGAGGGTTGAGTCTTTCTTGTTGACTGATATTTTTTAGAGTAAATTTCCCTAAACCACAGCTCGCTTCTTTTCCGTAGCCTTGTAGGCCCATTAGGCTAAATACTTCTTGTAATTGCTCAACAGAAAAACGGTTTTCATCAATTTCTACCTGAATATTTAACTCTACTTCAGGATGGTACCAAGTAATATAACGCTGAAAAGGTGCAAAGCCATCACTACTACCTGTTGTCCCTGTTTTTCGATTTAAACTATTGTGACTTTGGCTATCTTGTTGCGTTAATTCACCTGTCAGCCCCATCATCTCTAGCATTTCGTTTGCGGTTAATGCCGAGTGATGCCATTCACTCAACTCTTGTGATAAAACCGACTCAGGAAACCATTTTTTACCTTTTAATTGCTTACGTTGTTTAGAGTCAGTGACATCAAAACCCAATAATGATAATGGGACGGCTGGACGTTGCAAATAGCCTTTGGGTGTCGCATCGGATACCACCATAAACGGTTTTTGTGCGGTATATGCTTCTAGCAGGCTGGTTAATTGTTCTTCGCCATAACAATGTCGAATCAACCAACATGCCTGCCCAAATAAGGTATCCCCTTTTAGCGGAGTGGCAAAAGCGGTTTCTGGTTGTATGCTGAGTGTATATCGTTGCATAACGGCTCCTATTTAAATGGCTCTATTGCTTGATATTCAGCCTGCCAATCGTCATTGTTTAAACGTAAATTCTGCCAGCTTATTTTTCCATACCCCCGAGAACCTGATCCGCCAATGCCATCCATTTCTAATAATTTTAAGCCAGTTAAAATCATCTTAAGTAATTCTTCTTCTGTTTCATCTAATACTTTAAAGGCTAATTTAAAATCAAAGATAGCACCTGCGGGTACTCGCTCTGTTTGGCGTGGACTATCGGCTGTACCGCTGATACGATTAATGGTGTTTTCACTTTTTGCTTCGGTATATAGCCAATTGTTTTTATCTACCTTTTCAGCCCATTCTTTATTTAATGAACAATCCCAAAAAGACAGTCGCGTAGGGCCAATTTCTTCTGCTAACTCACTGTTTTTACTGTCTCCCGATGCCCCAAATAATTGCACAATAGCGGTTGCTTGGTCTTTTTTATCACCACTTAATGTGTCTATTAACTCAATAGAAACAGGTTTGCCTTCACTTTCTCCTACTAAGCCTGCTTTCCATTCCAATAAACTGCGCATTTTCCCTTTTAAGCTAGAGCCTGGAATATAGGGTTGATTCGTATAAGGATGTTTGATAACTGCATTATCTATCCCACCAATATGAATTTCTTCGCTACCCGCACCAATATGTAAACCTGTTACTAGCTCAATTTGCCCACTGATTTGATTAATATTTTTTAGTTGCATGAGATTTTTCCTGAGTGTTTATTTAGGTTTGTGCATTTTGTAGAACCCCATAAAGGCTTCAAAAAACGATTTAAAGGTATAAAAGCTGTTGATGTCATCTTCTTGTATTTGACCCGTACAATGACGCATCAGATCAACAAAATTAGTATCCACTAATTTACGCCCATTGGCATAAGCCACTTTGGCATTAAGCATTTTGATAAAGGGGAGGTATTCTTGATACTTATCAGGGTTTTGACGTATTTTTTGTTCCCACATAATAATTTCATCGTAATATTTACGCAGTTGTGTGGATTTATTGCCATCGCGCATACTCGTATTGGCAATTGTTTCAGCCATAAGATTAGCAACCTCATCAAATAAATCAGCACTTATACTTTTAAATTGGATGCGACTGGTATTAAGTTTGGGGGTCGTGTCTTCTCGGTTTCCTGAATAATTCATAACTATGTCCTCGAATGGTCGCGGTTTTGATAAAGGTGGGCTTGCAATGGAATAAGGTAATTGGCTTTAAATTGATTAATGCCTTGCTCACCAATATCCACAATAAGTTGGGTCGCTAATTGTTTTTTCTGTTGAAAATCAAGTTTACGGTCACTATCAACCATGCGCTGTGTACGATAATAGAGCTTTGACCGCCACATAGCATTTTCTGGCTTGCTGTCATTACTTGCCATCTCCGTTAAACGAAGTAAGCCATAAATATAGCGGGTTGATAACTGATAATCATCGCTTAATGCTTGCAGGCGTTGCTTGCTCGCCCATAACTGGTCAAATTGCGCCCAACTTACGGTTTGATTAAAACAACAAATGGCATTTTTATTGGTTTCTGAATCATCTTTAGGCTGGTAAGCTTTCGCTTGCTCTAAGGCATGTTCACTCATTTCGGCAATTTGTTTAATAGGTAATCCTGCCTTACTAATACTTAATCCTACAGAAAAATGTATTTGAGAATTGTTGGCAACATATCGCTTAAATGCTTGCCTTAGTTCATTCGCTAGCTTTATTTGTTGTTGCCAGGGGCCTATCAGAAAAAAATCATCGCCACCCGCAAAGACAATATAGCTATTGGGGTATTTGGTTTTACATAGCCAAGGTAAATAGACCGAAAAGAAGTTATTCACTTGCCGAGAGAGTGCTGCCATTTTGGCAAATGTGGGTTGCTTTAAACCTGTTTGAAAGATAGCCCCTAAATCATCTATATCGCCCTTAAGTATGCCTAAAGCACTAATTCCTATCCAATTTCCTGCTTTAGTATCAAGCGATTTATCTTCACAAGCGATAAAGTCGAAGGGTTTGATATTGCCTAGTTGTAAGTCTTTTAAATCACAATGCTGATATTTTTCTGAATTATAGCAATCTGCTTCGGTAAAGGTAGCGACATAACCACTGATATTTCGTCTAGCATAGCCATTCCAAAGCATGCTATCTGGTTCATTTTCAGCGGGACTAAAATCAAAAACTCGCCGAATATTGCCGTTTTTAACTTCTGCACCAAATTTTCCCGTTTTATCTTCTTCAGCGGTAAAATGTATCACATAGTTAAATAATGGAATTTCTAGCTGCTTAAGTCCTGTTAGTGGCTTTCTGGAAATTAATAAACGTTTGTTTTTAACTAAATACTCGCCAACATGCTTTTGATCATCGGCGAGTAAGCTTAAGCCTTCTTTTGTTACTGCCGGTGCTTTATCATTTACTTTGCAAATACCCAGAGCATGATCAAACTGCTCTAAATAATCATCAAAAACAGCAGTATTAGCAGTATCTGAACATAAATCAAAATATTGATACTTGGTTCTTTCTAGTCCTTTATGTAATTTTTCCATTAATTTTTCAAAACTATGACTGTTTTTAGAATTAATAAAATCATTACAACTGGCTTCTTGCCACACCATGCCTAAACCTGATTGACCATAACTATGAGTTAAAAACCATTGATTAAACGTTGCTTTTAATTCAATTAATTTAGTTTTAGTCGCCTCTGTATTGGGTGCAACAATTAGAAATTTTCCTGCGGCATTTATAATTTGACTCGTTGATGGCAAGGATAAGCTATCCATAATAGCTAAAGCGGCACATTCAGTAATCAGTGAGATATAAAACGAACGCCCCCGTAGTAATTTAGCGGCTTCTTTATTACTGTCTCCACCTTGTGCAAAGATAAAATCCTGAATACCAAAAAAATCACCTTGAATAAGTAATAATTTATTTTCAGTCCAGCTTTCACGATTACTCATCGCTTGAATTGCTTGCGCTTGGTCTACCTTTGTTTCATGGTCATGACGCCATAAAGCAACGGCTAATGCCGCCACTGCCTTTGAATGGTCGTATAGTGATATTTCAGGTTTAATTCCAAAAGCGGTTGCTGAAGGGATGCTATGCGTATAGGTTTGCCATAAGCTATCAAAGTGTTCAAGCCATAAGGGTAATTGTTGTTTATGAGAATCAGGAATCTTTTTTAAGCCCTCACAAAAGGCTTCCCATAATTGGTGGTATTCTTGTTGTGCTTTTTCATTCTCCTTAGAGTCATAGTCTTTTGCTTCAATAGGAAATAAGGTGCTGGGGCTTAATGGCTTTAAAGCATAGCGGTATTCTAGATGTTCATTATTTGTGCCTTGTAAATTAATTTGTTCAAATAAAGTCAGTTGACGGCTTTGATAAAGGTTTTTATCCTCAGCTTTGTTGTATTGTTCAAATTCTTCACGCTCAAACCCCGAAGCGACTCGATCCGCCGTGGCTATAATCCACTGTAAATAGCTATTAGGTCGGTGATGACCTGCTGCGGCATTAATAAGGGAATCCTCTGTATCAATAGATTTCCAATTTGCAAAAGGAAACATATCTTCATCAATCAAATGCGGTACATTTTGTTCTATTAAATCAATACCTATTGCAGTATAAGCCGCATGTTTATGCGTATGATACTGCTTTCTACCTGCCTTCCGTAAGGGACAATATAATTCCTGATGGGTGCGCTCTTGTTCAGATTTAATAGGTATTTTTGCACGTTCAGTAAACTTACCTAAATCATGCAACATACCCGCTAAAGCCATGCGGCTTGAAGCTTGTAAAAGTTCTTCCTGATTCATTATGTCTCCTAATAAAGGTCACTTAATCCAAATGTGTTAAGCATTAATTATTCGATGATGGAAAATTTAATTTGTTCGGATGCTAAGTCCGTAAAATATTCGCTAGTTAATCGCGTTTTAGTTTTATTAATGTAGTAAGGCTTTGCTAGGCGTGCACCTAAATTACTGATTAATGCCGCATTAATGCTATTAATTCTGTCGGAGAAAAAAACACTTTTCATACCCTCAGATAATGCAGATTCCGTTTTATCAGTATCTTTTGCTTCACCAGCAATTTTCTTATAAACCCTCATAAACTCTTCTACATAATCTTCACTGGGCTTTTTAGGGCGAGGTTTTTCTAGCGTTGTTTGTGCACCTACTGTTTTTTCTAGTAACCAATAATAAAACGCTAATTGAATATCTGGCAAAGTAAACACCTCACCACTCGCTGATATACGTTTATTTTTAATATCAACTATTAATTCTGGCGCTAATTCTGCCTTACGCGCTAAAGTAATAGTATCCGAAAAACCTGCTTTGCCCTCTAAAAGCTTTTGGGGTATATCCTGACGCATCCGAATAAATGGAATTTCAGCTAAAGTCACTTCTGCTTTTGAAGTATCTAAGTCTTTACCATCTTGTGTTTTAAAACCTTCTATTTT
>ENA-OSET01004688-OSET01004688.1-sediment-metagenome-genome-assembly--contig:-NODE-4688-length-11958-cov-2.904048_pt1 | contig 11958 bp, 9 predicted proteins | sample MGYA00237882_ERZ534229 | MGnify/ENA primary metagenome ERZ534229 (study PRJEB26408, sample SAMN06266212) | sediment metagenome | isolation source: Hudson Canyon methane seep mesocosm | place: USA:Hudson...
TGGCTCAGCAACAACTTATTCATATTTATGGAATACAGGAGATACTACTTATTCGTTAAGTAATGTTGGTGTTGGGAATTATACTATTATAGTAACAGATGAAAATAATTGTTCTACTTCATCTACAGCTATTGTAAATGGAAATAGTGTTTTAGCTGCAACTGTTGCTTCTACTCAGAATCCTACATGCTGGAACTATTGTGATGGAGAAATTTCATTGACTGTTTCAGGTGGTGTTCCAAATATAAATGGGGCAGGAAATGCTATGTACAATTACCAATGGGATGATGATTTAATGCAAATTACTCCAACTGCTATCGGTCTTTGTGTAGATGATGTAGCAAATTCATCTACATTTAATTGTACCATTACAGACGCTCTTGGATGTACGGAAACTGAAACGGTTACTTTAACTCAGCCAGAAAAATTAGAAGTTTCAATTATGTTGATTAATTCAATTTCGTGTTATGGAGGAAGTGATGGTAAATTAAAAGCAACTTCAGTTGGAGGAAATCCCGGTACAATTACATATAATTGGAATACTGGTCAAATAGGTGCGAACTTGAATAATGTTAATGCTGCCAATTATGTAGTTGTAGCTACTGATCCTTTAGGATGTGTGGATACTACAGATTATTTACTTGACCAACCAGAATTATTAGATGCAAATATTGCTCTTACAGATATTCAGGATGTAAGTTGTCATGGTTTTGCTGATGGTGAAATTACAGTTACTGTAACTGGAGGGACAACAAATGTTCTGAATTCTTATACTTATAACTGGAATCCTGGAGGAATCGGAACTTCAACATTATCTTCTTTAGATACAGGAATATATTATGTTGAGGTTACAGATGTAAACGGATGTACAACTACATCTAATAATGTCTATATCTCTCAACCAACAAATCCTTTAAGTATATTTACAGATTCTACTGATGAAACTTGTATGACAGACGGTTCCGCAACAGTTTATGTTTTAGGTGGCACACCAACATATAGTTATTTATGGTCTCCTAGCGGACAAACTACTGCTATAGCAACTGCTTTAATTCCGAATACAACTTATACAATTACTGTTACAGATGCTAATGGTTGTGTTATTACGGATGAAACGCATATTAATGGACATGAAAATATATTTTTACCAAATAATGATGACTATTTAGATTCTATTATTTGTTTAGGAAAATCTGTATCTATCGAGATTGAAGAAAAACCTAGTCATACATATACATGGACTTTTAATAATGAAGGAGTAATTGATACTATTGCTAATACAGCTTCAATCACTGTGACTCCTGATCCAGGAAATAATATATATACTTTAATTATTATTGATGAGATAAATTGTCCAAATATCCCGTTTAGTATAGAGGCGTCAATTGATGTAATTCCATTAGACATTAATCCTGTAGCTACTCCTAATCCTGTAATAAGCGGAAGTGATGTTATTATTTCTTCTTCATATATGTACAATAATTTTGTATGGACGTGGGATAGTGATACAATTTCTGAATCTCAAGGTTCAATTACAGACAATCCAGAATTATCAACAACATATTATGTTGAGGCAACCGATTATTTAGGATGTAAAGGTAATGCTTCAATTTATGTTGTTGTTGGAGCGGTGCCATATGATGCAATTTCACCAAATGGAGATGGATTGAATGATGAATGGTATATTTTGGATATTGAAAGATATGCAGATGCTGATATACAAATATTTAACAGATGGGGATCTTTAGTATTCAGTTCAAAAGGAGGAAATTATAACGACAATAAATGGGATGGAACTTTTGAAAATAAAGATCTTCCTGTTGGAACATATTACTATACTATTAATAAAAATGATGGTTCTGAGTTACAATCAGGAGCCGTTACTATTGTAAGATAAATATAAAAATCAGATGAAAAAAATAAGTTTATTATTTATATCAGTTTTGATGGGAGGTATGTTGCAAGCGCAGCAATTACCACAATTAACACAATTCATGATTAATGACTATGCAGTAAATCCGGCAATTGCAGGGATGAATGATTACTATCAAATTAAAACTTCTGTCCGAAATCAGTGGGTTGGTATAAATGATGCACCTAAAACTACTCTTTTAAGTATTTATGGTAAAAATACTGAGCATGTTGGTTTAGGAGGATCTGTTTTTAACGATCAAGTTGGTCCAACAAGTAGAGCAGGAGCTTCCATGACCTATGCCTATCATTTAAATCTAACAAAACAAGTGAAACTATCTTTAGCTCTTTCCGGAGGATTTACACAGTTTAAAATTGACGAACAAGGATTTAAACTTGCGCATGAAGGAGATGGCGTATTCCTAGGAGATGTGCATGTAGACTTGGTTCCTGATGCTACATTTGGGATGAACATTTATAATGATGATTGGTATATTGGAGTAGCAATTCCACAATTGTTAAATAGTAAATTAGCATTGATAGATGAAGATTTTGCGAATAATGTTTCGTTAGACATGGATGGAAGCTTGTCAAGACATATATATGTAATGGGAGCGTATAGTTTATCTGTGAGTAATTATTGGGATTTACAACCTTCTATTTTATACAAATCGGTTAAAGGCTCACCATCACAATTGGATATAGGTTTAAAAACAATTTATAACGATCAGTTTTGGTTGGGAATGGACTACAGAAACAATGGAGACATGGCGGCTTTACTAGGGCTTACAATTCAGGATAAATATTTAATAGGGTATTCTTACGATATTTTAAACTCTAATTTAAGTGATTTTTCTGGCGGTTCTCATGAGTTTATGTTTGGGATTACATTTAATCCTTCTACCGAAAATCAAATAAGGAGATAGTTAAAAAAGAAATATAGATTGAATAAAAAAAAGCCCTTTATCCAGAAGGGCTTTTTTTATGTTGTAGGATTAATTAGGGAAATAAATCTACAACCCAAAACAAGTATTACGACTGCTACAAAATTATAAATTAAAAGTTTGGTTATAATTATTTGTATTACAAGTTGTTAACAGATTTTTGTTAAAACCCTTTCCTAGACAATAAACAAATCAGAGGCAATTGAATCTGCTAATAATTTTCCCTTTTCAGTTAGTTTTAGTGTGTTTTTAGTGTGTAAAATATCAGATGTTTCCTTCCACTTTATCACTTGCAAAAGCAAATAATTATAAATTTTTTCATCAAATTTTTTTTGTACCAGCTTTAAATCAACCCCCCACATTGTACGCAATGAGGTGAAAATATATTCATTGTATTTCTGATTTTTTGTTAATATTTCTGTTTCGGAAGGGAGTTTATTTTCTGAAATTATTTCAATGTAGTTTTTATTATTTGAAATATTCCAACTTCTACTTTCTCCATTATACGAATGTGCTGACGGACCAATTCCCAAATAGTTTTTATTTTGCCAATAGGAAGAGTTGTGTTCTGAAAAATATCCCTCTTTCCCAAAGTTTGAAATTTCATATTGAATAAATTCGTTTTTCTTACTTTCTTTTAAAAGTAAATTAAAATGTTCAGAGGATGTTTTTTCATCTAATTCAGTTATTTTTTTTGTTTTTATTAAATGGGATAACTGAGTATTTTTTTCAATAGTTAAACTATAAGATGAAATATGCTGAATGTTTAAACTAAAAGCAATTTCCAAATTTTTCTGCCAATTTTCTACACTTTGACTTGGAAGAGAATAGATTAAGTCAATTGATATATTATCAAATCCAACTTCTTGTGCAAGTTTTACCGAATTTATTGCCTCATCAGAATTATGACTTCTATTCATAAATTTTAAATCCTTATCATCAAACGATTGTATTCCGATACTCAATCTGTTTACTCCTAAGTTTTTTAGTAAAATTAATTTCGCTTTATTCAAATCATCAGGGTTGCATTCAAAACTAATTTCAGCATTCTTAGAAATTTTAAATGTGTTTCTAATTTTATCAAATAGCTTTTCTAGATTTTCTTTATTTAAAATAGAGGGAGTGCCTCCACCAAAATAGATGGTTTTAATTTCACTTTTTAGATAAGTTTTCCTCAATTCTAATTCTTTTATTAAGGAATTTATCATTATTTTTTTATCATTTTGATTAATAATGAAATGAAAATTACAGTAGGAACATCTTTGTTTACAGTAGGGAATATGAATATAGATAGCTGACAAAATATTTGTATTAAAAAGTTTTGCCAATATAAAAAACCTTTTACATTTGCAATCTATTAAGAATTAATCTAAATAAAAATAAACAAAATGAAAAAAACGATTTTAACTGGAATTTTATTCTCAATGATTACTGTTGTTTCTGCTCAAAACAGTGCTGAAAAAATTATTGGTTCAAATGAAGGTCTTTATATTGGAGGGTACGGACAAATTGATTTTAATTTACCAACAAGAGATGGTTCTATTCACAGAAATGGTACTTTGGATGTTCACAGATTTGTAACTTTTATTGGTTATAATTTTAACGAAAAAACATCTTTTGTTTCAGAAATTGAATTTGAGCATGTAAGTGAGGTATTTGTAGAACAAGCATTTTTAAATTACAGATTAGAAAACAATATGTCTTTAAGTGCGGGTTTGATGCTTGTGCCAATGGGAATTCAAAACTTGTATCATGAACCACCAACATTTAATGGAGTTGAAAGAACAAATGTAGATAAATATATTGTACCAACAACTTGGAGAGAAATGGGAATTAGTTTAAGTGGTAGAAGCATTCAGAATTCATTAAACTATAAAGTTATGATGGTTAATGGATTTAACGGTTATGATGGTGAAGGTGTTTTTAGTGGAAAAACAGGGTTAAGAAGCGGAAGACAAAAAGGAGCTAAATCTTATATTACTTTTCCTGATTTTGCCGCTAGAGTTTCTCACTATGGTTACAAAGGATTAAATCTTGGATTATCAGCATATTTAGGAGATAGCGAAAGTACAATGTATGATGGTTTGGATTTATCTGATGATGCATCTGTTGCTTCTGCTGACTCTACTATTATTGGAATTCAAATGATTGGTGCGGATGCAAGATACAAGTTAGGATCTCTTCAATTTAGAGGACAATATATTGTAGCTAATTTAGCTAATACTGATCAGTATAATGGAAAAACAAATTCTGATTTAGCTTCTGTAATTGCAGGATATTATTCTGAAATAGGATATAATTTATTAAATAGCTGTGAAACTGAAAATGAATTAATTTGTTTTTGCAGATATGAAAATTACAATACTCATGTTGAGACTGCTGGAGGTTTAGAAATAAATGAGGACTATAACAGAACAGACATTACTTTCGGATTAGGATTTAAAGTAGCGGGAGGAGCTATGTTTAAAGCAGATTATCAAATTCTTTCTAATGAAGGAAGTGAAGATAAAAAAGGACAGTTTAATTTTGGAACCGCTATTTGGTTCTAATAATTTATTGAGTTAATGAAAATTGTAATAAATATTAGTAAAGTACTTATTGTAACAATAGGTACTTTACTACTTTTTTCTTTTTCTTCTGTAAGTTGGGAAGAAGGGAAAAGAGATTGGAAAAAAATAAATAATTCTGTAGATAAAATTTTTGGTAATGCAGATTATAATTTTATCCAATTTGAGATTAAACAGAAAAATAAATTTTCTAAATATTACAGTATCCAAAAAAACGATATAACAATAGCGTATTTAATTACTGATAAATCCCCAAGTAAATTTCACCTTTTTGATTATTTTGTCTTGTGTAACACAAAATCAGAAATAAAGAAAGTAACAATACTGAATTACAGAGAGGATTATGGAGGGGAAATTTGCAGTTACAATTGGCTGAAGCAATTTGAAAATAATAATGCAAATTCTTCTTTAGAATTTAAAAGTAAAATAGATGGAATTTCAGGAGCAACTATTTCTATTAATAGTCTGAAAAATAGTGTGTGGTTTAATACAAAAAATTTAAAAGGATTTTTGGGATTATAAATTGGAATTTAATAGTTTTGTATAAACTGATTCCATGAAAAAACAGCATACTTCACATCTCAGCCCTGAAGAAAAACACATTATAGAAAATAAAGGCACAGAATCTCCATTTTCAGGAGAATATAATGATCATTTTGAGGCGGGAATTTTTATTTGCAGAGCTTGTAAATTACCTCTTTATGAGTCTAATACTAAGTTTAATTCTGGATGTGGTTGGCCTTCTTTTGATGAAGAATTAGACGGAGCAATAACAAGATATGAAGATTTAAACGGTGGTAGAGTAAGAACAGAAATTTGTTGTTCAAACTGTGATGGACATTTAGGACATGTTTTTCAGGGAGAACAAATTACTGAAAAGGACAGTCGACATTGTGTAAATTCTCTGAGCATTCAGTTCAGACCTTATATTAATTTAAGTAAAGTATATTTTGGTGCAGGTTGTTTTTGGTCTGTGGAAAAACTTTTCAGAAAAGTAAAAGGCGTCTATCTTTCACAAGCTGGATATATGGGAGGAGATACGGAAAATCCTACTTATCAAGAAATTTGTAAAGGAAATACAAATCATGCAGAGGTAATTGAGGTTTGTTTTGATGAGAAGATTGTGTCGTATCATGAAATGTTAAAAGTGTTTTGGGACAATCATAATCCAACAACTCTAAACCAACAAGGAGTCGATATAGGAACTCAGTATCGGTCTGTAATTTTTTATACTTCTGAATTACAAAAAGAAGAAGCTGAAAAATCAATTTCTATTCAGCAAGAAAAATGGGAAAACACAATTGTCACTCAAATTATTACTGCTCCCAAATTTTACAGAGCAGAAGAATATCATCAGAATTATTTAAATAAAAATAATTTTGGAAGTTGTAGTTTATGATTGATTTGGTAATATAATACAGAAAGTAGTCCCTTGCTCACTTGAATTTTGCACATAGATTTTACCTTTATGGTAATCTTCAATAATTCTTTTCACTAAAGAAAGTCCTAATCCCCAACCTCTCTTTTTAGAGGTAATTCCGGGCATAAAAATTGATTTAATAATACTTCTATCAATTCCACCTCCAGTATCTGAAATAGATAGTTGAATTTCATATTCATTCTCGGAGCAATTAATAGTAATTGTGCCTTCTCCTTGCATTGCGTCTGCAGCATTTTTACAGATGTTTTCTATCACCCAAATAAAGAGTACTTTATTTAATTGTATTGTTTTGCTTATTACCGATAAGTCCTGCACAAAATTTATATTTTTAGAAAATCTTTTTTCCATATAAGAAACTGTTTCTTCAATAATTTCTTTTAGATTTTCATCATGTAATTCTGTTTTTGATCCAATTTTAGAAAATCTTTCTGTAATGGTTTCTAACCTTTTAAGGTCTTTTTCCATTTCAATTGTCATGCTTTTATTTTCTTCTTTTTGTTTCAATAACTCTACCCAAGCCATTAAGGAGGAAAGAGGAGTTCCTATTTGATGTGCTGTTTCTTTTGCCATTCCTGCCCAAACCTGATTTTGTTCAGATTTTCTGGCGGCATTAAAAATTAAATAAGCTAAAATGGCAAATAGTAAAATAAAGGATAATTGATAGTAAGGATACCATCTCATTTCATTTAAAATCTCTTTTGTAAACAATTGTTTCTCTTTAGTGAATTCGTGCATTTCTCTAGTTTGATCCAAAATTTCAGAGTTTTTATAAAATAGTTTTTGTTTCTCTCCCAAAACATCTATAAAAATAGAATCTCCTTCTTTTTTCATAATTTCTAATACTTGAAGGGTATATTCCTTTTTCTTTTCATCATCTTTTTCAATGTCTTCTGGAATATTTAAATTTCTTGATATCAATATATCATGGCATTCATCAATCAATATTAAAGGGATATCAACATTTTGTGTTACTATCTCAATTGAAACAGAATAATCACCTTGAGCGTCAGGATCATTTGGCATATTATTAAGCTGTTCTGTTGCTTTTGCAAAAATATTCATCTTTTCATCTTCAACTCTTTTTAGTGTTTTTTCATTCTTTTTTAAAGCATCAATAGATAGTGTCAGAGAATTGATAGACTCTTCCAAAGAATTTTCCAATGAACGGGTTAGATAAATAGATAAAGTAGAAATAATTACCGCTACAATAAACAGTACATATTTCCACTTTTGTGTTCTTTTATAAAAATTCATTATTTATTTTTTTTCTAATCATCATCTTCCCACTTTATTTCTATATCCGAAATTTGAGTGCTATCCGTTGCATTTTCCGGATTTGGATTTAAAATTCCGTCTCCAATAATATCAATAATTTCCAAGGTTTCATTCTTTATTTCTTTAATAATATCTTCTTTTAATTGCAAACCATTAAAAGATATTTCAGGGTCATCAACATCTCCTGTCATCTTTAAATGTACTGTAGTTTTCCCAGAATGGTCGTGTTCTAAATTTGATAAATCTAAATTTTTATTTGAATTATTTTTCTTTAATTTCTTTGATAAAATATCTGACAACAAAAGTTCAATTTTATAATCCATATAATTTTCAAAACTATGTGTTCCCGAAACATGAACAGTTAATGCGGTAGATTTAATTTCCATTTCGGGGATTATAATATTTTCATTTTTAATCCTGATTGTATTTTCTAATGTAGCAAATTTAACATCTTTTAATTCTTCCAAACTTACATAGTCCGATAAATTATAGAGTGGTTCAAAATCATTTAATTCTCCATTCTCTATTTTAATTTGAGAAGTCATTTGTAAGGATTTTGAATAAAAATTATAGTCATTATCCCACATTGATCTTATGTTTATAGTTGCTGTTCCAATTCCATTAATATTTTTATCTGCAATAAAAGTTTGCCCAAAGTTATTAAAACTTTTAAAACTTGCCTTAATATTTATTTTCTCTAGATTAAATTTTGATTTTAGTACCAAGTCATGTATTTTGTTTTCGGAATATGTGAATTCTCCACTTGCTTTTCCGTCCAAAGTATTCATAATCAATTTACTCCCTTTCAACTTTAATTTTTTATTATTATAATTTATGATTCCTTTAAAATCAGTTGAATTAAAATTATCATAATTAAAGTTTGCGATATTAAAATTAATATTTGCGCTAATCCAATTTGGTAAAACAGTTCCGCTTTGGATACTATTATTACTCTTATTTAGATCTTTAATGGTAAATAATTCTTCAAAATTTATAAAATCTGAAGACAATGTACCTCTAATATCTATCGCATTTTCTAATTCAAATAAATAAGGAATTAAGTTATTTATTTCTCCTTTAAAAAATAAATCCGAATCAGAGATTTTGTTACTGCTATTTGTTACTATTATATTATTATTTTCAAATTTACAATTTGCATCACCAACACTAAATAATAGAGGAGACTCTTTATATTTAAATTCAATATTTTTCAGAATTAAATTAGAACTATATGTTGAGTTAACAAAATATTCTTTCATTTTTTTATCAAATGATAATTCCCCATTATAAATCAAATTTCCGTTAACCCTTCCTTTTAAATTATTGAAAGTAGAATCACTCATTAAATCATTCAACTCTGAAACTTCCCATGAGGAATTGAGATTTGCTACCAATTGATAATTATTGAAATTAGTCACAATAAAATTTCCATTAAAAAATCCATCTTTCTTTTTCGATTTAAGATTAAGAATTGTAAATCTAGAATCTTCAAAATTATTATTATTTCCATTTGTTATCTGCCCGTTACAGTTTGCATTTTGCAAATTGAATGGAGCGGAAAGGTGATTAAATTCTCCATTTTTTAATGCATAACTTAAATTTATAGAAGGATTAATATTTTGTTTTTCTTTAATTATTTTACTTTCAAAATTAAAATTCCCTGCTAATTCAAAATTAAGTATTGTCTCTTCAAATCTTTCCGGTAATATTTTAATGATAGATGACAGTTCCTGATTTTTAGCAATAATTTTTAAATCATATTCATCTTCTGTATAATTTATTTCAGAAATAGAAAACTCAACATCTTCAATAATTATGGATGCATTACCATGTAAAGAATTATTTTGAATTTGAAAATGAACATGAATATTTAATTGTTTTTGGTCTAAATAATTATGTTTTTTATTTATTAACTCTTGAGAAAATAAATCCCCTTCTATATTGACTTCAGTATTATCTTCATTTATTGTTAAATTTATTTCAATATCAGATAATTTATTGTTTGACGAGAAATCTGTTTTAGAATTATTGTAAGTGAAATCGGAATTTTTTATTTCAATTCTATTTATTTCAAGTTTGTTTTTTGATTTAGTAGAATCTCTAAAAATATTAAAATTTCCTATTCCATCTTTATCATATTTTACATTGATATTTCCACTTTCAAATATAATGCTTTTAACATTGTATTTTTGTGAAATAATATCAAGAATATTTAGCTTTACAAATGCTTGCTTTGCAAAAAGTAATGTATCGTTTGAATTTTCAAAAGATTCTAAAATTAATACATCATTAAGATGAACTGAAGCGTATGGAAAGTTTTTATAAAGAGAAAACTCAATATCTGAGATTTCAATTCCAGTCTTTAATTTTGAATTAATTTTTTCTAAAATGATACGCTCTACCTTTTCTCCAAAAAAGAATGTAAAGATAAATCCCGCTAAAAATACAATCAGAATTAATAGTAATAGGTATTTCAGTATGCGTTTAAATATTTTCATTTATCGGCTATAAAATTACGATAATCAAATAAATAACGGGAAGAAGCGATAAATTATATAAATGCTATAACCTTTTCAGTAAATTAACTTCTTCTGTAGTGAGAAATCGGTATTCTTTTCTGGATAAGTTCTTTTTTGTTAACCCTCCAAAAAATACTAAATCTAGTTTTAAAACTCTGTATCCTAAATGTTCAAAAATCTTTTTTGCAATTTGTTTTTTCCCAGATTTTATTTCCAAACCAATTTCCGTTTTTTCTTTATCCATCACATAGGAAATTGAATCAACAGGAACAAGAGAATCATCAATTTTGAGAGTATCTTTTATTTTTTTTAAGTCAATCGACTTTAGGTTTTTATCTAAAGAAATATGATAAATTTTCTTCATTTCGTGTTCAGGGTGAGATAATTTTCTGGAAAGTTTATCATCATTTGTGAATAATAATAACCCGGAATGATTCTTGTTTAGTTTACTAACGGGTAATAAATTTTCCTTACAAGCACCTTTTATCAATTCAAAAACAGAAGTTTTTTTACCAAAATCGTCAATTCGTGTAGAATAGTTACGGGCTTTATTAAGTAGTAAATATCGTTTTGTATCTGATTTGATAGTCCTTCCATTAAATTTTACAATATCAGTTTCCTGAACTCTGTACCCCATTTGTGTAATTCCTTTCCCATTTACTTGCACCACTCCAGCTTCAATTAACTTATCGGCTTCTCTTCTACTAGAAATTCCAGCATGTGCTAAAAATTGGTTCAATCTCATTGACCCATCATCCGATTTTTGAGTTTTAGGTTTTTCAGAAAAACTTTTACTTTTAAAGTTTTTTCTGCCATATTTTTTAGGAGGAGGAGAATCAAAATTTCTTTTTCCTTTTTCGGAGGATTTATTATTTCTACTGTTTCTCATTGTACATTTTTTTTGCAAAGATAGACAAAAGGGAAATTAAAAGGCATTAATAAAATGTTCTATTTCAGATTGTTTGCTATTTAGAATTATACTGATAACATCAAATCTTATTTCATTTTCTAAGTGAAACTCTTCCAAATATGCTTCTGCAGCTAATTTGTAAAGATCCTCTTTTTTACTATTTATAGCTTGTTCAGGTTTGCCAAAAAAATCAGATTTTCTGGTTTTTACTTCAATAAAAATAATAAAATCAGAATGTTTTGCAATAATATCAATCTCTGCTTTTTTGTATTTCCAATTTGTTTGTAAAATAGTGTAATCTATTTTTTTAAGAAAATTAAGTGCTAATTCTTCTCCTTTTTTTCCTAAAATAATGTGCTCAGACAACTTATCGTTTTATTCAAGTATAATT
>ENA-OSET01004689-OSET01004689.1-sediment-metagenome-genome-assembly--contig:-NODE-4689-length-11958-cov-2.904048_pt1 | contig 11958 bp, 3 predicted proteins | sample MGYA00237882_ERZ534229 | MGnify/ENA primary metagenome ERZ534229 (study PRJEB26408, sample SAMN06266212) | sediment metagenome | isolation source: Hudson Canyon methane seep mesocosm | place: USA:Hudson...
TGTTCAGAAGGTTCAATAATTTCTAGCTCTAGCCACTCTGAGCAGATGAACCCAGGTTGATAAGGTTTTATTTCTTCACCTTCGGCTAATTCTGGGTACTCAATGGGGACAAAAACATAAGGGGCATTGTTACTGGTATTTTGAAACATAGTCATTCCTCATTTATCAACAACGAAACAGTGTGCTAGGAACAATTAAAACACTGTTTGGTGATGAGGATTATGAGTAAATAATGGGGGTGATCTTACGAGATCATTAGCTTTATTTGATCAACATACTAAATAATTTAATTATTAATAACTCTAAAGCTAGTATTTATAAAGCGCTCTGCGAGTTGAGTTCAAATCAGCGCTTAAGTTAAGCATAGGCTTTTTAAAGAAATATCAAATAATAATTTCCACACAAATTTCTTCCGCCTTGAAGATAAATTGAATTTTTATTTAAATATATCAACACTTGTTTCCAAACATTTTCGTAAAGTTAAATCATTAGTGCCCACACCAAACCAGCTGTCCGGCTTTTGAAAAAAATCTAGGCCCCTTCCTATTTTAATTGTCCACCCGTTATCTATTCGGATTTCACGATCATGTAAATTTTCATTCACTTGTACTTCTAATTTTACATCTAGCTCAAGTAAACTTTGCTGCAAATCTTTTAGTGCCTCAGCCATTTCATGAACATCAGTCTTATCATCATATGAAGTTATTAATTTAATATCCTTTATTGAAGGTTGCTTTAACAATGCCTCACAGAAGCGAACAAAATTATTTAATTGATGTTTAGCACGAATGTAAGGGTCTTCAATAACAATCGATTTTGCTTTTGCTAGATAAGGCGTAATAATTGACTCATAACTATAACCAGTCGCATCATAAGTAATTTTAAAATGCTGTTCTTTCAGTTCAGGCGGCGCCGATACCTCAGCGACATCCGAGCCTTGTTGGGGGTCTATATCATTTATTGTTGGTTCTACTGTTTCCTCAGGTTTATGGCTTTCACCAGGCACATCAGTTTCAACACGCATACCTGGTTTTTGCGGTGTTAATGTCGCACTAGCACCCACTGTTTCAGGGCAGTGAACTACAACCTCTTTGTCTTTAACATTTATGTAAGACAATTCAATTAGGGCAAACTCATCATCTGGCTTACGCTTATTCATTTGCTCCTTAACTCGTCGTCGCCCTTCGATGGCATATTCAATATATTCTTCAAAATCTTTATCTGAACACTCACCATGCGGGTGTAGCATCTTCATAAAAGCTACTACCGTTTTTTTAATTCCTTTTTCATCACGCCCTTCAATTGCAGAACCTAAGTTTATGCGTTTACTCACTTCTTCATAACGATTCGTATGTTTAAGCTGATAATGAAAAGCCTCTGCCAAATAATCGGTAATAAAGCCATAATTAGAAGTCAAAAACTCAGAACTATTTTTGGGCATTTCCCAGCCAGGTAAATAGGTACAAAAACGATCCATAATTGCCAGGTCAAATTCTTTGGGTAATGGCTGAAATAAATCGTATTCTGTTGAATTAACAACCTGCTTAACCCCTAAGTCTAAATTACCAATAAACGTCATACTGGCATCAGCTATAACCTCAGCACCACGCGAAAAACGACCGTTAGCCATAAAATCTTTCATGATTTGAATAGTGTCGGGATCTTTAACTCGCATATTACCCACTTCATCAAAAGCAATGGTATCCCAGAACCCCACTAGGCCTACTTTTTTACGGGCATTGTTATAAAACAGAGTTGCACTACTAGTCTGCCCACCAGAGATTAAAGTGGAATATGGTGAAAACTCACTGTAGAAATATGACTTCCCTGTACCACGCGGGCCCAACTCAATAAAATTGTAATTAGCTTCAACTAATGACGCTAAACGTGATAAAAAATGAAACTTAACACGTTTGTTCAGCTTGCTTGGTTCTAGGCCAACCGAACGCATAACAATATCCATCCACTCATCACGCGTGTACTTCGCTCTTCCTTTACAAAACGCATCATAATCAAAACGACTTAACTGTATGGGCCGAAGATCTTCGATATAAAAGGCATAGTCATCCTCTTCTATATCATTATGACAAAGAGTCACTTCTGCCCAAATACCACCTTCTAACAATCGGTCATTGTTTTTATAAAATTTTTCACCAATGGCAATACGCTGTGAGTTAAAGTTTTCCATACTTGCCCAATGTCGCTTTTCCTTTTCAACATAACGGACATGTACTTTATCGATAAATTTATGTTTTCCTTTAGTAGCCACTTTTGATTGCGCTGCATTAGCTTCATCAGGGCGTACATAATTATCAGACAACGTCTCTAATACGGCTTCTAAGCCGGCTTGAATTTCATCCACATCGTCACTGGCGCAATAACGCGCTAATAAAAACTCTAAAACAAATGTAGGCACATTCGTACCTTTCTTTATACGATGCAAAAGGTCTTTACGAACAACTTTTCCATCAAAAACCTCTATTAACTTACTGTCTAACTCATCCATAGTCACCTCTAAACCGCATAATCAGTTTCTAACTCAAGTGGCGCACCCAGTACTGTTGAAGTTAAAGGGTCTATCGCTTTCACGGTAAACTTACCTTCAAATTCGGGATCCATTTTAAGCGTCACCTTAATCGACACGCCCGGTTCGATAAGAATGGTCCCAGTCGCTGCATTCACATATTGCCCAGGTTTTGCCTCACCCACAACTGTCGTACCTTTAACACCTTTATGCGCTTCAAGTAGAATTTCTACAGCGCCCGTCTCATCAAGATCATCAAACATTCCTTTTTGTGACCCTTCTAACTTTAACTCAATAACCGCAAACCTGGCTGTAACACGTGTAGCACCTTTTTTATAATCTAAAAGCACTGAGGCAGTTTGCTTAGGTTTAATGATCGTAGATTTCAGTGTAATTTCGATAACAGGCAATAAACATTCTTGCAACGACAAACCCCCATGGTAATACAACATTCCTCGTCTATAAGGCGCTAATGAACGAGGACCAGAAAATTGCGGGATATCTGTTTGAATACCACACTGCTCAGCCGACAATCTATAGTGATGTGCATCAACATTACCATTACCTAAGAGCATCCGTTCATGCTCTACCTTCCAATCACCTTCTGGTTTAGAAACCAAATCACCTGCTTCTTGCGCATTATTCATATAAAAGCCATGATCCGTGGCAATAACCACTTTCTGAAACCCCTGGTTTTGTAACTTATTAACTGTACGCCTAATCAATTTAAGCTCTCGCTGTACCATATACGGTGCATCTTCAGCATGATTCTCAAAATAGCTATCTATTTCAGTACTTCTAAGTACTAATAACTCTGTTGACACATCGATTTTTTTTCTTGCCTTAACAAAAGCATGTAGTTCCATTTCTTGAAAACGATCGCCATAACGAGAAGAAAACACCTTCATTCGAGCAGGCACATCGGAAACAGCTTTACCCTCAAAAAAAGCTTTAGTTTTGCCGTCCACTAAACTCACACTTAATTTTTGCGAGGCATCGGGTAATAAGCTAGCCATACCAACTGGTGTAATTGATGGCAAAGTAGCAAAAGCGACAGATAGATTAGTATCGGCATCTTCACTTAACTGTTTATGAAGTTCATAACCCAACTCATAACGCAGAGCATCGACCATCATATAAGCAACGCGTGAACCGCTATTTTTAAGTATCGGAGCAACCTTAGTATCAAACACCTGAGTATTAGAAATAACACCTTGAAGCGGCCATCCCGTATTATCGACAAAAGAGGTAAATTTAAATTGCACAGCCTCGACCAGATTTCTATATACCTTACGTACCTGGTCAACACCACCAGGCATTAATTCTTCAGTATCAGGACAATCATTAACTGCTTGCTCAAATTCGCGGTGTAACTGATCAGCTTTACGTAATGAGGTTTGGTAAGCGTCTATCAATGCAGTCTGTGACTTAGTATAAGCTCCTAATTCACGCTGTAAATCACCACAGGTTTCCATTAATTGCTGTGCTGATTTAACTAAATCCCAATTTGCCTGACTATCACTATTTTCCGACCAAACTGAATTTGCATGCTCTTTGATAATAGTACGTGTACTATCTCCATCACTGCTAAGTAATGCGTTGATTGCTTGTCTAAGATAGCAATGCTCTTCAAAAGGAAAGGTATCACGGCGGCCTAGTTTAAGTATATTGGCACAAACAGTATCTAGGCTAAGCTCTTGCTCTATGGCTTCAGCTTGTTCAATATATAAAATTTTATAATCGGTATGTTTACGTAGATTATCCCCTAGCTCTTCGACTATTGGTCGAGCGGACTCTTTGGCAACAGGTACATCAATCAAACCGGGAGGAATCGCTTCATTTAAATCAAAAACAAACTCACTAAATAAAACAAAACGCCACAATTCATCTATGACAGCTGAGCAATTGCTTTGCTTGGTACGTAAAGTCATGCCTAATACACGAGTAAAAAGGCTCTGTACTTCAACTAACCAACTATCTTGTTCAGCTAATTTAGTTTGCACCGTTGCATCCGCAACCATAAACTTAAATAAAAGACTCACCGCACCTTCAGTTCCCAAGCTCGCTTGTAATGTTGGCCAATTTTCACCACCACCGATAGCATCAATCACATCAAAACTAGGCTGACTATTTTTCTCAAACAATGCACGTATTTCAGTTGCTTGATCTGGTTTAGATTTTAAGCAAACATCAATAAAATTATCCCCAGAACGCTCAGGGTCTGGAAAAAGAGAGCCTGCCACCGCATAGACAGCAAAAGGATCTTTCTGCTTTTCCTCTTCTTCTAAAGGCGCTTGTTTAGGAATGTAAACCAATAACTGCTGACCCGCCGTTAACTGTGACAGTGCTTTTATTCCTTGCTGGCGCGCCGCTAAACTACCTTCAGATACATCAATCACGGTACAACCATCTGATTGCATTTCTGCACAAAGTCCTCTATACCTACACTCCTTATCATAGACAACTAATACACTGGATTCAGCCAAGCGGCTTTGGAGAATTTCATTTTTTATATAGGCTTCAATGCTCATTCTCCAAGCCCCTCTGTTTGAATTTTATTTTTGATATAAGTATTTAACTCAGTATCCGATAAAGGTTTAGGCTGCCATTCCAGCACGGGCTCTTTCTTACGAGGTTTGATGACTTCAACTTCATGCCATAAATCATTTTCAACATCATGCGCAATGGCTAAACTTCGGTCTTGATGACATTTTTTTAATACGCGGGTCGGCCAAATAGAATAGGCTAGATGCGCCCAGTCATAGTCACCAGCTTCGAGTTTCCCCCAAATTTGTTTTAATTTCTTCTGCCAGGCTTTATGTTGGAATAAACGCCATAACGGGGCAGCAGTAATTTGTACTCCGTCATTCAAATTTGGCTTCCAGAATTTAGTTATCCGTAATAATTCATCACGAAAAATTTCTAGCTCGAGTTTCAAATCTGTTAAACGACCAAATTCTTTTTCCTCATCTTGACTACGTAAAGAGTTATTTCGTAAAAAGGTTAAAGCTTCACTAATTAAAGCTAGCTTTGGTTCTATAAAATCATTAACACAAACAAACAAAGTTTGCTTGTTTAGATTGTGATAATAAACCCACAACGTGTATGAAGCAGATTCGGTTTGCAATGGCCAGTATATAGGTGCTTTACGTCTACCAGACGTATACGCTGACAGGTGAGTATCAAAGAACATATTGGGTTTCACAAAATACGAATGTAGCTCATCAGTACTAAAGTTTTCTTTTACCAAAAAAGTAGCATTTGCCAGTACTTCCATAACATCAGTTGTATTGTTAAAATACGAGTCCAATTCAATAACTTCAGAGCTTTTTTCCGTATTAGAATCAACTAGTTTAGAATCTCTCGTAGTTGCGTGTTCGTATTTGTCACTCAAACAAAAATCTGTAGAACTCAATTCATTGATATTCCATCTTCCAAATGCACATCCAAAGAGAAATGATAATTTGGCCTTCTCAATGAAATTATCCTCAAAAAGTGAAGAAAGGCTGTGTCGATATTGCTCTTCCGTACTTGGCCTACTCTTAGTTTGGCCAACTAGGAAGTCTATCGTTTTTTGTGTTATCGCAAGATGATCGTTTACAATCATGTCCAAACGATTCTCTATTTCATTGATTTCATAGATCGCATTCTCAATTTGTGTTTTAAAATCACCTTCGTCATCAATAAGACGAGAAAACTTCTGGCTTGTCTCTAAAAAAGAGCTCATGTAAATAGCTAACTCCACAATTCTTCTAACCAAATCATTTGCAATTACAGGAAACTCACCATTTTGTGTCATGAATGGAAGTTTTTTAACATCACCTGCTTGGACATCCTTACCAGGGTTGAAGAGAAATAGAAGTACATGTGCTAGCGTTGAGTTGAGCAGTGTCAGCACCCAATCATTTCGATTTTTCCCGCACGGGAATACTCCTTGCCCCTTTACTGAAATAATACATCCCGCCGGCATATATCTAGCCGAATAGCCTAGTGCCGATGAGTTCGGAAAGGTGGCACCTTCTCTAAAATAGTAACTTTCATTAAAAATCCATTTAGAAACTGATCCAACTTTTTGAAAAGCAAAAGCCTTCACCTCAGCTCCATCATCATGCCAATTAACATACATAGGAATATCTGAATAATATCGTTGATAATCCCCCCCTTTAGAGAACTGATACCATTTATTGGAAGCGATTGGCAATTCCCACCAACACCTTAGAAAACGAAAATCATCGCCTGTTAAACAACCGGGTCTAACTTCACCTATTCCACCTTCAAAATCATCATGTTTGGAGAAAAGTTCGTATAGCTCAATCGGAGCTGAGTACATCATTCTACTTTGAGGCATTGACTTAAATTTACTATTATCTACTTTGTAATGGCGCTCTAAGCCCTCGCCTCTAACTAGGCTTAGAAGTTCGCGCTGCCTTTTACTAGCCAGATCGTCAACGCGGAAATAATCACCATATTTCGAGGTCACATTCACATCAATTATACAAGCACACGTGTCAACCGCTGCGCCATCCAATATACCGGGTCCTAAATCAGCAAGTTCAGAAATGTTACATCTATCTGACAACAATATTTTTCTTAACTTTTCGAATTGTGAAAGCGTTAGAAAAGTTCTAGATGTTAATGATCCAATTTTTCCATTATTTGAAAGATCTAGCGCTCTCAAGTAAAAACAAGAATAGATATTATTTGAAAGCCCAGGATATCTAGTTTTAACATAATCAAATGATTTTTCTGAAACATCACCATATGGTGGATTCATCAATATAACATCAAATTTTTTTTGGCATAAATCAATAAAAGAAAAACCTTTAACCACATCTTCAGCAAATAAACGTTTCTGCCCACTAACATCTGTGACTGTATTTTGTGCATAATCAGCCAAGGCCTGTAATATTTTTTGTTCTGCCTGTTCCCAAAAACCTTCACCATCAATATCACTAATATCAAAAGCTGTTTCGCCACGTTGTTTAGCCACTTTAGCCAAATCTGGAAATTGACCTAATGCCTGATTTTGTTTTTGCCAAACTTGTTTCGCTTTAGCAATGGCATCTTGAATTTCTTGCTCTATTTTAAGTAAGGTTCCTGCTTCCCCTGCAAGCTCCATTTTCTCAAAAATTATTTCAACTAACTGACCTAATACCGTTGGCTTTAAGGTCGCTGTAAATTCTTGTAATAAGGCTTTTTCCCCTGGCATGGGTTCTGCACAAACGATATTTGAGCGTTGAATTTTTGGTCGCTGTTGAGGCTTTATCCCTGCTTTCTGCCAGCTATTATGAGCTCGTAACCAAAGGGATAGCCCTGCAATTTGTGCTGCACGCGGATCTATATCGACACCGTGAATATTATTTTCAATAATTAAACGCGGTACTTCTAATAAAAATGCATCTTTATCTTCGTATTCAGTGGTAATGGGTGTTTTACCGTTCTCTCGAATTAACGCTTCTGTTCCTTGTGCTATTTCAATATCCCAGGCTTCACTATAAATAGCTTCAAATAAATCGAAAGCATAAAGCCCGAAGTGCATAGATCCACAAGCAGGGTCTAACATGCGAATATCACGTGGGTCTTTGATTGCCCGATACTGGATGTAGACTGTTTGTTGTAATAATTCCGTTTGTGATAATTCTAAGTTTTCTTCTTGTTCCGGGGCAACCTCTCCCTCAGCTAAAAAAAGCTCATTAGGTCTACGCACCAAATATTTGCAACTTTGAACTATGTCAGTCTTGCCTTGGGTCATTTCATACCAAATACGCCCTAAGGTGTTATCAGTTAAGAACTCAACTACATAGCGTGGGGTAAAAAACTGATTACGGACAGCTAACTCTCGACTGTTACGTGGCGCTTGTGATTCAGCACGCATTTTTTTACGTTCTTCGATAGAGTTAAAGTATTGATAAATCCAGCCTATGGTTTCATCTTCAGCCCAAAGCAAGGAAATCTCTTCATCATTAATTAAATCTAACAATTTGAGTAACACAGGTGTCATAGGGAATAAACGCCCTTGCACTGAAAAACGATCAAATAATACTGCTAAATCCAATGAAAATTCATCAAATAAGCTATATAAATAATGCTGATAAGCCTCCCCTGTTTCCCCTAAACTACTTCCTGCAAGGCGGTGAAACAATTGAAAACCTTTGGAGTCATACCCCTCAGCTAAGGACTCGATTAAGAATCCTCGTGCTTCACTCATTCTTAGAGCCGCTAATCGGTTTAATACAGTAAATGATTGTTCTCTAACGATGCGCTCAATAGCTGCTGATTTGCGGGCTTTTTCTGTATTGGTAAGATAATGCTCTAAAGTATCACGCAATAGGTGTGCTGTTTCCTGCTGACTAGGTGTTAAACCTGTCAACGTACTTATATTAGCTAATTCCCCTGTTTCGGGGTTCATACCATAAGTTGCTTGTAGCTGACGAGTAAATTCATCAGACAAAAGTGAGCGTACTTCACCTACGAATTGTTGTAATCGGTTCCGGGTCGTTTGATCAAATGCCATAATAGCTATCGTTTATGCTTCTATATCCAGGTGAATTTCTATATCAGGGTTTAACTCTAAATCACCTTTCAATTGAGTCAATTGCTGAATAACCTCTTCAAGCTGACCTTTTTGGGTCATGACTTTTGGAATAGTTAACTGACGCTCGACTTTGGTTTTCCCTTCTTTTTCATATTTAAGCTTTTCTTCAGCTACACGCTCTGCTCTTTTCTGTTGCGCTTTATACTCAATATTTTTCTTAATATCTCTAAGCTGGTTTTGAATATTAATCTCTTGAGTTAGTAATTGCTGAAGTCCATTAATGTCTTTATCAACACTGAAGAATAAATTCTCTAATATTCTTAATTGTGTTTCTTTTTCATCTTGGGTGAGTTCATTCCAACCTGATTGTAGGCCTATATCAGTTTGTGCTTCGGTTATAATCTTTTCCTGTTCTAATTCTAAGTTCTCTACTGCCTGACTTATATTTGATTTTAAGCTGGTTAGAATAGTATTGAATTCCACACTGTGTTGATAAAAATCAGCTTTATTAAGCTGTTCTTGATAGCTTTTCATTTCTTCAGCGACATCTACTTTAAGCTGACCTGACAATCCAGTTTCAGGTAAAAGTTCAATTGCGGAGCTAACTTCTTTTAACGCTTGTAGGGTATTGTCCAAGCCTTGTTTGAATGCTAATTTAAGTTCAGTAGCCCATTGCAATGAAGCAAAAACCTGAGATTCTTCAGCACCTAAGCGTTGGGGGGCATCAGAACAATCAGAAGCCAACATATCGGCTAAATCTTGACTTAAATTATCTAATCTACCCCCCCCCTGAATATCCCTCGCTCGTAGCTTTTCAATCAAGGGAGCAAAGTCACGTTGAGCTATATTAAAATAGCTCACAGATGCTTTACTAATATCAGCTTCCATGGGGAATACTGTATCCCCTGTTAATTCTGTTAAACGTTCTGCTGCTTTTAAGCACATTACAGGAGAAGGTCTGTCATCACGTAGGTTTACACCTACCATTCTAAAAGTATTATTGGTTTTTATCGCATCTATCGATTTCTGTCCTGAGCTAGTTAAATCATTACCCGATACTTTTAACTTAACCATCCCGCCAATAAACATTCCAGCTACTAGGTAACGTAAAGTATCAGGCGACCATCCAAAAGGAGGACGCGAAAAATAGTCTGATAGCGTTTTACCATCAACACCACCCCGTGTATCTATATAGTCTTTTATACTGGTAATCGCTTGATGACTTTCATTAATATTAAATTGACCACCCGATTTAAGAATTAATTGAAGAGGGTCCATTTGTGAGGTAATAACACTTAAATTATCTGCTCGCATAAACTTTTCTGCAATATTAGTATCAACCCGAACAGCTGCTTCCTGATAGCGGCTATAGACTTGTTCTGCAGCTTTCTTTAAATGCTTTTTATTAGCCTCTAACAGTTCTTGGCTATAACTCTCGACTGCAGTGCTATTGCCTCTAAAAATCAACTCACCATTAACCAAGCTGCGACGGATAACTTGTTGTAGTTTTTCTGTTAAATTTCCAGCCCTATCAATTTGAGCACGGCAGTATTCTTTTATTTCTTTATCTACTTCATTACGATAGCGATTTGCTATTTCCTGACTACGATATATATCGTTACAAACTTCACTCGAATCTTGTGCTGTTCTGGCTAAAAGATAAATTTCCGTTTGATGATGTCTTGAGGCGTCTATAAGCTTTGCACGAGAAGAATCAAAATCAACGGACCCCACAAATTCCACAACAGTTTGAATATCATTTCTATCACCATTCAGTTGCTGAGTCATGCCTGCATCCGTTTGATATTTAACCCCTGTTGTCACAGTTAGTGAATCACCTAACCGAATGGCAGGCAATGGGCTTAAGACTTCTTTTAATGCCAGGTTACGTATTTTACGAATCTCTATCGATTGCAATCTTAATTGATGACGTTCTAGCTCGATATCATTTAAACGCTCACTGAAAAAACAAAGTTCATTGTCCTTTTCGGCCAGCGGTACTTTTGAATCATTAAGCAAATCTTCAATAGCTTGATTAATTGCTTCAACACGAGACTGAGTAGTGACATTACCGTGCATTAATGCAGCTACATTTACCCGAGTAATAGGTAAATTATTGAGAATCTCTAGTAGAGCAATTGTTTTAGCGACTCCAATATGAATTTCTGAATCAAACCAGTTTGATTGATTTAGACGATTAACTGCTTTATGTTTACTCGCAAAAGCAGTAGCTATATCCTTTTCAAGTGAGTCATATAATGTGACCGATGAGGCGAGCCAGCCTATTTCTTGTTCTGCTACTGGCGTTAACTCATCAGTGCCTTCAACTAAGATATCGTGAATTACTTTTATAGCCGAACGCAAACCCATGCCACCAGTTGATTTTGCCAGTACACCCAATAAATTCAGCAATAATTCAAAATGTGCGGGTAAAAAAGGGTATAAATTTATAAAGCTTTTTTCATCAACATCAGCTTCATAATACTTATTTCCTTCAAGCTTAGTGCTATGACGTAATGATTGCCCATGGCTATTAAATAAAGTTCTTAGCTGCTCTTCACCACTGGTAGATTTACCTAACAAACGTAAATAACAAATTTCTTTTATATCACTGGATTCAAGTCTTAATGGTATAGGAAATCGGTCCTTAAGCTTGTACAGTTCAGGTGAGTTAAGGGCAGCACTTTTATCATCTTCAGCTAATGTTTGCTGTGCAGTACCAAAAATCCATACCTTACCATTGCCAAGACGTTTAATGATTTCAGCAAAACCTTGTAACTTAAAAATCAACTTTTCTCTAGGACCTACATAGTTTCCTATTTCATCAAAGATAAATAGACAATACTCTTTGCCACTAACTTCTCTTACGATATCGAGAATTTCTTGAGCTTGTTGTTCT
>ENA-OSET01004690-OSET01004690.1-sediment-metagenome-genome-assembly--contig:-NODE-4690-length-11955-cov-2.759303_pt1 | contig 11955 bp, 6 predicted proteins | sample MGYA00237882_ERZ534229 | MGnify/ENA primary metagenome ERZ534229 (study PRJEB26408, sample SAMN06266212) | sediment metagenome | isolation source: Hudson Canyon methane seep mesocosm | place: USA:Hudson...
ATTTATAGAACATTTAAGTTTACAGATGCTTTGAGGCAGGAGAAAAATCATGGCACTAATATCAATGAGACAAATATTGGACCACGCAGCAGAATTTGGCTATGGCGTTCCAGCATTTAACGTAAATAACCTTGAACAAATGCGCGCAATCATGGAAGCGGCTGACCAAACTAACAGCCCTGTTATTGTTCAGGCTTCTGCTGGTGCGCGAAAGTATGCTGGCGCTCCTTTTCTACGCCACTTGATATTAGCAGCGATTGAAGAATTTCCTCATATTCCTGTTTGTATGCATCAGGATCATGGTACTTCACCTACTGTTTGTCAGCGTTCAATTCAATTAGGTTTCTCATCAGTCATGATGGATGGTTCATTGCGTGAAGATGGTAAGACGCCTTCAGATTATGACTACAATGTTGAAGTTACACGTCGAACTGTGGAAATGGCGCATGCGTGTGGTGTTTCGGTAGAAGGTGAATTAGGCTGTTTGGGCTCACTGGAAACAGGGCAAGCTGGTGAAGAAGATGGTGTTGGCGCTGAAGGTATTCTAAGTAAAGAGCAAATGCTGACTAATCCTGATGAAGCTGCAGATTTTGTTAAGCGAACCGGAGTAGATGCATTGGCAATTGCGTGTGGTACAAGCCATGGAGCATATAAATTCACGCGCCCACCAACTGATGATATTCTAGCAATTGATACGATCAAAGCGATCCATGACCGAATTCCAGGCACCCACCTTGTTATGCACGGGTCTTCGTCTGTTCCGCAAGAGTGGTTGGCTGTTATCAATGAGTATGGTGGTGAGATCCCAGAGACTTATGGTGTACCGGTAGAGCAGATTTGCGAAGGTATCAAGCACGGTGTGCGTAAGATTAACATTGATACAGACTTGAGATTGGCTTCAACTGGTGCTGTACGTCGGTTTATGGCGAATAACCCCGCGGAATTTGATCCGCGTAAATATTTAAGTGAAACAGTTAAGGCAATGAAAGATGTTGTCATTGCACGTTATGATGCCTTTGGAACCTCTGGAAATGCTAGCAAGATCAAAGCAATTAGTTTAGATAATATGTTTGATCGTTATCAATCTGGGAGTCTTGATCCAAAGATTTCTTAACAGTATCGAGTATTTGTCTACTTTAAAAAGGGCTAGTAATTAGCCCTTTTTTATATCTTTAATTTAAATTTTTTAAACATGAAATACTGAAAATGTAAGGAATTGTAAAAGTAAGCTGATACCTATCGCACACTATTGATATTAGATCGTAGTTAGCCTTGCCTCTCTTGTGGTAATCTTCAAATTTGTAAGCCTCATATCTATTACCCTTTCAATAACTTGACACGGAGTTCAAATGCAGTTTCAGAAAATGCGTGCGCTGCTTTTTCTTTCTTTTATCGGTCTCGGTTTATCTGCTTGCGATGCTTTTAAGTCTGGCTCCGGTAGTGATGGTTTATCTGATGGGTCTTTAGATGTTGTAGCTCCAGAGGTGGATGATAAAATTCCTGAAGCAGAGTCTAAGGATGTAGAAGTTGACTCTATTGTGCGATTCATTTTTACTGAACGAATGGATATCAAGTCACTTGATGGAACTATCTCTATTCATGGGGAGGAGGCCTTTAGTGGTGTTAAGTTGTTTGTCGGTGAAAAAGATGAACAAAATAACTTTTTAGCCAAAAATGAACGTCCATTAACAATGGAGTACTCAGAGCAGTTAGGTGTAGGGTTAGATCCAGTTACTAACAATAAAATTGATGTTGATGTTACCGTTTTTAATCTTCGTCATGAAAGCGGAAGGTTCGCATTAAATACACAATATACTGTTGTGGTACCTGAGGATGCTCAGGATAAGGCTGATGACCCAGATACTAGTGATATAAATGAGGCAAATCAGCTGGGTACAACCTCAGAGCTTAGTTTTACAACAGAAGACGGAGAGTGGCAGGCCGCCGATTTTATTCCTTTTGTAAAGCAAGATGGTGCTGGCTCTATAAGTGTTGAAGCTGATCAGTTTGTTCCAAAGCTTGCTTCAAATGCTAAGGGGGATGTTTTTGCTATTTGGCGGCAGCGAAATACTAATAATACTAATGATGTAACTGGTATTTGGGTTAGTCGATATTTAGCTGATGAAGAAAGCTGGCACTTGAGTAACTTAAGCGAAGATGGTGTGGTGAATTTACAGCGTATTGATAAAACGGAGCTGACAACTTCAGCATTTGAACCACAAATTACTATTAATGAGCAAGGAAAAGCCATCGCTATTTGGTCTCAGGTTCCTGATAGTAGTACGACATTATCAATTTGGCATAGCGTCTTCGATGGTAGTGAGTGGGGGGAAGCTGAAATTATAACTGGTAATCAATCGGGTGGGGATGCGAAATCTCCGCAAGTTGGAATAGATAGTAGTGGTAATATAATTGCAGCTTGGCTAGAGCATGACGGTACTAATCAGCGAGTTTTAACAAATATATATAATAGTGCTAATGATACATGGCTGAGCAGTCCTCTTACTTTAAATTCAAATATGGCTGGCGATGCATTGGAAGTCAGTTTGAGTGTGACCTCTGAGGGGCACGCGGTGCTTGTATGGTCACAAGAGGTTTCCGGTGTCTTTCAGGCTTATGCTAGTCGTTATATTAATAATAACTTTCAATGGGGGGGGGCTGAGCGAATTGATTCACTAACCAATAACTCTGGAGAATTTGGTAAAATTAGTAAGCCTGTGATTGCTATTGATGCTAATAATGACGTGTTTACAGTCTGGCAGCAGCATGATGGAGCTAGAAATAATATTTGGATTAACCGTTTTGCCGGTGGTGTTTGGGCGGGCGCAGAGGAGTTTGATGAAAACAATACTAGCGCTTCTGATCCTTTTGTGGTTTTTGGTCCTGATAATCAAGCGTTTGCAACTTGGCTTGTAGAGGGGAAGGTAAAAGCTCGCTCATTTTCATTAGATGCAGGGTGGGGAGTTTTTGATGAAATATCATCAGGGCGACCAGCCTCAAACCCACAAATAAGTTTTGATAGAGAGGGTAATGCTATGGCTATATGGGTAGACTCTTCTGGCGATGTTTATACCAATCGATTTTCTAAAATAGCGACTAATTGGGCTGGCCCTAAGAACGTTGAGAATATTAGCAATAAAGGTCAGTCAGCAGTATTGGTGCCTTTGCTTGAGGATGGAAGAATTTTAAGTGTCTGGTCTCACTTTAATGGTGAACATTTTAGTCTTGCTAGCGCTTTATTTAGTGATTAATAGTCAAAACTACTATATTGGGTTAAAGGTTTTGACTAATGGGTCTAACAAGTGAGTCGATCACATCGAGCTCACTTGATATAACTAAGTTCCTACCTTTTCCTTTCGCTTTATAAAGAGCTTGATCAGCTCTTTCTTTAAAATTCTCAAGGTTTTCTCCAGCTTCAAATGTGGCTGCTCCGAGGCTAATAGTAACCGGAATTATTTTACCGCTGTAATTGAAAGTATACTGCTCAACACTTTGTCTTATTCGTTCTGCTATATTTATTGCCTGTACTGCATCGGTATCATCGAGTATAACTAAAAACTCTTCACCTCCGTAGCGGAAACATAGATCACTTTGACGAGCGCTTTTTTTGATGGTTGCTGCTAAATCTTTCAGGATTTTGTCGCCGGCGATATGACCCATTGAGTCATTAATTCTTTTAAAATAATCCACGTCCAGCATAACAATGGATAAAGGGGTTTTATGCCTAACAGATAATTCAGCTTCACGGTGAAGACCTGCATCTAGTGCGCGTTTATTTCCAAAACCTGTAAGGTCGTCACGTAGGGCCGACTGTAAAGCTGACTGGTATAAATTTGCATTTCTAAGTGGGAAAACCAAGGTGCTGGCAAGGCGTTCAATGATCGCAAGCTCTTCTTCTATAAAACGTTTTTTTCTTGAAAACTTAATTGAGCCAAGATTGGTATCATCTATTGTTAGGTTATATTGGCAGGAATGAGTTCCAGCTTGGCCGCCGATAATGATGGTTTCTTGATTTTTAGATTCGAAGATAAGTTGTTTGTAGTCGACAACCGCTTTTAGTTCTTTTGCAAACATATTAATGATATCGGAGGTACTTAATGATGTTTGTAAACGACGAGTCAGGCGAGAGATAATATCGTTATTTTCTGATATTAAACGATCCAGGTTTCTGTAGGTCGAAACAATCTTGGCTTTATTAAAGTCAATCGTTTGAAAGTCTGTGTCGTTGTTGCTCATATTTATCTCCCAGATAAAAATGTAATGTTACTGCTTGCATTTTTATTAGTTGTTCAGCGATTTTTGTGCCATGTTTATTAAATTCAATAAAAACAGTAGGGTAGCGTTATATTATTATCTTATGGCATTTTGTTGCCGCTTTGTTGAGCTGTTTTTAGGTTTTTTTGCCAAAAATATGACAAGGTGGATTTAAGTCTTTCCAAAAGTGATAATAGTGTCTTGTTTTTGACTGTTTTTTCTACACCCTATAATTGAGAGCTTTTCATGCGTTTGAAATCCATTAAATTGGCTGGATTTAAGTCCTTCGTCGATGCTACGACCGTTTCATTTATAAGTAATATGACAGCGGTGGTTGGACCGAATGGTTGTGGGAAGTCCAATATTATTGATGCTGTTCGTTGGGTGATGGGGGAAAGTTCCGCAAAGAATCTACGTGGCGAGTCAATGACGGATGTTATTTTTAATGGCTCGGGTGGACGTCAGCCGGTTGGTCAGGCCACGATTGAGTTACTATTCGAAAATAATGAAGGCAAGTTGCAAGGAGAGTATGCTGCTTTTTCAGAGATTTCTATTAAACGTAAAGTAACTCGAGATGGTGTTTCTCAATATTATCTCAATGGTGCAAAGTGTCGACGTAGAGATGTAACAGGCATCTTTTTGGGGACGGGGATGGGGTCAAGATCTTATGCCATTATTGAGCAAGGCATGATTTCGAAATTAATTGAGTCAAAACCTGAAGAATTGCGTGTCTATCTTGAAGAGGCGGCAGGTATTTCAAAGTATAAAGAGCGTCGTCGCGAAACAGAAAACAGAATGAACCGCACGCAAGAAAATTTGGCGCGTTTATCGGATATTAGAGAAGAGCTGGGGAAACAGCTTCAACACCTCAAGCGCCAAGCTTCAGCTGCAGAACGTTATGCGATTTTGAAAAAAGAGCAGAGGTGGGTTAATGCACAGCTAAATGCTTTTAAATGGCGCTTACTTGAGCGTGAATTAGTGAAAAAGACTGTGTTGATCTCAGAGTTAGAGTTAAATATAGAAAAAACGCTATACGCCAAAACCTCTAATGAGAATGATATTGAGCTTTTTAGAGTTTCATTGGGTGAAAAGCAGGCAGAATTTAATCATGGCCAGGCAAAATACTATCAATCAGGTGCAGATGTTGCTTCACTTGAACAGCAATTAAAGTTTAAAAAAGAACGGCAGCTTGAACAAGATAGAGCTCTAGCATCCCTCGTCACTGAGGCGGATAGCATTCAACAAAGCTTAAATAGTGACTCTGAGCAGTTAGCAGTTATCACTATTGAGTTAGACGATATTTTTCCCTTAATTGAAGAGTCAGAGGAGTGCGCGCTTGGTTTTGAGTCGGAGCTTGAGTCAAAAGAATATGAGATGCGTACCTGGCAAGATGAATGGGATCAGTTTAATGCGAAATCTGCAAATGCACGGCAAGCTTCAGAAGTAGAGCTGCATAAGATCAAACAATATGAATCTCGTATACGACAGCATTCTGAACGTAAAGAAAAGCTATCTATGGAGCATCTTGAGTTATTGTCAAAATTTAACGAAACGGAGCATGGCCACTTATCCCTTAAACAAACGTCACTAGCGCAACGAATTGATACCATTCAACACGAGTATGACGCTTTATACCCTCAAATTATATTGCATCGTGAGCAAATTGAAAGTTGTACGAAGCAGTGTACAAAACTATCTAATAGCTTGTCTGAGAAGAAGGCGGTCTTGGCGTCACTATTGGTACTACAGGAAGCGAGTCTCGGTGAAAAGGTAGAAGCTCAAAGTAATTGGCTTGCCTCAAAAGGTTATGGGAATACGCACCGTTTGATGGACCAAGTTTCAGTTACATCTGGTTGGGAAGCGGCTATTGAGCATGTACTTGGCTTCTGTTTAACCGCTCCAATTATTGACTCATTTGAATCACTGACTGCAGAAGACCTAGATGTGACGCAGTGTTCTATTACCTTGATTAATAAGTCGGCTGGCTCGGATATTAAAGTCAGGGCTAATTCTTTAGCAGTGTATGTCGAGGGCGCGGAGGCTTTGATTGGTTTTCTTAATTCAATACATGTAGTTTCTACGTTTGATGAAGCTATGGAGGCTTTGCCTGCTTTATCGGAAGGTGAGTCGGTTATCACTCCTAATGGTATTTGGGTGAGTCGGCAATGGCTTAGATGCACTCAGGTTGAACAAAGTCAGGAAGGTCTGGTGTTAAGAACTAAAAAAATCTCACAACTAGAGTTAGATATCCCTGTAATTGAACAAAACCTGTTTAATGAAGAGGCTTCAGCTAAACAGTTTAAAGGGTTATTGAATGATAACGAGATAAAATCACGTAACTTGGATAAACAACTTAAGTCGCTAGTTCAAGAGCAAGGTTATTTAAATTCCGAAATAAGTGCACAACAAATAAAGCGTGACCAGTATCAGCAAAGAATAACTAGAAATGAGCGTGATGCCAAGGAAGTGTGTGAGAGCATTTTTTCTGAGCAATATGAGTTGTCTGATGCAAAGGAGCGGTGGCAAATAGAATTAACTTTGCTTGATGAGTTACTAGAGGAGAAAAATACTTATACAGCACGGCGCGAGTCATTGCAGCGTCATGTTGATGAGGGGCGTCAAAGATTCAGGTCATTACAAGCACAAACTCATCAGTTGAAGCTTGATCAGCAGAAAAAACAGAATCAGAAGCAATCTCTTGAGCAGTCATTATTAAGAGCGAAAGAGCTTTTATTAGTTAATCAGCAGAAAGCAGAGCAGCTAAATAAAAATGATCACATTGAAGAGTCTGCACTGGAAGATTTGGCTCTGAATCTAGAAGGTTTGTTAGAGGCGCAATTGGTTAATGAACATCGTGTAACTGATCAGCGTCATGAGTTAGAGGCTATTTCAAAAAAATTACGTGATGCAGAGTCTGATAGAGAAAAATTTGATGAATCAATTCAGGGATTGCGAAATGAACTGGGTATATTACGAATGGATGCACAAGCTTTTGAGATACAGCGTGGCGGTCTTGCTGAGCAAATTGTAGGTGATAACTTTACTGTTGAGAATATGCTGATTAGTCTTGCTTTGTCCGATTCTGAAGATTCTTTGAATGCAAATCTGTCTAACTTAGCCTCTAAAATTCAGCGTTTAGGGGCTATAAATTTGGCCGCCATTGAAGAGTTTAAAATTCAAAGTGAACGCAAACAATATTTAGATGCCCAGGATGCCGACTTAATGGAAGCGCTTGAAACATTGTTGTCAGCAATACGTAAAATAGATAAAGAAACCCGAACACGCTTTAGAGAAACTTACGACAAGGTTAATCTTGGTTTGCAGAGATTGTTTCCTAAGATATTTGGTGGTGGCAATGCTTATTTGGAACTAACCGGAACTGATCTTCTTGAAACTGGTGTATCTATTATTGCGCGTCCACCAGGAAAAAAGAATGCCACAATTCATTTACTCTCGGGGGGGGAAAAATCACTCACTGCTATTGCGCTAATTTTTGCTATTTTTGAGTTGAATCCTGCTCCATTTTGTATGTTGGATGAGGTGGATGCTCCGCTTGATGATGCAAACGTTGCGCGTTTTGCTAATATGGTCAAAGAAATGTCTGAGCAAGTGCAGTTTATTTATATTACCCACAACAAAGTGTCTATGGAAAAAGCAGATCAGTTAATGGGGGTAACTATGCATGAACTGGGTGTTTCAAGGCTGGTTTCAGTAGATGTCGATGAGGCGGTTGCGATGGTTGACGTTTAGTTGTTTAATACGGAGGTTTGAATGTTGTCAATTTGTTAATGCCAAGCTATTTTATTGAGCGCCTGCTTGCTTTAAAATGATTGGCTGATATGTGTGAAAATTAACGCCTTACTACAAATTAATATCACCGTGCGTTATTTTTTAGCCTTATAATTTTAAAGTACTAAAAGAGATAAAATGGATCTACGTGATTGGTTAATTGTTGTTGGTGTCGTTATCATCGTTGGCATCTTACTTGATGGCTATCGACGCATGCGTCTTGCAAAAAAAGACTCATTAAAAATGTCTCTTGAAATGGGCGGAAATATAGAAAATACTCCTTTGGATGAAGGGTTTAATCCTGAGCTTCCTAGTGGCGGCGCTAGAGTTGTAGACTCCGAATACTTTGCTGAACAAGAAAAACTTGAACCTCAAGTTACGGCAGAAGATCTATCTGATGCTTCAATAGAGTCTTCAGAACCTTCGTTTGACTCTCTTTCAAAAATTCCAGAATTAAATACCAACGATTTTAAACTTGAGGCTGATGATGTTAGTGCATTAGTCGCCGATTCAGATAGTAGAATTGAATTGCAAGCAGATGGTGGTACTCAAAATAAAATTGTAGAAGTGGCTCATGCAGGTCAAAGAAAAAATACAAAACATGAAGAAAGTACGGAAGCGGAACAGTTAGTGATAGTGCTAAATGTACATTCTAAAGAAGGGAGTTTTCCTGGGATGGATATTAAGCACTTGTTGGAAGCTTGTGGTTTGGAGCATGGTGAAATGTCTATTTTTCATCGCCATGAAGAAGATGACTTACTAAGCCCAATTCAATTCAGCGTCGCAAATGCAGTCGAACCAGGTTATTTTGATCCAGATATACTTCATGAAATTGCGACTCCTGGTGTCAGTTTTTTCATGAGCTTACCTGGGCCGAATGATTACATGAAAGCCTTTGATTACATGTTAGAGACCGCTCAGTGTTTTGCACGTAACCTAAAAGGTGATCTAAAAGATCAGGATCGAAGCATTCTGACGGAGCAAACTATCAAGCACTGCCGCCAACAAATTAAAGAGTTTGAGCGTAAGCAGCTTTCCAAAAGTCGCGCATAATGCGCCTTTAAGAATAAAATTATGAATTACTCTTTAAATGAGTCAATAGCTCTGCTTCCATCATTAAAACACGAGCTTAATACACACAATTATCGATATTATGCGCTTGATAACCCAAGTATACCTGATGCTGAATATGACCGGTTATTTAAACAGCTTCAAGCGATTGAACAAAAATACCCTGATTTAATTACATCCGACTCACCTACCCAGCGTGTCGGTGCTTCACCTCTCGGGAAATTTAAGCAAATTAAGCACAAATTACCGATGCTTTCTCTCAGTAATGCTTTTAACGATGAAGATCTTCAAAATTTTGAGCAACGTCTTCAAGATCGTTTAGGGAGTACTGAGTCGGTAGAATTTGTAGCGGAACCAAAACTGGATGGCGTTGCAGTCAGTCTTCTTTATGAAAATGGACAGCTTATTTACGGAGCAACTCGTGGAGATGGTGAGGTTGGTGAAGATATTACCCAGAATGTTAGGACAATTAAGTCTATTCCTCTGATGTTGCTGGGGGAGGGTTATCCAAAATTGTTAGAAGTACGTGGCGAAATATTTATGCCTAAGCATGCTTTTGAATCGCTTAATGCTGAAGCAATTAAGTCAGACAGAAAACCTTTTGTTAACCCCAGAAATGCCGCTGCTGGAAGTTTGCGACAGCTAGATTCAAAAATCACGGCTAAGAGATCTCTGCGTATGTGCGCCTATTCTATAGGTTATATCGAAACGGATGATCTAGATTTTGATCCTTTTGTTTTACCCAGTAATCATTATGATATGCTCAAAAAACTCAGTGTTTGGGGTTTGGCAATTAATCAAGAAATGCAGCTAGTTACAGGTGCTAAAGCTTGCTCTCATTATCATAATGCCTTGTCGGTTAAGCGTGGTGATCTTAGCTACGAAATTGACGGTATCGTATTCAAGGTTAATAATTTTGAACAGCAGAATAAACTAGGTTATGTGTCTCGCTCACCTCGTTGGGCAATAGCTTATAAATTTCCTGCACAAGAAGAAATCACAATTTTGCGTAGTGTTGATTTTCAAGTCGGTAGAACTGGTGCGCTCACGCCTGTAGCACGTTTAGAGCCAGTTTTTGTTGGTGGCGTCACCGTAAGTAATGCAACCTTGCATAATATGGATGAGATAGAGCGCTTGGATATCCATGTTGGTGATCGGGTGATAATTCGTCGGGCTGGCGATGTAATTCCAAAGGTGGTTAAGGTTGTTGTTGAGAAGCGTCCCGAGAGCGCAATCAAAATTATATTACCAAGTGAGTGTCCAGTCTGTGGCTCTCCTGTAGCAATAATAGAAGGCGAGGCTGTTGCTCGCTGTACCGGCAACCTTATTTGTTCTGCCCAGATCAAAGAATCCATTAAGCATTTTGCATCACGTAAAGCGCTTAATATTGATGGTTTAGGGGATAAGCTAATTGATCAATTGGTAGAAAAAGAGTTGGTTAAACATGTTGGGGACCTGTTTCGCTTGCATGTTAATGATCTCGCGTTACTTGAACGAATGGCCAGCAAGTCTGCAAATAAGTTGGTAAAAGCAATTGAGGCAGCTAAAGCAACAAGCTTAGCGAAATTTATATACGCTTTAGGGATACGAGAAGTAGGTGAAACGACTGCAGCTTTATTATCCAAAAAGTTTGGCTCAATCGATAACGTTGCCAATGCAAGTATTCAAAGTTTAGAAAATTTGCAAGATATTGGTCCGGTAGTGGCCAAAAATATTTTTAGTTTCTTTTCATCTACTGAAAATAAGCAAAAAATTGATGAGCTAATATCGTTGGGGCTCACTTTTGCTCCTGTTAAACAAGATAATGTCGAGTCAGCAACACTTGAGGGGGTGACGTTTGTTTTAACAGGCACGCTGCCCAGTATGTCTCGTGATGAAATGAAAACCTTGCTGATTGAGCATGGCGCGAAAGTATCTGGTAGCGTATCAAAAAATACATCCTATTTGGTTGCTGGTGATGCTGCTGGTTCAAAATTAAAAAAAGCCGCCGATTTAGGTGTCAAAATCCTCAGTGAACAAGACGCACTAACACTAATGCATATTTGAGTGGAAGAAGTGTGAACCATAGTGCGTTTCCCGTATCTATCGCTATGACTTAGTTAACTAATTTATTATTATCTTTAACTAGCTAAGTATCTGTTTATTGCGTGTGCTATTAAGAAATAAATCGAATGAGATCAATAATGGATTATAAACAAAATATCAGTTTGATAATTGCAAGTCTGTTTATGGCAATGTTATTAACCGCTTGTGGCCATGAACTAAGCTCAGGTAATGAGCTTGAACCAGAAAGTTTGCAAATTATTGGCTCTCCTCCTGCTAAAATTTATTACGATACTCAAATTGAATTTGAATTAGGAGCTTCAGGTGGTGATGGCGTCTATCGTTATCGCTATATACAGAACCCTGAAGACCCTGATGATGTTGATGATACCTTTGAATTTAATCCTGTTGAATTGACAATAGAAGACGTTGGTGAAAGTCAGCCTAAATTTTTAGTGAAAGGTATTCACAAAAGTGAAGACGGGGTAAGCATAGACGATCTACCTGTAGGTAATTTTTCCTTTCAAATAGAAATAACAGATGGAAAGAATACAAAATTACAGGACTATGAGTTTGAACTTGCAATTAGTAATCTTAAAGTTACAAATAATAGTCTATCTTCTGCTGAAGGTAGTGTGTTCAGTAGTCCAGCGGAAAAACTTGTTGAAGCCAGGCAAAGTGGTAATAAAAGGATTTGTAGGAGCATAGAAGATAATCTGTTTGAGAAGAAAACTTTGCCAAATGGTATAACTGTTTATCCTTATGTCGTTGAAATAACTTTTGTTGTTACTATTTTAG
>ENA-OSET01004691-OSET01004691.1-sediment-metagenome-genome-assembly--contig:-NODE-4691-length-11953-cov-2.773240_pt1 | contig 11953 bp, 15 predicted proteins | sample MGYA00237882_ERZ534229 | MGnify/ENA primary metagenome ERZ534229 (study PRJEB26408, sample SAMN06266212) | sediment metagenome | isolation source: Hudson Canyon methane seep mesocosm | place...
GTGATCCTCATCTCTACAGTAATGACAACGATAGTTACAATGATCAGTAACTGAGACCCTCAAGTAAGTAATTTTTCTGTTGAATGGGTCAACTATTTGATTCATGATTCTAAAACCCAGTGGCCTGATTTACCACCTTTTTTTTCTAAAAGTTGAACATTATCAATAGTCATAAAGCGATCAACTGCCTTACACATATCATAAACTGTCAGAGCCGCAATACTTGCAGCAGTTAGTGCTTCCATCTCAACTCCTGTTCTGCCATTCAGCTTTGCAGTAGCAGTGATTTCAATACAGTTTTTTTCACTATTAGGAGTAAGCTCAACATTGACCTTTGTGAGCATTAACGGATGGCAAAGTGGGATAAGCTCTGAGCATTTCTTGGCAGCTTGTATGCCTGCTATCTTGGCCACTGAGAGAACGTCACCTTTTTTATGAGAGCCGGAGACTATGAGGTCTAGAGTTTTGCTCTGCATTACAACTCTAGCACCGGCTTTGGCTTCTCGCATAGTATTTTCTTTGTCCGAAACATCAACCATTTGCGCTTCGCCATTTGAATTGATATGCGTTAATTTGCTCATCTTGTTAGCTCACTTAGTGGGTAGTAATCAAGAATGGTACCACTATCAAATGTAGTATTTTCAGGTATCTCAATAATTCCATCAGCCCAAACTATTGAACTCATGACATCTGAGCCTTGTTTAGGATACAAGCTTGCCATGGGATTCTCAGACGAGTAATCAATTTGAACTCGAGCATATTCTCGTCTAGGTTTAGCACGCTTGCAGTCAAAATTTGTTTTTACTTTAATTGGTACATTTTTGAAATTGCTGTTTCCTTGCATTTTTTTAATATATGGTAGGGCAAAAATACAGTACGTAACGAAGCTAGACACTGGATTTCCTGGAAGACCTATAAAAGGAATATTTCTCACTTGACCATAGGCGAGAGGCTTGCCAGGCTTCATTTTAATTTTCCAAAGGTTGAGTGAGCCAAGTTTTTCAACGGCAGGCTTAACATGATCTTCTTCGCCAACAGAAACTCCACCAGTAGTCATAATCAAATCACAGCCTTTTGACAGCTTTTCAAGTGCACCACAGGTTGAATCAAAATTATCTTTAATGTTGCCAAGATTAAGGACCTCGCAACCAGCGTTTTTTAAAAGAGCGACTAGTGCATATCGATTCGAATTATAAATTTTTCCTGCTGTTAAGGAATTTCCAGGCTCAACCAGTTCATCTCCAGTAAAGAATACTCCAACCTTGAGTCTTTTAAAGACATGAAGCTCTGCGATTCCAACTGATGCAGCAAGAGATATATCTTCTGGTTCAATTTTTTTTCCAGTTTTAAGGATGACATCATTCTTTAAAATGTCATTGCCTGTTGGGCGAATATTTTCATTCAAGTCAATAGATCTTCTAATTGTTATCTCTGAGCCGTCTTCAGAGGCTTGACACTCCTCCTGCATGACAACTGTATTTGCTCCTTTTGGGATGGGCGCTCCCGTGAAAATTCTTGCAGCATTGCCTTTTTTAAGTTCGTTTCCAGTGGAACCAGCAGCAATTCTGTCAACCACACTAAAGGTTTGATTTGTTGAGTTTAAGTTTTTTTCATCAAGCGCAATCGTATAGCCATCCATAGCGCTATTATCAAACCCTGGCACGTTAATTTTAGAGTGAATATCTTCAGAGAGTACTCTTCCAATTGATTCATCTAAAGATGTCGTTTCAGTATGCTCTGAAACCCGAGCTGAATCAATTAAAAATTTGAGCGCATCATCAGCACTCATGAGAGAATCACTGAACATTGGATTGCCCGATTTGCTTGATTGATCATTCATGATGTTCTAATTTTTTTTTAGCTATAGGGTGTATTATACAATTGCAAGAAAATTTCCAAATTACAAATAACTTGAAAAAAGGACAGTAATTAATTGAAAAATATTTTAAAACATGAAATTTCATCAGTTATTTTGGCAGGTGGTCAAGGACTAAGAATGAATGGAGTGGACAAGGGTTTGGTAGAATTTCGAGGACTGCCTTTGGTAGCCCATGTTGTAAACGTTATAGAATCAAGAGTCGACAAGGTATATATTAGTGCGAATAGAAGTTTTGATGCTTACGCAACCTATGGAGAGGTCATTTCAGATGATTTATTGGACTTCCAAGGACCCCTTGCTGGAATTTCAAAGGCGTTAAAGGTTTGCTTAACTCAGTATCTCCTTGTTCTTCCATGTGATAGCCCCCTAATTGATTCGGAACTCATCGATGATTTAATAAATAAAATGGAACAAAAAGATGCTGATATTTGTGTAGCGCATGACGGCTCAATCATGCATGCAACTTTCGCTTTGATGAGGTCAAGCCTCAGTAAAAGCCTTGATTATTTTCTTGATGATGGGGGTCGCAAAATGGCTCATTGGTATCGCCAACAGAACATAGAAAGGGTTGATGTATCTGATCGTTTGGAGGTTTTAACTAATCTTAATAGCCTAGAAGATATGGAGTTTTAACCTCTCCAGCGTTTTTTTTGTTCCTCATCACTTTCTCTTTTGCCAACCCATTTTTCTTCCTTATCTGAAACCTCTTTTTTCCAGAATGGGGCATCAGTTTTTAGAAAATCCATGATGTAGTTACATGAATCAAAGGCTGCTTGTCGATGCTTGCTTGAGGTTATGACCAAAACTATTTGATCACCAATGCCCAGAGTCCCAACGCGATGAATAATCGTAATAGAATCAATTTCCCATTTGTTCCTTGCTTTGTCAGCAATTGATGAAAGTGATTTTTCTGTCATCCCTGGATAGTGCTCTAAGCTTAAGGATACTAGAGATTCACCTGTCAAATCTCGAACGGTTCCAATAAAACTAACTACTGCACCTATGCTGGAGTTAGTTGACTTGATTAACTCAACTTCAGTTGTTAGGTCAAAGTCCTCAGTTTGAACAATAATTTTATCCATCATTTAATTTTATCGCTTTTGGGGCCTGTTGAATGATCTTTGATTTTTTTTATATAGATTATAATTTTATTGAGAATTCAATAATTAAGCCTTAATGAAAACACTTAAACTTGACGATTTAAAGAGTCTGGATCAGCAAGACCCACTCTCAGAATATCGAGAAGCGTTCTATCTTCCAAAAAATACAATTTATTTTGATGGAAACTCATTGGGCCCTGTCCCAAAAAAAACTCTAAATCATCTCAACAAAACGATTAATCAGGAGTGGGGAAGCGACTTAATCAGTAGTTGGAACAAGGCTAATTGGATTAACTTGCCACAAACATTGGGTAACAAAATTGCCCCACTTCTTGGAGCTAAGGCTGGAGAGGTTATCGTAGTTGATAGCACTTCCATTAATTTATTTAAAGTTCTTACTTCAGCTTTGAGGCTGAATGATAATAGAAAAAAAATTCTAAGTGAATCAACAAATTTTCCATCTGATCTCTATATTCTTGAGGGTGTAAATGGAATTTCAAATAATCAGTATGAGTGCATCCTAATTGAAGATGATAGTAATGACATTGAAAAACACATAGATTCATCCACTGCGGTTGTGATGCTTTCTCATATTAACTATAAAACTGGGCGAATTAGTGATATGAAAAAAATTACTGAATATGCTCACAATAAAGGAGCACTCGTTGTCTGGGATCTAAGTCATAGTGTTGGTGTGATGCCAATGGATTTGCATGATATCGGAGTAGATTTTGCAGTTGGCTGTACCTACAAGCACCTTAATGGGGGGCCAGGAGCGCCGGGATTTTTATATGTTCATAGTGATTTAATTGAGCAAGTAACTCAGCCATTATCAGGCTGGCTTGGGCATAGTGATCCGTTTGCTTTTGATAGTAAATACAAAGCTGCAAATAATATTAATAAATTCATCTGTGGAACGCCACCGATTCTTGCCTATAAAGCGGTTGAGAGTGGACTTGATGTCTTTGATGGTATATCTATGGAACAAGTTCGAGAAAAAAGTATTCATCTCTCTGAGGTATTTATTGAGCTGATTAACCAAGAGTGCGGGGAATTTGCGTTCACATTATATTCTCCAAATGATGGCAGTATTAGAGGCAGTCAGATTTCATATATGCACGAAAATGCCTACCCGATTATGCAGTCATTAATCTCAAGAGGTGTTATCGGAGATTATCGTGAGCCCAACATTTTGAGGTTTGGGATTTCACCTCTTTATATGAGGTACGAAGATGTTTGGAATGCAATCATGTGCCTTAAAAAAATTATGCAGTCTAATGAGTGGGACTCATCAAATTTTAAGGTCAGAAATTACGTCACCTAATCGATTGCTTGAATAGTTATACCTGTTTAGAGAGCTTTCCCACAATCGTAATACCTAGAGCAACTGAAGGCCCAATGCCCAGAGCAAATATTACTGTTCCAAGTCCAACAACTTCTCCCAATAGTTTATCTAAATTATTCAAAAGACATATTGAGCCTAAAACGACCACACTAACCTCAATCGCAGTTCGAATAGAATAAATTGGCCTATTGGTGACCTTTTGGAGTCCAATCATTAGGCCGTCCCTAGGGCCTGCTCCAAGATTACAAATTAAATAGAACCCACTCCCAACCCCAATAGTCAATACGCCAATAATTACTTGTAATACTTTAAGTGGATAGTATTCAGGATATGGCAAAAAATAAACTGAAAACTCAATTGTCAGTGCGATAATAAAGGCATTTAATATTGTTCCCATTCCAGGTTTTTGTTTCAATGGTATCCACAACATCAGAACAAAAATACTGATTACAAATGTAGAGAGACCCAAAGACCAGTCAGTAAGGTTTGAAATTCCTTGTGCAAGAACGGTGTAGGGCCCAACACCAGCCCCACTGGTTATGAGAAGACTCTCTCCCAATCCAAACAAAAATAATCCAAAAACTAGAAAGATGAAGGTTAAGGGTTTTGGTTTTAAGTTAAAAGAGTCGTCAGAGCTCCAGACCACTTTAGGAATTTTTTTGATAGTAAAGGTGTCTGAAAGTAGCTTCATTGGTGGGCGTGTAAATTAAAAATTTAGGTTAATAATACAGATGTTTTTATTGTTTCTTTAAGAGAGTATAAATTATAAAATGTTTCGTTTTGGTTTGAGAAATTAGTTATTATCTAAGCTATATTAAACTTGCATAAAAAAAACCACTTTAGACTAATGGCGTTATTAATCAAACAATCTGATGTTCAAAGTTTTAGAGAGGATGGCGTTGTTATTCTTCGTGGAGTTTTCAAAGAGTGGATTGATATATTAGCTAATGGCGCTGATTTTCATCTCAATAACCCAAGTGAGCGATCCTTGGTTCACCAAAATGAAAAATATCAAGGCCAATTTTTAGAGGATTTTTGTAATTGGAGGCGTATTCCTGAATATACAGATTTTATATTTAACTCAAATCTAGCATCGATTGCCTCTAATTTAATGGAATCTAAATCTGTGCAGTTTTTTCATGACCACTTTTTTTATAAAGAGGCAAACTCTGGAGTACCTACGCCGTGGCATCAAGACATCCCATATTACTGTGTTAAGGGTCATCAGACCGTCAGCTTTTGGTTGCCATTAGAGTCAAGACAAAAGAATGTTTCATTGAGATCACTAGCTGGAAGCCACCTTTTAAATAAAGAAATACGTCCCACTAGCTGGTCTAATAATGAGAGCTTTTATGAGGATAGTAATGCATTTATGGATATGCCAGACAGCGATGGATATGAAATAAAAGAATGGGAGACAGAGCCCGGTGATGTCATTGCATTTAATTTCAAGACGGTTCATGGCGCTAATGCAAACAAAGACATAAAGATGAGTAGAGCCCTATCCTTTAGGTTGCTCGGTGATGATGTTGTTTATAATGAGCGACCAGGCAGAACTTCTCCAAACTTCCCTGGAATAAATCAGCAAAACGGAGAGCGCTTAAGAGAGGACTGGTTTCCGACTCTGTGGAGCGAATAATATTTATGGATATTGCAAACTTATCATTAGAAATTCTTGCATTCTTATTCTTAGTTGGTGCAATAGCGGGCTTTCTGGATACGCTTGTTGGTGGAGGGGGCTTGCTGGCAGTTCCAGCACTCTTATTGAGCGGCATTCCACCCATCTATGTTCTTGGAACGAATAAGTTTCAAGGCAGCATGGGTACAGGCATTGCGACTTTTTTATTATTTCGAAAAAAAAAGTTAGAATGGCAAATGGTCAAAAAATTAATGATTGCCTCTTTCATCGGTTCGGTTATAGGCGGCATCATTGTTCAGTTTATTGATACCGAGGTTCTTTCATTTGTAATTCCGATCGTTCTTGTTTTTATTGCAATTTACTTTATTGTTTCTCCGAAACCTAAAGCAATTAGTTCTAGCTCCAAGTCTGACAAGAGATTTGAATCATATGCCGTTCCAGGTGTGGGATTTTATGATGGGATGTTTGGTCCAGGCGCCGGTTCTTTTTTTGTTATGACGGGCGTGATGCTTAAAAAACTTGAAATTATTCAAGCCACAATATTGGCAAAGCCACTTAACTTTGCATCCAATATTGCCGGTTTTATAGTTTTCTTTATATTTGGACACGTCGCCTTTGTTGTTGGATTGGTTATGATGCTGGGACAATTGATTGGCTCTTTTTTGGGAACGCATTATTTACTGAAGGCTAATCCAAAATTGATTAGAGTATTAATAGTTATCACTTCCTTATCGATGTTAGTTAAGTATATGAGCTCTTTGGTCTGATGAAAAATAACAAAACAGATTTAAAAACTGAATTTCCCACATGGGTTATCATCTTTTCAGTTTATTTTCTATGGTGGGCTGTGCTGAGCAATTTTTCTACTATCCCTTTCGCCCATCTTTTTCTAATTCTCATCTTAACGTTCCATGGATCTGTTCAGCATGAAATCCTTCATGGTCACCCTACAAGGTATCAAGGACTTAATGATTTATTGGCTTACCCATCACTAGCTCTTTGGTCACCTTACTTGGTTTACAAAAGCTCTCATCTCAAGCATCACGAGGATATAAATTTAACAATTCCAAGTGTTGATCCTGAAAGCTATTTTATTAGTAAGGATGAATGGGATATGTTAGGCGGTTATCGACAAAAACTTGCAGAATTTAATATGACTTTGTTAGGAAGATTAACACTCGGACCTTTTTGGTATTTCATCGCACTAAAAAAAGAGTTTATGATGAGTTTTAAAAAAGTTTTTTCAATCAATTTTCTAATTTGGTTCTCTCATGAAGTCTTTGTAGTGATGCTTTTATATTTCATTTGGTCCTTTTTTAATATTCACTATTTAGTTTATATTGGATGCGCTTATATGGCACAAGCATTGACAATGTTAAGAAGTTTTTATGAGCACCGTCCTAGCTCTAACCCAAATCACCGCTCGATAATAATGGACACCTCTTTACCAATGAGAATTTTATTCTTAAATAATAGTTACCATTTTGTGCATCATAAAAATCCTAATATGACCTGGCATCAAATACCAAGAGAATACAAATCTAATTCAGAAAAATATAAACAATCTAATAGTTTTTTCTTAGAAAAAGGTTACTTTACTTGGTTTAAAAAATATCTATTTAAGCCCGTTGATAAGCCAAAACATCCAGCCTTTTAACTGAGTTATGGAAAAAGAATTTATAGGTATTGGAATGTACTCAATAAATGATGAGCTTGAGAGAGCTTGGCAGGATCTTTTTCTTATAGCTGGAAAATTAAGTCCTGGTCTGGGGCTCCCAATTCATTTTTTGAACAGTATTGAGGAAAATGATATAGTATCAAGCCAGACCCGAATTAGTCATATCTGTGGTTTGCCGTTGGTTAGTCAATTTCAAAAAAAATTAATTCCAATTTGTACTCCTCATTTTGATCTTGAAGGGCTTGAAGGGCCAAACTACTTTAGTTACTTTATGGTTTCTAAAAAAAGCCAAATTAGATCCGTGACAGAATCTAAGGGGCTAGTAGCCGCAATCAGTAGCTATGATTCTCAAAGCGGTAGTAATGTTTTTCGAAGTGAGATTGAGGTTACAAAAAAGCTTGATTTTTTTGATAACTTTTACAAAAAAATTGTCACTACTGGCTCTCATAAAAACAGCATTCAAAAAATTATCAATAATGAAGTTGATATTGCTTGTATCGATGCAATAAGTTATAAGAATATAAAGAGAGCAGAGCCTGAAATTGGAGATAAGTTAAGGATAATAGGGCGCTCAATTATTTCTCCTGCTCCTCCTTTAGTTACTCATAAAGATAGTCCATTATGCTCTTCGAGGGGTTTAATCAAAGCACTTAATAGTGCACTTAATTTGTTGGACAAAGAGTCTAAAGACATTTTAAGAATTAGGCGATTTTCTTTTGTACCTTTTGATACTTACAACTCTCATATTAAAAAAGTTTAGATACCTTTTGGTAATTTGTATTCAGTCTCAAAGTGCCTCCATTCATAGCGCTCAGGATAATTTCTTCTGTAATCTTCAAAATTAGATATATCTTGAATTGCTTTATCATCAGCTTGGAATGAGTAAATTGAATTAAGAGTCTCATGAAGATTGTTCTCCCTGATGATTCTTAATTCTGGATTGATGAGATGCTCGATGTTATCATTCAGTGGCTTTTTGATATATTTGCAGAGATCCTTATAGATCATGAAGCTGCCCATAAATTTAGCATCAATAGAATGCCCTGCAATATGAGGCGTTGCCCAGTAGGCTGATTTTTGAAGAGTAGGGTTAATATTGGGTTCATTTTCCCAGCAGTCAATTATGTTTGCTTTTGTAGGAGTTTTTTCCCAAATTAATTCATTAATGATGCCACCTCTTGCAGCATTAATGATTATTGCATCCTTTTTAATATGATTGAAGTTATGACTATCTAAAAGGTTATGGGTAGAATAAATTCCAGAGAAAGTCAAAGGAGTATGAAACGTTACTATATCTGCTCCCAGTGCCTCTTCAAGAGAAACAAAGTGTTCACTTCCTTCTCTAGACTCTCGAGGCGGATCATTTAGTAATGTTTTTATTCCAAGCTGCTTGGCTTTGAAGTCAAGCCTTCTGCCTACGTTACCCACGCCAATGATTCCAAGTGTTCGATCTGATAATTTGAAGTTATAGTCGTGTGATAAATTTGCGATTGCACTGATAACATACTCTGCGACAGCATTTGAATTGCAGCCTTGGGCAGATGAGAGAGTGATACCATTATCTTCAAGGTAGGGTTGATCTATGTGGTCTAAACCCGCTACAGTAGATCCAACAAACTGAATTTTAGAATTCCTAAGAAGCTCTTCATCAACTCTTGTTCTGGATCTGACTATTAATGCATCACAATCCTGAAGACTTTCATTGCTTATTTGTCTTCCAGGAAGAGTGACTACCTCTCCAAACTCAGAAAAAATTTGATCAAAGCCCCATACTGCATCATCAATCATTAATTTCATAGGGGTAAGCTCCAGTCAATCAATTCCTGATTAGATGCTTTGAGGTAGCTATTCGTTTTGGAGAAATGTTTACAACCAAAGAAACCTTTATGGGCAGAAAATGGAGAAGGGTGAGCAGCACTAAGAATCAAATGCTTATTTGTATCAATTAATACTGATTTTTTATTTGCATAAGCACCCCAAAGTAAAAACACTAAATTATCTTTATTGTCGTTTAGTAGGGTGATAACCTGATCAGTAAAGACCTCCCAGCCTTGATTAGCATGGGAAGCTGGAGAGTTCTTTTCTACTGTAAGGACGCTATTTAAAAGTAAAACTCCTTGTTTGGCCCAATTTTCGAGGTGGCCATGCCCTGGATTTGTAAAGTCAACATCATCTTGATCAAGCTCTTTATAAATGTTTCTAAGTGATGGCGGAATACCCATGCCTTTAGGAACGGAAAAGCTTAACCCCTCTGCCTGTCCCTCGCCATGATAAGGATCTTGTCCAAGAATGACAACCTTCGTAGAGCTAAAACTTGAATATTCAAAGGCTTTAAACCATGTTCCCCTAGGAGGGAAAGTTTCATAACCAACTCTGGAATTAAGAAATGATAGTAAAGAACCAAAATAATCCTTATTTTTTTCGTCTGATAAGTAAGGAGCCCAGTCGCCAATATCTTGAGTCATATTATTTTATTGGTAGATTCACTTTTTTGAAGTAATCATAAAATTGCATTTGAAAGCCATAAAATATATTATGTTCTTAAATGATGTGCAAATTAATTTGCAAGGTTAAATAACATTTATATTATATCAAGGATTGGTAATGACTGATTGGATCAGTAGGTGGGAGAGTAACAGAATTGGTTGGCATGCAGAGCAGGTCAACAGACATCTGAATAAATATCTTGATAGGTTTGAGTTGTCATTTGGAGAGTCAGTTTTTGTTCCACTTTGTGGGAAAACGAATGACATGCAATTCCTTCTTGAGAAAAATATAAAGGTTATTGGCGTTGAGATGAGTAATATAGCTATTGAGCAATTTTTTTCAGAAAATAATCTGGATTATTCGGTTTCAAACCTTGATCAATTTGTACTGTATGAGGGTGATGGAATTAAACTTTATTGTGGTGATTTTTTTGACTTAGATTCGAAGTACTTAGAGAATGTGAAAGCAATATATGATCGGGCGTCACTCATTGCCTTGGATGAAGGCTTAAGACAAAAATATGCTAAACATTTAAGTGATATAATAGATTTTGATGCTAGGATTATACTCTTGACTTTAAACTATCATCAGCATCAGAGATCTGGCCCACCTTTTGCAGTGAGTAAAGAGGAAGTCAAACAATTATTTAATGGTTCATTTGATATTCAAGAATTGTATTGTATTGAGGATATTGAAAATGAGCCGATGTTCCAAAATCTTGGAGTAGATTTTGTTGAAAAGGCAGTGTATTTGCTGCAAAAAGTGAGAATGTGATGGCAAAAAAAATGACGGGCATAGTCGCCCAATTTGGCACTAAAGGATATGGATTTATTACAGGTGATGACGGAGAGAAATACTTTGTTCATCAAAAAAATGTTTTTAATAAGTCTCGTTTAAGAAGTGATACCAGGGTAAGGTTTAAAGTTGAAACTTCAGAAAAAGGCCTGGTTGCTGTGGATGTTAAATTAGAGAAAATAGTTGAAGAGTCTGGACCGCTAACTGACAATGATATTAAAGCAATGTTTGGTGTTTTGCTAGTTTTCCAGATTATTATCGCGTACTTTGTATTTTTTGGATAAATGAAAAAGCTACTAGTCTTAGGCTTACTTGTTGCAATTACAATTTCTGGTTGTCTGTCCACACCTGCAAGAGAGGTAACAAATATCTGCTCATTGCTTGATGAAAAGGTTAGTTGGTATCGTGCAGCAAAATTGAGCGAAGAAAAATGGAAGGTGCCAATGCACTTGCAAATGGCCATTATTCACCAAGAGTCTCGCTTTGCATCAAGAGCTAAACCACCTCGCAATAAGATCTTCGGATTTATACCTGGATCAAGGCCAACAGATTCATACGGTTATACTCAAGCTAAGAAAGCAACATGGGAGTGGTATCAACTGAAAACTGGAAAAAATGATGCTAGAAGAGATAACTTTGCTGATGCTATAGATTTTGTTGGATGGTATGCTAACCAATCTAACCTCAGATCTAAGATCAGCAAGACAGATGCGTATCGTCAATATTTAGCTTATCACGAAGGTCATGGTGGCTACAATAAGAAGAGCTATGAAAAGAAAGATTGGCTTATCTCTATAGCTAAGAAGGTTGAGAACAAGTCAAATACTTATAAATCTCAGTTATCTCAGTGCAGAGAGCAACTCGATAGTAATAGAATCTGGACACTTTTCTAATAAATTAAAAAACTCAATATTTAAGTTTGCTGCTGCGTTAATTTCAGATACTCACCTGAGGCTTCTATTAGCTCAGAATGAGTTCCTTGTTCAATAATTTCCCCGTCCTTAAGTACAATGATGCGATCAGCATTTTT
>ENA-OSET01004698-OSET01004698.1-sediment-metagenome-genome-assembly--contig:-NODE-4698-length-11944-cov-24.884722_pt1 | contig 11944 bp, 10 predicted proteins | sample MGYA00237882_ERZ534229 | MGnify/ENA primary metagenome ERZ534229 (study PRJEB26408, sample SAMN06266212) | sediment metagenome | isolation source: Hudson Canyon methane seep mesocosm | place...
GAAGTTCAATGGAAATCTAAATTCTACCGTTCTTTCATGGATAACCCTCCAGTACCAGAAGGTCAAAGTGATAAAGACGCTGTTAACTCAATTAAAGGTGTTATCACAGCAGGTCTAGAAAACTTAAAAGTAATTATGGAAAAATAAGTGCCAAAGCATTTTAGCTTGATACTTTTAAAGGCGGCCTTTTTAAAGGTCGCCTTTTTTATTAGCTTCACTATGCTACTTAGCTCATGCGGAGCACAACATCCTCCCTACGCATTCATCACCAATCAACTTAGTGATGATCTCAGCGTTATTGATACTCAAAGCCAACAAGTCATCAAAACAATTGATGTTGGTCATCGTCCAGCAGGTATTGCCATCAGTGAGCAGTCTCACAAGGCATTTATAAGCAATCCTGAAGGTCAGGACATCAGTATCTTAGATACAAACACCTTGAATGTTATTGCCCATATTCCTGTCGGTGTCGGTCCTGTCGGTATCACCACAAGTAATGATAGCTCTCTCGTCTATATTGCTGATTGGTATGAACATAAAATCAGTGTTGTTGATAGCGTTACACAAACAATCATCGCCACGATTCCCGTTGGCAACTCTCCTGCCGGAATGATAGTTAATAGTCAGCAGCTTTATGTTGCTAATCGCGATGATAATAACGTGATGATTATCGATACAAACACCCTCAAAATATTACATACTATTTCGGTAGGCACAGCACCTTTTGGTCTGGCCTTATCACCTGATGGAAACACACTCTATAGTGTTAATGTTCGCTCTAGTGATGTCAGTGTCATTGATATCAAAACAGCGTCCGTTACAAGCACCATCAATGTTGGCTCATGGCCTTATTGCGCAGTTGTCAGCCCCGATGGTCAGCACCTATATGTAACAAATCAAGACGACAGTACTATTTCAATAGTCGATACAGTAAATCCATCGATAATCAGTACCGTTGATGTAGGCGACTCGCCTGAAGGGATCGATATCACCCCCGATGGCAAATTTGTTTACGTCACAAACTGGGGAGATGGTAGTGTTTCAGTCATCAATACAGAATCTTATCTTGTCGAAAAAGTAATCGAAACAGGTAAAGGTAGTCGAGCATTTGGACGCTTTATTGGTCTATAATCTTGCTCCACGTATAATTCCAGCTAATCTATTTGTTGCAGTGATTTAAATACCCTATGACTAATGAGTTATCCATTGCCGTCGATAGTGATCTATCTGATCGCCAATCACTTGCACACACGCTTGCGAAGCGTCTAAATATCCACCTATCGACACTTGATATTAATATCGTTCAATTGGTCATTAATCAGAAAACGATAGAAATACGAGCTCCTGATTTAGGAAGCCCGATATATATCGACTTTGTAGCAGGTAAAAATGCTCACCGCAGACAGTTTGGTGGTGGCCGAGGCCAACCCCTGGCTAAAGCAATTGGACTCAAAAAAGGGGCAACACCAAGCGTTATAGATGCTACAGCAGGGTTTGGGCGTGATGCCTTTGTTCTTGCCAACCTAGGCTGTCATATTACTTTATTAGAACGTAATCCACTTATTGCCATCTTGCTTGAAGATGCACTGACTCGAGCTAGTGATGATCCAGATATTACAGAGGTGATTGCACGTATGTCTGTGCACAATTCTAATGCCAGTGACTATCTAAATACACTCAATACACAGCAGCATCCTGAAGTGATTTATATGGACCCTATGTATCCAAGTCGAGAAAAGTCAGCCTTAGTTAAAAAAGACATGCGACTATTACATCAGCTTGCTGGGCCAGATCTTGATAGTGAGCAACTACTTACTACGGCAAGAACGATTGCTAGCAAACGAGTTGTTGTTAAACGTCCAAAATCCGCGTCATTTGTTGGCGAACAAAAACCAGATGCGTGTATTGAAAGTAAAAACACCCGTTACGATATCTACCTAAGCTAATTTGCACATAATCACAGACTTTGTTCAAACATTTCTTGCTATCAGCAACCCGTCGTCACAGAACCAATTTTCACTCCATTATTGGTACGATCAAATATGTAATAAGCAAAACAGTTCTGGGAAATACTGTAATTTGGTGGATAAACTATAATTGAATTGCCCGGTCTGAATGATATTCCAAAATTATTTCTTCCAACCATCTTCGAACAAAAATCACCATCATAATCACACACCCCATTAATATTGTTATTACTTCCTTCATTCTTCACATCAATGTCTAATACATAGGTTAATGCGTCAACATCGAAGAGCCAAGGATGCCCATATATTGTACGAATAAATTGGTTTTCTAGTACAAAACCACCTTGAGGGTCCGTACTGCTTGAACTCGAATTACGATCGTTATTTTCAATACCCAAGATCACTGCTTGTGCAAAAACCAACTGATCGAAAGCCCTTATGCTTCCTGAGACACTTTCGATACTGGCTCGACGAGCATCCGCCCCTAAATCAATAAATTTTGGTAATGCTGTAGCGGCTAATATTCCTAAAATAACGATAACCATTACGAGCTCTATTAGAGTGAAACCTGATTCCTTATATGCCACCATCTTTATATCCTTATCCTAATTAAGTTTTTTTATCTAACTCTTTTAATCTCGCAAGCTTCCCAGCAATCTTAATTTCTAAACCGCGATTCACCGGTTGATAATAATTTCTAGGAGTCATATTTTCTGGGAAATAATTTTCTCCTGCAGCATAGGCATCAGGTTCATCATGAGCATAGCGATATTCTTTACCATAACCCAGCTCGGTCATTAATTTTGTTGGTGCATTTCGCAAGTGAATAGGCACTTCGGCACTGCCCTGGCTGCGTACATCCTGCATAGCCGCGTTAAATGCCGTATAAACCGCGTTACTCTTTGGTGCGCTTGCTAGGTAGATAACTGCTTGAGCAATGGCTAACTCGCCTTCTGGGCGACCTAATTTATCAAAGCTTTCCCATGCATCAAGTGCAATGCGTAAACCACGAGGATCCGCATTTCCGATATCTTCTGATGCCATACGTACAATACGACGCATTAAATAAACAGGATCGCAGCCGCCATCTAACATTCGGCATAACCAATATAAAGCACCATCAGGAGATGAGCCCCGTACTGACTTATGTAATGCTGAGATCTGGTCATAAAAAGCTTCTCCGCCTTTATCAAAACGACGCAGCGTGCCAGACAATACTTCAGCTAAATCATTTTCCTCAACTTGTTGTTGACCTTTACTATCCGCTAAATCAATGGCGATTTCTAATAGGTTTAAAACGCGTCTACCATCACCATCAACTGCATCAGCTAATTGATCTCGTAGGTCTTCAGATAATTCAATGTCTCGATCAGCAACGCCCAACTCAGTATCTAACATTGCACGGTCAATAATTTCGCGTAGGTCCTTGCTTTGAAGTGATTGCAAAACATAAACACGCGCTCGTGATAACAGTGCATTATTCAGTTCAAAGGAAGGATTTTCTGTTGTTGCACCAATAAAAGTAAACGTGCCATCTTCAACATAGGGTAGAAAGGCATCTTGTTGAGATTTATTAAAGCGATGTACTTCATCAACAAATAGTAGCGTTCGTCGACCTTGCTCTTGTTGAAGTTGTTGTGCTTTTGCCACCGCAGCACGTACATCTTTAACGCCAGCCAATACTGCAGAAATTGTTATAAATTCCATATCGCAATAACCCGCGATCAATTTTCCCAGTGTCGTTTTCCCAGTACCAGGTGGCCCCCAGAAAATCATTGAATGAGGATGGCCCGATGAAATAGCTTGTTGTAAGGGTTTACCTTCCGCCAAGAGATGTTTCTGTCCGATATAGCCATCTAAGGACGTAGGCCGCATCCGATCAGCAAGAGGCCTTCCTGCTAAGTCATCAATATTGTCAAAAAGCCCCATATTCTAAACCTGAAGTTGTAGTGTTTGCTGCTCTATCACAGGCCCGTTTCACCTACGACATCAACACCAGATGGTGGTGTAAATACAAAAACATTTGCCAATAATTCCGAGTTTTCAGAGGTTTGGCTAAAAACGAGTCTAGTTTGTTGGTCAAAGCTATCTTTCATAATCATTTGATTCAATCCATGCTGATCAAATGCAAGCGTGACTGTTTGAAAGTTTGAATCCACATCTTTAGGAATAAGTTCTACCCATAACAAACCATCTTCAGAAGGGATATCTGTAAGTAAATACTTCTCTTCAGGTAATGTTTCACCCGATAACAAACTTGCTGGTGTGTCTGCCAAGGCATCCAGCTGTGATTTGACGGTTACTTGCTCAAGATCCACATCATAAAACCAGATCCGTTGACCATCAGCAATGATATGTTGTGGATACGGTAGGTCATAGTCCCAACGAAACTTACCCGGTCGTTCTAAGACAAAAAAGCCTTGTGCTTCTTCCAATACTTGACCACGTGCATCCAACACAGTTTGAGTAAACTTAGCCTTAAATGTCACTACGTTTTGTACAAATTGATTTAACTTGTCTGTTGCAGACTCTGCTGCCGATAGTGATAACGATAAAGTCATCACAATTATTGCAAAAATAGTCTGCAAGCATTTTTTATTCATCATAGTTGGACTCCAGCCTTTCCATTGAGTCACGATGACTCTCTGCCCCACTTCGACCACCATTGTTGTCAAATTGTTGCTCAATGCCTTGTTTTAATAATTCAAATGTAGGAAATTCAGCTACAAACACTGACATTCCTTTACAAACAAACCCTTCACGATGAGTATCTTCTGGATAGGTATTTATCTCTTCCTTAATTCCTTCCAAGCTTGTTACTTTTCGCATTAAATGATCTAAGATCAATAAAGTATAAATGGCAATAAACGGAATCTTTTTAGGTATTTTAGCTTTGATTAAGCCGAGCTGTGTCGCTACTCGAAAAAACAGCTTCACCTTAATCTCCTCGCGGTGGTGGTGGCGCTAATACTTCTCGACTACCATTACCTTGCATCGCAGAGACCACACCGGCAGCTTCCATCGCTTCAACAATACGAGCGGCTCGATTGTAACCAATCTTCAAACGTCGCTGCACACCAGAGACTGATGCTCGTTGACTCTCTGTAACAATCTGTACCGCTTGATCATATAAGATATCTTTTTCACCATCACTGGCATCAGCAATCGAATCACTCGCATCATCAGTCGAGTGATCTTGGGTAATCTCTTCCAGATATCGAGGTTGAGCATTCTTTTTCAAGAAGTTCACAACTTGGTGTACTTCATGATCATCAACAAAAGCACCATGAACACGTTCAGGAATGCCTGTGCCAGGAGCGAGATACAACATATCCCCTTGCCCCAATAATTGCTCAGCCCCCATTTGGTCAAGGATTGTTCGTGAATCTATTCGTGAAGATACTTGGAAAGACATGCGTGTTGGAATATTTGCTTTAATAAGCCCAGTAATCACATCTACAGAAGGTCTTTGTGTGGCAAGGATAAGGTGGATACCTGATGCCCGTGCTTTTTGTGCCAAACGTGCAATCAACTCTTCAACCTGCTTACCTACCACCATCATCATGTCAGCTAATTCATCAATGACAACGACAATAAAAGGAAGTGGTTCTAAAGTGACTGGAGGCTCTCCATCAACAAGATCAACGGTTGGATCTACAATGGGCTCACCTCGATCAATGGCATCCTGAACCTTTTTATTAAAGCCAGCAATATTTCGCACACCCATCGCCGCCATAAGCGGATATCGACGTTCCATTTCAGCCACACACCAACGTAAGGCATTTGCAGCCTCTTTCATATCCGTCACAACCGGCGTTAATAAATGAGGGATATCTTCATATACAGATAACTCCAACATTTTGGGGTCAATCATAATCATGCGAACTTGCTCAGGCGTTGCCTTATATAAAAGACTTAAAATCATGGCATTTACTGCCACCGATTTACCTGAGCCTGTTGTACCTGCCACCAGCAAATGTGGCATTTTCTCTAGATTTGCAGACACAGGACGGCCAGCAATATCTTTGCCCAAAGCCATCATTAAGACAGACTTACTTTTCTCATATTCTGGCGAGCCAAGAATTTCACGCAAACGAACGATATCTCGATGTTCATTCGGAATTTCTAAACCGACAACGGGTTTGCCCGGTATCACCTCTACAACCCGAACACTGCTAACAGATAGTGCGCGTGCTAAATCTTTTGCTAAACCTGAAATTCGACTGACCTTGATTCCTGCGGCAGGTTGTAATTCGAATCGTGTCACAACTGGGCCAGGCTGTACTTCAACAACTTGTACTTCAACACCAAAGTCTTTTAACTTAAGTTCAACCTGACGGGATAAAGCCTGCAATACCTCTTTGCTATAACCACCTTTACTTGCTTCTGCCATATCCAGTAAAGCTAGTGCAGGCATGGCCCCTGCTTCCGTAGATTCAAATAAAGGAACTTGACGCTCTTCTTCTTCTCGCTTGCTAGGTGCAGCGATCTGGATAGTAGGCTCTACTCGTACTTTTTCACGTTTGAGGAGTTTATCATTCTGTTCACGGAAAGACTCTTCACGCTGTTGCTTGGTTCGCTTAACCATTAGCTCAGATTTGAATTCACGGATCCAACGAGAAATAACAACCATTACGGTCATTGTCATCGCACCCAGACGGTCAATAACCATCAACCAAGATAACCCCGTAAACAAAGTGACGCCGGTTAATAACAAGGCCAGTAATAATAAACTCGTACCAGACGAGCCAAATATTGATTCAAAACCATAACCTACAACTTGTCCTAAAATACCACCCGCACCCTCTGGTAAAAAAGCAACATATTGCGCCAAGCTCAATGTTGATAAACCACTGGCAGAAGCCAAGGCCATCATTAATCCAACGGCTTTAATGATCCAAAAGTGTAATGCACCTTCAGAATCAGCTGTTTTGCCCCAGCTAAATAAAAGCCAGCCACTAAAACCAAGCATCAATGGTGATAAGTACGTGGGAATACCGAATATAAACAACAACATATCGGCTATCCATGCGCCAACTATTCCACCACGATTAGCAATCAGATCATTTGTTCCCGTTGTTGTCCATGCGGGGTCTGTTGGGTTATATGACCATAAAGATAATAGAAGATAAGCTGCTAATGCCAAAGCCAATATTAGTGCAGCTTCACGCAAACGAAAACTAACTGCGCCTGAAGCTACTTTTTGCTTATCATTTTCCTTTAGTCGTGTTGCTTGTGCCAAAGTAATATTTCCAATAATGCCAACAAATTAACGCCAGATCTTAACACAGCTTTTAATGATATATGCTTTACCAAAGCATTCGCAATGAAGTACTCTAAGCTGATTAAACTAAATATTGGAGTTCAACATGGCTGAGAGCAAACATTGTCGCTTACTAATTCTTGGATCTGGCCCTGCAGGTTACACTGCTGCGGTTTATGCCGCCCGTGCTGCACTTGAACCTGTTTTAATCACTGGTATTGAACAAGGTGGCCAATTAACGACAACAACAGATGTTGATAACTGGCCAGGTGATGATCAAGGTGTTGAAGGACCAGAGTTAATGCAACGCATGCAGCGCCATGCTGAACGTTTTGGTACTGATATTGTGTTTGACCACATTCACACAACCGATCTTAGCCAGCGTCCATTTAAATTAATTGGTGATGCAGGCGAATACACAGCTGATGCATTAATCATTGCCACAGGCGCATCTGCAAAATACTTAGGCATGGACTCTGAAGAAGCATTTAAAGGTCGTGGCGTGTCCGCCTGTGCGACTTGCGATGGCTTCTTTTATAAAAATCAACCTGTTGCTGTTATTGGTGGCGGTAATACTGCCGTTGAAGAAGCCTTATACCTATCTAATATAGCCTCAAAAGTAACGGTCGTTCATCGTCGTGATAAATTTAGTTCTGAAAAGATCTTAAGTGCACAACTCATCAAAAAAGCTGAAGAAGGTAATGTTGAAATCCTATGGAACTCGCAACTTGATGAAGTATTAGGTGATGATGCAGGCGTAACAGGCTTGCGTGTGAAAAGCACATTAGATGACAGTACTCAAGAAGTTCAAGTTCAAGGTGTATTTATCGCTATTGGTCATTCACCAAACACAGCTATTTTTGATGGTCAACTTGATATGGACCATGGCTACATCACACAAACACAAGGTACTCAAACGAGTATTCCTGGTGTATTTTCTGCTGGTGACGTATCAGATCAAATCTATCGCCAGGCGATTACATCTGCCGGTGCAGGGTGTATGGCCGCATTAGATGCTGAACGCTTTTTGGAAAGTGAAAAATAAAACAATAAAGGGCAGACATTTGTCTGCCCTCTTTAATTATTGAGGAGTGATGCTCATGGAAGATTATCAACACATCTTAATTGCTACTGATTTTTCTGATCTCAGTACTCACGTTTTAGAACGCGCGCAAGCATTAGCTGAGCGCCATAAAAGCAAGCTCAGTATTTGCCATATCCTTGAAGATTTCCCCATTGCAGACTTTGTCTATGAACCGATGATTAGTGTAGATATGGATATGCGTGATGCCATGTTAGAATCTGGGAAAAAACATATTGCCAAGATTGCAAATACACTCGCTATCCCAACTGAAAACCAATGGGTAGAATTTGGCAGTCCAAGCAACGATATTGTTAGACTGGCACAAAAAAATAATGTCGATCTCATTGTGATCGGCTCACACGGTCGTCATGGTATCAAGCTACTACTAGGTTCAACTGCCAATGCAGTTTTACATCATGCTGACTGTGACGTAATAGCGGTAAGACTGCCAGAAAAATAAAAACATCGTAAAAGTAAAATAGAAGCCCATATAATCAAGGATGATAAACAAATGGCCCCCCAACAATCCAGCGACTTTGTCGCCTCGACATCAGCATTAATTATTCTGCTTAGCGCATATAATATTGACTTATTGATCAATAATATACAGCTATCATTTTTGATTCTGCTATCAAGTAGCATGCTATTTTTAGTCTTTAGATTTTTTGTCAATGGGCAGTTAACATTTGCTAGGCATTCCAGTTTAACGCCCGCCTCCGCTCCCAACACCACGACGGTCAAGAAAAGTCCAATACATCAATCTTCCCCTATCACAGCTTTAGACACTCCATCCCAAGCCGTAGATTCACTGCAAGCTGAATCTAAAAGTCATCAGCAAAGAGTAGCGTCCACACAGCCAGACAAACCAACACATTGGTCATTACCATTATTACAAGACATGGATTGGAAGCATTTCGAAAATTTATGTGCCCACTATTATAAATCTCTAGGTTACATCATAAAAACGGCCCCAGCGGGAGACAATAAGGACGTTGATATTTATCTTTATAAGAATACTAATCCCAATAAAATACTCGGAATCATCAAGTGTAAAAAGTGGAAAAAACATGTCGGACTCCCGTCTGTTAAAGCCTTATCTACTATCCAGTCGAATCAGAAAGTACCTTTAGCAGTATTTTTTTCAGCTACCGGCTTTAGCAAAAATGCTATTTCATTTTGTGACAATAAACACTTAAAATTAATCTCCGGTGAAGAACTACTTGGCCAAATTAAAAAACTGCCGCTAGATATTCAAAAAGACCTACTAAAAGAAGCTGTTCAAGGAGAGTACACTGTTCCGAGTTGCACTAAGTGCTATACAAAGATGAGCTTACATACAAACCACACATCAAATAAACAGGTTTGGCGCTGCCAGCAATACACAAAATGTAAGACGACTCTCTATCTGACGAACCCAAGGTTAGACAGCTAAAATTTACAAGGTCTTAAAATGAACTCACTTCTTAAAACAACAGGTTTTCTCGCCTTTATATCAATGATCTTCCTAAATGCTTTTGTCGATTTAGGCCATAAGATCATTATTCAAAACACTGTTTTTAAAATCTATGATGGTTCTACTCAAGTCATCTTAACCGCCATCATCAATGGTTTAATTTTACTGCCTTTTATATTGATGTTTACCCCTTCTGGATTTTTAGCAGATCGATTTAAAAAGCCCTTAATCATGAAAGCTGCAGCGCTTGTTGCTGTTGTTTTTACTCTTATTATCACCGCATCTTATTATTTTGGTTGGTTTGAACTCGCCTTTGCCATGACCTTTATGTTGGCGGTTCAAAGTGCTTTTTATTCGCCCGCTAAATATGGTTACATCCGTGAAATTGCAGGCAAACATAATTTAGCAACGGCTAATAGCTTTGTTCAATCAACCACTATTGTTGCCATTTTATTAGGCATGTTTGTCTTCTCTATATTATTTGAAAACACCTTAGTCAATACAACATTTTCTAGTGAAGCAGACATCATTCAGTTAATTGCACCTATCGGTTGGCTACTTGTTTTAGGAAGTTTATTAGAGCTCTATTTTGCTTTTAAACTACCTACTTTTGAACTCACAAAATCATCCGAAACATTCAATTGGCCACAGTATCGAACGGGTAAAACATTACAATCAAACCTCAAACTCATTCGTGCTGATTCCGTTATTTGGCTATCGATTATTGGTTTATCTGTTTTTTGGGGTGTGTCTCAAGTTGTTTTGGCCACCTTCCCTGCTTTTGCCAAAGAAATCCTCGCGGTGAACAGCACCATTGTTATTCAAGGTCTACTTGCTTGTTCAGGCCTAGGGATTGTTGCCGGCTCCTTATTTGCAGGAAAAGTATCGAAAAACTATATTGAAACAGGACTTATTCCTGTTGGTGCATTAGGAATGGTGGTCACTCTATTTTTACTGCCTCAACTATCATCTTTATCTTTGCTTGCCGTCAATATTCTTGCCTTTGGCTTTTTTGGTGGTCTATTTATTATTCCCCTAAATTCACTTATTCAATTTCATTCACGCTCAGAACAATTAGGTACCGTCCTCGCCGGTAACAACTGGGTACAAAACGTCGTTATGCTCAGCTTTTTGGCGATTACCGTTGCCTTTTCTTTTACAGGAACCCACAGCAAAGTTATTCTCAACCTGCTCACTATTGTCACCTTACTAGGTGCAGGCTATACCGTATGGAAACTACCTCAATCATTAGTTCGTTACCTCTTTGGCGCCCTGTTTTCTAGTAAGTACCGAATTAATGTACAAGGCTTTGACAATATGCCCTCACAAGGCGGGGTATTAATGCTTGGTAATCATGTCAGCTGGTTAGACTGGGCAATGGTCCAAATTGCGAGTCCTCGTCCTGTTCGTTTTGTCATGGAAAATAAATATTATCAACGTTGGTATTTAACATGGTTCTTAGATCTCTTTGGCGTTATTCCTATTTCTAGTGCCGGCAGTAAAGGTGCTTTGGAAGCCATTAACACCCATTTAAAACAAGGTGATGTTGTCTGTCTATTCCCAGAAGGTGCTATCAGTAGAAATGGTCAATTGGGTGAATTCAAAACAGGCTTTGAACGCTGCGTTGAAGATGTTGACGGCATTATTTTACCTTTTTACTTACGTGGTTTATGGGGTAGTCGCTTCTCTCGTTCAAGTGAAAATCTGCAATCGTTACGTCAAACAAACAGCTTACGGAGAGATATCATTGTGGCCTTTGGTCGCCCCATCGCTGTTAACTCCCCAGCTACATCTGTAAAAAGTGCTGTATTTGATTTATCCATAGACACTTGGCAGAGCTATACCAACACCTTACCTCCTATTGCCCATGCCTGGATTGAACGTGTTAAACAACATGGGCGGGCAGATTGTTTAACTGACATTCAAAGCAATAGCACCTTGTCTCGTCGCAAAGCGCTGACAGCGGCCCTCCTATTCTCTCGTCGATTCAAGCAACAAAGTCCAGAACAGAATATTGGTTTATTACTACCCACGAGTAGTGCAGGTTTGCTCGCCAATATGGGGGCATTTATAAGTGGCAAAACAGTCATAAATCTAAACTTTACCAGTCATCTAGACGCACTATTGTCCGCCATTAACAAAGCTGAAATAAAAACGATTTACACATCACGTAAATT
>ENA-OSET01004700-OSET01004700.1-sediment-metagenome-genome-assembly--contig:-NODE-4700-length-11943-cov-7.277853_pt1 | contig 11943 bp, 10 predicted proteins | sample MGYA00237882_ERZ534229 | MGnify/ENA primary metagenome ERZ534229 (study PRJEB26408, sample SAMN06266212) | sediment metagenome | isolation source: Hudson Canyon methane seep mesocosm | place...
AGTGATAGAATAAGAAACAATTTTTATGATAAGAAATCAGGTTACTTTTATGATATTAATTCAGAAAATGGAGAATTCTTAAATAATGCTTTAGGTCCAGAAGGTTGGACGCCTATTTGGTGTGAAATTGCAACTAAAGAACAATCTGATAAAGTAATTGAGTACATGATGGACAGCACTCGCTTCAACACAACAGTTCCATTGCCAACTATTGATGTATCACATCCAAAATTTGATCCTAAAAATGGCTATTGGAGAGGTCCTGTTTGGTTAGATCAACTTTGGTTTGGTGTTGACGGATTAAATAAGTATGGATATTTTAAAGAAGCGGACTTAATAAAAAATAAGGTACTTAATAATTGTGCAGGATTAAATAACCCAGGAATATCAATACGAGAAAATTATCATCCATTAACTGGAGAAGGATTAAATGCAGAACATTTTAGTTGGTCGGCTGCTCACTTAATTTTATTAATCACAGAATAAAAAAAGTTCAAATTTAGGGCCAACAGGTCCACAAAAAAAAATAACCCACTCATTTGAGTGGGTTTATTGAATAATTATGACATGATAAATATACTTTATGTGATTTAAAACATCCTATTTATTTCCGCAATATCATTCATGTAGCTTAATAAAATAAAGAAATCTATACCTCCCATTACTACAAGTACCCAATTCTTTTTAACTAACGCTATTAATGTCCCAAGGCCGGCCATTATAACGCCTACTATAGCCATTTCTCCCATAATACCAAAAGTCCCAACAAAGAATGAAAGTATGATTAAAATTGCAGCAAATTTTTCTGCACCACTAGCATTCTCCCATAGATTATTCCAAAAGTTTTGTTCTTGATCTGTATTTTCCATTTTTATTTTGTTTTATATAATTTGGCTACTATTTAAGGTTTCGCCTTTCCTTTTTATATATGAACAATATTAATAAATTTTATTGTGATAACACTTAAATATTTTTAAAATCCACCTCTTTAGTCAGTATGCCAGATATAAACCCACTCAATTGAGTGGGTTTATATTTATTCAAGAATTATTTTCTTATCTACTGTTCCATCATCATATATATAAAATAATGGAGTGTTTGTTAATGATTTAGAATTAGTAACCGTCCTTCCTAATAAATCAGTAATTCCTATAAGTTGTTTTTGCGTAGTTGATGGCGCGTCAAAAAGACCGGAGATAACAGAATAAGTATAAAATTCATATTCGGCTCTTTCAGGCAATAGAGCCATTGCATCATTATTTTGAGCTCTAATATAAAACTTGATATTAAGCCCACTAGATTGAAATGGTAATACTGTTGAATAAATACCATCATTCGCCATTAAATCACCATTAGTGCCATCATCTAACATTACAAAGGATTGAAATTTTGAATTATACTCACTTGTAGTTGCCATTAACTCCAAAGTTGATGCGCTAATAGCATTTACTGTAACTAAATTATTAGTAATATTTAACCCATAAATAGTAGGGGGCAATAAAGCAATTTCTGGATGAGATAATAAATATTGTTTTCTTGCGTCAATAGTAGACATAATTCCTCCAAAACCCCAGCTAGTCCAAAGCGCAGATTCCACATTACTATAATATTGAGCCATAGAAAATCCTTTCCATTGATCGCTATCAGCAGCATTATGAGCTAAAGATTGTAATTGGTTGATTTGATTTCTAATTGCAGCAGTATCTAATGCTTCATTTATTATTGTCCGCATATGAGCCGTGTATTGTTTTCTATAAAAAGGATCATTAAGTAGTTTCTCCGCAAGAGGCCTATCTCCTGGAGCTCCATAATGATAAGGATCATATTCATAAATATTAGATTGATTAAAATAATCGAATCCCATAATAGCTCCTGAGAAACTATTGTCTAAATCCCATGGAATCATCTGGAATAAACCATCTTTAGTTTGGTACAAATAATAATTATGGATATAATATCCGTTATATGTATCTAAATTAGAAATTACACTATTTACAGCAAATGCCCAAAGAGTTCGATCTACATTTAGGACGCTATCTATATTTTGAAAATCTAAATCAAGAACTTTTATTAGGTTAACTAGCTGCTCCCATCCATTATCTGATTTCATATCATAGCTATTATAATATAAAGTACTATCATTTCCAAGATATATTAAGCTAGGAGGGTATGAGGCAGGTGCATTTGCAGTATCACAAAATCGATCAATATTATCACATTTAAAAAGTGGCCCTGATTTCTCATCAAAGTGTTTTTTTGTGAATTGTTTATTAATTGATTCTGTATTTACATAAAGACCAAGATAATTCCCCTGCACATGAAGTTTTACTAAATTTGCTTCACCAGAAGGTAGATAATTTCTATAAATATTACTTGCTGTAATATCTTTGACAAAAGTAGGGTCCATCCACGCATTAGCTAACTTCATCTTTTTATATCCCAATACCTTTTGACTATCTATAAAATAATTGAAATCAATATTATAGGGCACTTTAGAATTAGAATTGTCATTAGGTAAACAAAATGTGGAATTACCTTTATATCTTACCCCAACACTATCATAAACAGTACCATTCAATGTTAATGTGGCAGGAATTCTTTCATCCGGATTATAATACCAAGCATTAACTAAATAACTATGATAGTTTGGATCGTAAAACTCTAAATAGATATCTCGAATTGAATCCTCATCAAAAAATCCGGCAGGAGAATCATATAATTGTTGAGGATTATATAAACTTTGTCCAAAGCTAATTATTGGCAAGTAAAGTAATATTAATAGTACTTTTTTCATTTTGCGAATTTATAAAAATAAATTAATGCATTTAATTGATAAAATACGGATTGTATGGTCCGCCAAAATAAACCCACTAAATGAGTGGGTTTATTTCTAATTATTGTCTAATGATTTTAAGATAATGAACTTGTAAATCATTGATCATTATTGAGATAAAGTAATGTCCCTTAGGTAGATTTCTATGAGGATTCCATAATACTGAATATTTCTCAGGATCTAACACCCTCTCATCAAGAGTCGCTACTTTCTGCCCCCTAATATCATATACAGATATACCAACCTTTGCTTTTTGAAAAACACCATAATTTATTTCAATATGATCAGTAAATGGATTAGGACTTGCACTATAAATTATTCCTTTGTCAAGATGAATATTGTTTGTCCCAACCGGAACACCATTACCATCAATTACAATATCCCAAGTTCCTTCAAGATCTCCATTAGAATTTGATACTAAAGGGATAATACGATTAGTAGCGTCAAATGCCCCACTAGTTATTGAAGCAGCTGCATCTGTTGGTATATAAGGATCACCTTGAAAATAAAGTTGAGTTATTAGGGTGTTAAATCCTGGAGGAGTTATTTTAAAATGTATATGTGATGGTCTAAAAGTAGCTCCATTCAAATACAGTCCAGGTTTAATTGACTCAAAAACATAAAAACCTTGACTATTTGTCGTAGTCTTTCCTCTCAGATTATATCCTATATTATCATAACCTCCTGCCTCATTAGCATGCCATATATCAATTTCAGTATTTGGAATAACCTCTGAGCATTCAAGATTATAAACTATACCACTTATAATAATACGCGTACCAGCCTCACTGATATCTGCAAGTTGATTATTCTGAATAGATGGTGCGTTTGCTGTGTAAAATGGACCTTGCCCATAAAGATCTTCAGTAGATTCGTCACAATCAACAACCGAATTCTTCTTACTTAACGAAACTGTAGAATTCTCGGACTTAAGAATAGTTGGAAAGACTGCAACTGATAATAAAGACAAAGAGGTATTCTTTAGAAACTGTCTTCTATTGTCTTTTTTATTTTTCTTCATAACGCAAACTTACTGAATAATTTTCTGAAAAAGTTCGAAATTAGGACCGAGAGGTTCACCAAAAATAAACCCACTCATTTGAGTGGTTTTTATATTTATAGATTATTTCTTAAGCGACTATTCTATTATATATTTCTTTTCTATCGTACCATCCTCATAGATATAAAATAAGATTTCTTTATTTTTTGAGAATGTTTCTCTTCCTAAGACATCTACTATCTTAATCAATTTTTTATTATCTAAATTTATTTCTCCGACTGAAGTTACACTACCAATTTTTGACCAAAATATTCCATTCCAAACCCAAGTCACACAACATGTTATGGTCATAGGAGATCCATATGATGTAGTAATACAAGTTGTAATTGTATCGTATGGCAAACTTGTACTAGGATTATAATTGAATACATTATGAGTAATACTCATGCTGTCTTCACCTAATACAGCATTACCTCCAGTAGTTACCCAATAATCAATAAATGTATTGATACTATTAACTTCCATTATTATCTGAGATTGTGAGCCTGATGCTGTCATTGAATCACAATAATTTGATGTAGCGCTACTACAATTAGATTGACAAGAAACTAATGTATTGTATAGTCCGATACCTGTCCCTGGATCATAACATCCGTTAACTGGATCGCAATCCCAGGAAGTAGTAGCTGTACAAGCAGTCTGACAAGCAGCTAGTGTAGTATATTGGCCATTACCAGTTCCAGGATCATAACATCCTACAAATGTATTCGGATCACAATCCCAGGAAGGAGTAGTTGTACAAACAGCCTGACAAGCAGCTAATGTAGTATATTGCCCATTACCAGTTCCAGGGTCATAACATCCAGTAGCTGGAGTACAATCCCAAGAAGCAGGAGGTGCATTGCCAACAAGGATAGAATCACAATAGATAGATGTGCAATAATTTATAATTGTTGAATCAAAAAAAGTGACTGTTAAGCATGGGGAATATATTCCATTACTATAAGTATGTGTTGGATTCTGTAGGGCTGATGTACTACCATCACCAAAGTCCCAAGACCAACTAACTGAATAATTTGTTGACTGCATTGTTGACAAATCTGTGAAAATAGTTGTTGGTCCATTTTGCATATAGCTAAAGTCAGCTTGACATTGTGCTTGAGCAAATAAGATAGTCAAGACTGATATTAATGTTAAGCATAATTTTTTCATACTGCAAACTTACTAAATAATTTCCAGAAAAAATTTGAACTTAGGACTGAGAGGCCCGCCAAAAATAAACCCACTCGAGTGGGTTTATTAATTATTTTATGAGTATCCTTTAAAAGGGCTTCTTTTTGACCACTTTTTAATAGTTAACCTTTTTAGAATTGGGTTAAGTATAATACTCAGATATCTATTTCTCACTTTAATATATACATAAGACTTAATTGGTTTTGCTCCAAAATTACTCTTGAATTCATTGGCAGTTCTTCCAAAGACAACTTTATCCATTTTAAGTACTATTGCATTGTTAATACTTTCGAGTAAGATCCTAGGATATATAGAAAACGTTTTATTTAATGACTTGTCAAAACCTACATAGTAAGAATAAAGAATCTTATCTTGATGTATTTCAGATGAGAAAGCAATTAAATCATTATTGATAAAATAACCATATACTTTAAAAATATCTTTTTTAATCAATGATAAAAAAGAATCTGTATTAAATAAAGGCCCACTAAATTTCGATTCATTTATTACCTGAGAGAATAGATCTTTTATATTATCAGAATAGAATACTAGATCATTAGCATTCATAGGCCTAATTTCTATTTCACTGCTTGAATTCAAAAATTTCTTAATCTTCTTTCTATACTTTTTTCTAAAATCTGAGATATAGCTATCTAAGTCACACCACTTATTATGTATTTCAAGAATCATATCTCCCTCAACCTCAATTTTGCAGAACTCATTTTTTTCAGTAGTAATATTATTAAAAACAAAATCAGGAAGAACTAATAGTGTGTAATTATATTGAAGAACGGAAAGAAATTTATCAAGATTAATCTTATTCTTTGAAGCAAACGCAGGTATATTGGTAATGAATGAATTTGTAAGATAAAGAACATCAAACTTTAAAAATTTTACAAATAACCCTAATCTCTTATTTCTCAAATAGCGTACTATTTTATCAAAACGTAATTCAAAAATATGGGCGTATAACCTCATATCTTTATTAATTACAAAGAGATGTTTTATTTTTGGGTGATTAATATAAAAGACTTCTAAGAAAGAACTATGAATAAAATCACTGACATTAAATTTATCCCATTCCGCTTTTACCTTAGCTATATCAGTATATACTTTCAATGTACCTAAACCTTTGATTTAATATTCAACACTGATATATCTGGCATTATTCCTACCCTACCAGCATAACCCAGATGACCGAGCCCTCTATTAACATATATTTGCTTTCCTTCATACTCATATAATCCAGCCCATTCTTTATACCTGTATTTTGCTGGACTCCATTTAAAACCCGGTATTTCAACACCAAATTGCATCCCATGTGTATGTCCAGATAATTGAAGGTCAATTTTATAATCACTTTTCAAAACTACTTCACTAAAATGGGAAGGATCGTGAGACAATAATATAGTAGGAATGCTATCATCAACACCTCTCATTGCAACATCTAAATCACCATCTTTGTTAAACCTCCCAGCACCCCAATTTTCAACACCAATAATATTAAACTTCTTATTTTTATTTGAAACAACTCTAGATTCATTCAATAAAAGATCAAAGCCAACCTCTTTTTCTAACTTTAATAATTTTCTAAAATTAGTTTTCCACTCAGCAGAATCTCTTTTCATTCCTGTATAGTCACCATAATCATGATTTCCTAGAATTGATAACTTACCATCTTTCGATTTTATTTTTTTTAAAGCATCAATATAAGGAACCGCTTCATCATAATAATTATTAACTAAATCACCAGTAAACACTACCAAATCAGGGCTCTCACTATTAATCATTTCTATAGCTTCCTCTAATTTACCAACATTATTAAATCCGCCTAGGTGAAGATCAGATATATGAATAATCTTATAATTATTAAGTGCCAAAGGCCAATCTCTTATAAAAATATCTTGATAATTCTTTTTAAAATTATACCTACCCCATATCATACCATATAATAATGTAGAAAATAAAGTGCCTGAAATAACAAGTGCAGAATTTTTAAGAAAATTTAAACGACCAAGATCTGACTGCTGGTTACTAGTGGAAAAAAAACTAGTTAAATATTTAAAGATCCTAATTACATCATCAATAATAAGAGGAAGTATTCCAATAAATTTGGCAAAAAAAACAATAAAAACTAAACTAGAATATACAATACTATCATTAAATCTAATAGAGGGGGTTCTTTTTTCATAATTTAAAAAAACGTAAAGTATCGCAGCGTATATTAAAACTGAAATAAGCCAATAACAAATTGGGTAAATAGAATTATTAACGAAGGTTTTAATTGTTGATATAGTACCTAGATAGAAATAAAGGTCTATAACAAAAAGGATAAGGATAATAAGTAATATCTTCATTTTGCAAAATTAAACTTAATATATAATATAGTTAGTAAATCATTTCAAAAAAAATTCGAAACTGGGACCGAGAGGTCCACACAAAAAAAACACTTATTACAGTGGGTGTTTATTTATTCAAGAATTATTTTCTTCTCAACTGTTCCATCATCATAAAGCTTGAATACTAAGCCAGATTTTTTTTTCAGAACATCCCTCCCTAAAATATCCAACAACTTAAAAGCTCTATTTTCTACACCTACTTTTTCTGGAATATAGCTTACAGTACCAAAATCAAGTTTTAAACCAATTGGCCTATGATCAGAAATATTATTCTCATAATTACTCCAAGTACCCATATAATCATCAATTCTAATTACAGAAACAAGCGAATTAAAATTTTGAAAATCAGCAAATAGTTCATTAGTAATAAGAATGTGATCAAGGTGAGAAGGCCAAGTAGGATAAGACCAATCTAAACTATTACCTTGAGCGATTAACATGTCAGTAAAAAAATAATTAGTATTATCATTTATAAAATCCTGAAATACATTATTGGCAGTATTATCAATTATTTCATCATTTAGATCTCCTAGTAATATTACCCTTTTACCTAAAAGAGTATTATCTATATATTGTTTTAGATAAGTAACAGCTTGTAATCTTCTATTTTCTTCATCATTAGTATTATTTGTATTTAGTATGCCATCTCCGCAGCATTTGAAATGATTATTAATAATAATATAGTTGTTGCCCATAAAATTACAATCTAGTACTTGAGGAGATCTTGGAAAAGCATTCCAGTATGGTTGAGAAGTAAATATCTCATATTTCGAATTAATCTGTATAGTATTCGTATTATAGACATAGGCTAAACCTCCATAATAACTACTTTTAAAATAACACTCATATCCAGGTATATTGGATACAACTTGTTTTAAAAGTGTAGTATCTTCAATTTCTTGTAATGCGTATACATCAGCTTCTAATCTAGTAAGAATTTCTTGCACTTGACTTGCAGTGTTATTATTCTTTGGAAACCATTCAATATTCCAACTAATTATATCAAAAGTTGTATCAGTTCCAAAGTACAGATCATTAAGAGTTTGTGCTGATAATATTTGACTACTAATTAAAAATATAAATATGATTTTATTCATAAGACAAAATTACTCAATAATTTTCTAAAAAAGTTCGAAATAAGGAGCTAGAAATCCGCCAAAAATAACCTCACTCATTTGAGTGGGGTTTATTATTTTAGCTTTATGAAAACAATTATTAGAAAAGGAGTTAAAGAAGACTTACCATCAGTACTAGAACTAATCAAAGAATTAGCTAATTATGAAAAGTCTCTAGATGAAGTAACCATTACATTAGAGGATTTAGAAAATGACGGATTTGGAGACCGTCCATGGTTTTGGTTTTTAGTTGCTGAAGATAATAATAGAATTATTGGATTATCCTTTTATTGGATACGCTATTCTACATGGAAAGGGAAATTCTTATTCCTTGAAGACTTTGTAATTAAAAAAGAATATAGAAGAAGCGGTATTGGGTCTAAATTATTTGAAGAAACAATCAAAATATGTAAAGAACATAATCTGAATGGAATGATATGGCAAGTATTAGATTGGAATAGTCCTGCTATAGATTTCTATAAAAAGTATGATGCTGAAATTAGCTCCGATTGGTTGAATGGAAAACTTACAAAGAAACAAATTGAGAAGATGAATGAACTTCTTTAAGAAGTTCGAAATTAGAACCGAGATGTCCAAAAAAAATAAACCCACTCAAATGAGTGGATTTATTTTATATATTAGCATCATGAATAATCTAACTGAAAAGATAGGAGTCACATCATCTATAATTATCATTACAGGATGTTTGTTAAAGGCATTTCATCTTCAAGGGGCAGCAGTGGTATTAACATCAGGATTCTTGTTTTTCTCTTTAATCTTCATGCCTTCTATTATTTTTTCTCAATTAAAACAAAAAAAAATAATTCACGCAATAGCAGGTTTTTTTCTTAGCACATTAACACTTGGTGTTTTATTTAAAATAATGCATTGGCCTTTTGCTAATTTTCTTATTTCTTGGAGTGTAACACTCTCTCTTTTTGGTATAATTCCAATATATATTATAAGTAACTATTACACTAAAATAGATGGAAATTTCAATGAAAAAAAACGTGTGAATAACATCTTAATTGGAATTTTTATCCTTACTCTTTTATCATTATGGTATGCAATGATAGATCTATCTAAAATCCCAAGCCCTTACTCAATACCTTAAAAAAGTTCGAAATAAGGGCCGTAAGGCCCACCAAAAATAAAGCCCCCTCATTTGAGTGGGTTTTTGTTTACTCAATAATTATACTTTTCTCTACTGTTCCATCATCATAGATGTAAAATAGAGTTGTATTTCTTCTGTAGGGAGTTTCTTGACCTAACATATCAGTAATCCTTAATAATTTCCTATCAGTATTTGTTGCCTCACTTATTACACTAACTATATTTGTTACTTCATAAAAAGAAGTATCTCCAATACAACCATTTACATCTGTTACTATACACCAATACCATCCGTTAGCGGTTGGTGTTATGGTCTGTGTTGTTTCCCCTGTACTCCAGTTATAAGAATAAGCTATAGTTACGTCTAGATCAGTTACGTTCTGTGAAATTGTTGATATAGGGTTTCCCGTTACAGTTAAATCCAGTGTTATAATACTATCGCATCCCACTGCATTTGTTTCTGTATAGGTTGCTGTATTATTACTTGCAGCATACGTATTTCCATCTATCCAAGTGTAAGTATCACAATGTACTTGAGTATCAGTTGATATTGTTGGATACACACAACTACTGTCATTTATAGTTGCTAAAGAATTGTAATTACAAGCGCCTGGGTCAGTACAACCAGTTAACATAGGAAGAACAAAGTCAACAATAACAGGGAAATGATCTGAAGCTATCTTAGTGTCATTCCACAATAAATTATTCTGTGATAATAAAGAAGCGCTCATATGTTCTGTTGATATAATAAAGGATTTATCTACTGACATTACACTATTAGTAAAAAAAACAAAGTCTAATCTTCCTGGAGGATAATCACCTGCAGATGGATTACTAGCGTCCCAAGTATAAGCAATGTCTTTCTCGTTAAAATAACAAACCTGATCCTTTAAAGGAGTATTATCCCAATCAGGAAATCCACCACTGCCAAATGTAGCAGTATCTGAAACAGTTCCATTAACAATAGTATAATATTGCTCTGAATATCCAACCAAGTTCATGTCTCCAGAAAAGGAAATTGGTGTATTAATTGGCAAATCTAAAACTCCACCAACTGTTTTAGCATCATGTATAAATTCAATAAAAGCATCAAAATTCTCCTGCCTACCTTGATTATTGCTACAACATGGTGGATGACCATTAATTATTAAAATATCTGTTGAATAGATACTATCAGGTAAATCTATTAACTCTGCATCAATCTTATTTGTAACTTGCCAAGATTGTAAAGAAGGATATTTAGATATTGTAAGATTACCAGAATTCAAATCAGGATATATATAAGGATAATATATAGGACTCGTGTTTAAAAAGCCCAGCACATCATTATAAGTAGTATTTCCACACTCTTGATAGGTAATAATGTCAGCATTAGCACTTGCAAATATTCGTCTATGCTCATCTACACGATTATTATTTATAAGTCCATTACTCCAAACATTATAAGTCATAAGACGTAAGTTTTTTGGATCATTTTTTGAGAAATCAATAGCTGTTGTTGTAGGTGTTGAACAATTATTAAAAATATAAGTAAATACAGATCCATTATCAGGCATAAAGTCATTACCAATAAACTCTCTAATTGAAATAGCAATAGTATCTGAGAATAAAGATCGATTTATAGCAATTTCAAATTCATCTGAGGTAATTGTAGGTAATGGAATAATGTATAAATCATAGAGAGAAAGGGTATCAACCATATTAGGATCAGTATCGTCAAATATAAATTTATCAAAGAAGTTTATTCCATATTCTGAACCAATATTGTTTGTAGAAAATCCTGTAGATGCATTATTATCAGCATCAATATTAATCATTACTTCTGCAGGATTATAGAATGGCTCTGTCAAATCAATCTCATCAGCAAGCCTTATCTTAACATATAAGTACTCATTATCATTACAGACACTAAAACCCAACAAATCTATCCCTTGAGAATCTGTTGAATCATCAATATATGTATTACTATTTGTACTCCAATCATCAAAGAAACCATCAATTTTAATTGTAGTCTGAGATAAAACTAGTGAAGGAAAATAAAATAATAACAACAAACCAATTCTCATTTCTTCCTATTTTTAATTCCAATTACTCCTAGTGATAAAACTACTGCAACTATTACATCTGCAATTGGTGGCACTTCAGGCCAAACAAAATTCCAAACACATATTAAGGCTAACCATACAAACCAAAGCCAATCCAATTCTTTTATTTTCATTTTATAAATGTAATATACTAGCAAACTTACAA
>ENA-OSET01004702-OSET01004702.1-sediment-metagenome-genome-assembly--contig:-NODE-4702-length-11934-cov-30.830733_pt1 | contig 11934 bp, 9 predicted proteins | sample MGYA00237882_ERZ534229 | MGnify/ENA primary metagenome ERZ534229 (study PRJEB26408, sample SAMN06266212) | sediment metagenome | isolation source: Hudson Canyon methane seep mesocosm | place...
GATGGCTTAACCGCGTTAAAAAACTATTATGCTGAATTAATTATTGAAGTTGAAAAGTCAGGCTATAAAGGCGGTTGTCTGTTAGGAAATTTAATGGGTGAAATTGGCGATACCAGCGAAATATGCAGACGCTCATTAATGTCGACTATTGAACGCTATAATTTATTACAGCAATCAGCTTTGCTACGTGCGCAACAACAAGGGATTGTCAGACAAGACCGTTCAGCAGAAAGTATGGCCGACTTATTATTTAGTAGCTGGCAAGGTGCCCTTTTACAAATGAAAGTTCAGCAATCGGTACATCCTTTACAAGTGTGTTGCGATACCTTACTGGACGATTATTTTAAAGCCTAAATAGCTAAAATTTTTTCCACCAGCCACAAGACGACTGGTCAACTATAACAAGAGGATATTATGCCTAAATATATTATCGAAAGAGAAATACCGGGAGCTGGTGATTTATCAGCGCTTGAATTGCAATATATTTCACAAAAATCATGTAGTATTTTGAATGAAATGGGGCCTCAAATACAGTGGCTGGAGAGCTTTGTTACAGCAGATAAAATTTACTGCACTTATATTGCACCCGATGAGCAGACTATACGCTCACATGCGGAAAAAGGTGAATTTCCAGCCAATTCCATTGCTGAAATAACAACAATTATTGATCCGACGACAGGAGAATAAATCAAGCTACCAACAACAAATACAACTATAAAAATAAAGAATTAAGGAAGGAAGATGAACAAATTTTCTGCTACAAGCTTTCTAAAAGCCTGTGCTTTTAGTATTACCACACTATTAATTAGTGCCCCCATTCAAGCTGATGAAACCTGCCAATCGCCCTATATGGCCAAAATCACGGGTCAAGAAGACTTTGTCTACGTTTGGACTCTAGGCATGGAAGGTCTCGGTGATGAACAAGATAAATTAGTTACCGTTAGTGTCAACCCAAAATCAGATAACTATGGAAAAGTAATCAACAGCTTATCCGTGGGTGGTCGTAATGAGGCTCATCACTCAGGCTTTACCGACGATAGAAAATATTTATGGGCGGGGGGATTAGATACCAATAAAATTTTTATCTTTGATGTACACACAGATCCCGCTAAACCCACTTTAACAAAAGTAATCACTGATTTTGTCAGTAAAAGTGGAGGGATCGTTGGACCACATACAACTTATGCTCTGCCTGGTCGAATGATGATTACTGGCTTGTCCAATAACAAAGACCACGGTGGTCGAACAGCGCTGGTGGAATACAGTAATAAAGGTGAATACATCACCACAAACTGGACACCAACAGATAGTGATCTAAGAGGAGCCACTAAAACAGGCAACTATGCAGATGGCTATGGTTATGATGTAAGAGTTTTACCTAGACGTAACGCTATGTTTTCATCATCCTTTACTGGATGGTCAAACTATATGATGGATTTTGGCAAAATGCTGGCGGATCCCGAAGCCATGAAACGCTTTGGCAATACCGTTGTACAATGGGATTTACATGCCCGTCAGCCTAAAAAGGTTTTCGATGTGCCGGGGGCACCATTGGAAATTCGTTGCGCCTGGGGAGCAAATCACAATTATTGTTTTACCACGACTGCGCTGACTTCTAAAATCTGGCTGATTTATGAAGATGAGCAGGGGCAATGGCAAACTAAAGCCGTCGCTGATATTGGCGATCCAAGTAAAATACCCTTACCCGTCGATATATCCATTCAAAGTGATGACAATATGTTATGGGTCAATACTTTCATGGATGGCAAAACCCGCGCTTTTGATATTTCTGATCCATTTAACCCTAAGCAGGTTTTTGAACAAAAGATTGGTGCCCAAGTCAATATGGTTTCATCAAGCTGGGATGGTAAACGTTTGTATTACAGCTCATCATTACTGGCTAATTGGGACAAAAAGGGGCAAGATAATGAACAGTATTTGAAACTGTTTAATTGGGATGGCCAAAAATTAACTGAACAATTTTCTATTGATTTCATTAAAGAAAAGCTGGGACGTGCTCATCAAATGCGTTTTGGTGCCTATTCTCTTTATGCATCAACACAACAGGTCAAAGCGCCAGATCAGTTTGCAAAATTAAATTAAAAATGTAGGGCGGGCTTCGGTCCGCCTCCTTTCATTCTAACAATGAGCTGCGGACTAAAGTCCACTTTACACCCTTATGAATAAAATAGTATGTCTCTTAGTTACAGGGTTAATCTATAGCGGAATCTTATTCGCAGACTCTAGCATTCTTGCACCAGGCTACAGTGCGTTAAAGTTTAAAGCGCCAGAACCAGGTAGTTACACTTTGCCTATTATTGGATCTGCCGCTGATGGCTCTGTGTTAACAACAGCAAACAAGAAGCAACAGTTACACGATTTAATGGGGGATAAAATTGTGTTACTAAGCTTTATTTATTCAACCTGTAGTGATGTTAATGGTTGCCCGTTGGCAACTGGCGTTTTTCATAAAATAAATAGACGGCTACAAAAAGTCCCCGAGCTGGCTAAACAATTACGTTTATTAACCTTAAGTTTTAATCCCGAACATGACACACCTGAAGCCATGCATCATTATGCTGAAGGCTTTGCTAATGATATTGTTGACTGGCAGTTTTTAACCACAGAATCAGAGCAGAAACTGCAGCCCATACTGGATCAGTACCAGCAAAGTATCCAGAAAGTTTATGATGAGGAAGGACAATTTACGGGTACTTTTTCCCATATTTTGCGTGTTTACCTGATTGATAAAAGCAAAAAATTACGCAATATATATAGTGTTTCTTTTTTACATGCCGACACCCTGGTCAATGATGTAAAAACCTTGTTAAATGAAAATCAGTCTGCCCCCCCTAAAAAACCTCAACAAACTGTAACCAATAAATTATTGTTTCAGGCAGGCGATAATAAACAGCACTATCAACAGGAAGACTATAAAACTCAAGCAATTGCCTTAACTCAGCGCCGAGGACATGCCACAGATTTAGTTAAAAATAGCTGGCAACCACAATTGGGCTTACCTATTGCTCCTGCTCCAGAAGATAACCCGATGAATGCAGAAAAAATAGCCCTGGGTAAAAAGTTATTTTTTGACCGCCGCTTATCACTTAACAATACTTTTTCTTGCGCCATGTGTCATATTCCAGAGCAAGGCTTTAGCAGCAACGAAATGGCAACGGCAGTGGGTATTGAAGGTCGTAGCGTTCGGCGTAATAGCCCAACAATTTACAATACAGCTTATGCCAAATTACTATTTCATGATGGCCGTGAAAATAGTCTGGAACAACAAGTATGGGGGCCTTTATTAGCTCATAATGAGATGGCAAATCCATCCGTAGGCTATGTGATCGATAAAATAAACGCTTTCCCAGATTACCAAGATTTATTTGAACAAAGTTTTGCTCAGCCTGCCAATATGATCACTATAGGCCAAGCTATTGCCAGTTATGAACGTAGCTTAATATCAGCAAACTCCCCTTTCGACCAATGGTATTTTGGAAAACAGGGCGATGTGGTTAAGGCAACTGTAAAAAAGGGCTTTAAATTATTTACCGGTAAAGCAGGGTGTAGTGCCTGTCATACCATTGATAAAAACTATGCTTTATTTACTGATAATCAATTGCACAATACAGGGATTGGCTATCAGGATTCGATGGGAATAGCACCTAAACAGCAGAAAATACAAATTGCTCCTGGCTTATTTGTAGATGTAGATACAAAGGATCTGCTATCAATTAAAGCGACAAAACCTAATGATCTAGGTCAATATGAAATCACTCAAAATCCATTAGATCGCTGGAAATATAAAACAGCTGGTTTACGAAACATAAGTTTAACCGCTCCGTATATGCACAACGGTTCACTTTTAACGCTGGAAGATGTTGTTAAGTTTTACAATCAGGGCGGAGTCAAAAATGAAAACCTTGATCCATTAATAAAACCTTTAGATTTAAGCGAAAAAGAAATAAGCGATTTAGTTGCTTTTTTAAAATCCTTAACAGGTAGTAATGTTAATCAATTGGTCTCGGATGCTTATACAGCGCCAATAGGAGATATGTAGAGGGTGGGCAGTCAATACTGTTAAGTTAGGAGTGTTAGGAAGCGAGGCTAAAGCCTCGCTTCCTAAGTCAACAGCATTTTGGTGGGCAGTGCCCACCCTACTTTTTATGCGATTGCTGCTTTATCTATATAGATATCTACACCTGTACCGGGTGCAATTGTAGCTACAGGCAAATCTGCACCTTGCTTCCATTGTTTAACAGGGTCTTGTTTAGACTCCCCTGTGACAATAAAAAAACATTGCTTGGTATTTGCCAATGTTTTTGCGCTTAAAGAAATTCTTTCAGACGGTGGCTTCGGTGAGTTGTACACTTCATGCACAGTTTCTTCGCTGTTGTTTACATGACCAGGAAATAAACTGGCTGTATGCCCATCTTCCCCCATCCCTAGTAGAACCATATCAAACTGATCTACATCGGCAATAGCTTCACGGTATTTCACTGCCGACTCTACGGGCCCTAATTCGGTAGGCATGGTAAAAATATTTGCCTCAGGAATTGCCACTTTAGCTAATAAAGCATTTTCAGCCATAATGCTGTTTCTATCTTTGTCATCTGCTGGCAGGCAACGTTCATCACCGTAGTAAATCATCCACTTAGACCAATCTGTCTTAGCATTAACCAATTGTTGATAAATTTTTTCTGGTGTACTGCCACCAGCCAAAACAATTTTAAAACTACCTGTTTCGGCAATCGCCTTTTCCGCACTTTTTAAAATTTGGTCAAGTACTGCATCAGCTACTTGTGCAGCAGTATCGAACTGATGCCATTGATTTATTTTCTGCATTAGCACTCATTCCTTGGCGTTAATGTATGGCGCCAATATTGTCTTTCTTTATCAAATAAACGTCGACTCTCTTCCGGTCCCCATGAACCCGCAGGATAAGTTGCAATATAATCCCGTTCTTCCGACCATTTTTGTAAAATTGGATCGACTATTTTCCAGGCGCATTCAACTTCGTCTGCACGTAAAAATAAAGAGCGGTCACCTTCAATCACATCAAGCAACAAGTCTTCATAAGCATCAGTTGCATGCTCATCATCTTTACGGTAACTGGCATCTAAACTGGTCAAACGCGTATTCATTTCCAAGCCTGGCTCTTTAACTGTCATTTCCATACGAATACACTCTTCTGGCTGAATCCCCATCAATAACCAGTTTGGCTCATCACATTTAACTTGAGTATCACGAAAAAACTGTAAAGGTGGCCTTTTAAAGCAAATTGAAATAGTCGACTGACTTTTCTCCATTCGCTTTCCAGTGCGTAAATAAATGGGCACATCTTTCCAGCGCCAGTTATCAATATACAACTTTAACGCCGCATATGTTTCAGTCACACTATCAGCAGGAACATTTTCTTCCTGTAAATAACCGGGTACCTTTTCCCCATTAACATTTCCACTGGAATACTGCGCACGAAAAGCATGAGCATTCACGGCTTCTTTAGGAATAGGGCGAACAGATTTTAGAACTTTAACTTTTTCATCACGCAACTCTTCAGCATCCATAGAAGCGGGTGGCTCCATGGTAACCAAAGTCATTAACTGTAATAAATGACTTTGCAACATATCACGTGTGGCACCCGAAGTATCATAATATTGTGCTCTTGTACCAATACCAAATTCTTCTGAGTGGGTAATCTGAATATGATCGATATAGTTACGATTCCATAGTGGCTCTAACATGGTATTGGCAAAACGGAAAACCAATAAGTTTTGTACTGTGCCTTTACCTAAGTAATGATCAATTCGATAAATTTGATCTTCTCTTAGATACTTACCAATACGTCGCTGTAAGGATTGTGAACTTTGCAAATCGTAACCAAAAGGTTTTTCGATGACCACTCGACTCCAGCCAGTTTCTTCATCTAATAAACCTGCATCACTCAATAACTCAACGATACTACCAAAATCAGAAGGGCTAACCGACAAATAAATAGCTTTATTTTGTGGAAATTCAGTACCATTAATCGTTGCGGCTAATGCCTGATAACTGTCAGCAGACTTAATATCACCTTTATGGTAATACATGCGTTCACAAAAACGCTTAAATATTGCTTCATCTATTCCATCACGCGCTTTTGCTTCCAGCATGTCACGAACTTCAGATTGCCATTTTTGTTGATCCCAGTCTCGTCGACCTAATGCGACAATCTTTGTACCTTCAGGTAATAAATTCTCAACATCCAAATGATACAAAGCAGGCATTAATTTAATGCGCGACAAATTTCCAGTCGCGCCGTAAATAATATAAGTACAGGCTTCAGCTTTCATGAGTTACCTTATACGTTATAAGTAGTTGATGAAATATTACCGCCGTGACCCGTCCAGTCAGTATGGAAAAATTCACCGCGTGGCTTATCTGTGCGTTCATAAGTATGAGCACCGAAGTAATCACGTTGAGCTTGTAATAAGTTAGCAGGCAATCTCGCTGTACGATAACCATCAAAATAAGCTAATGCAGATGAGAATGTGGGGGTTGGTACATTCAGCTCAATTCCTGCAATCACTGCTTTACGCCAGCCAGCATCAGCTTTAGCCATCGCATCAGAGAAGAAATCAGCTAATAATAGGTTATCTAACTCAGGATTTTTCTCATAAGCCTTTTTAATATCACTTAAAAATTGACTACGAATAATACAACCACCACGCCACATCAGTGCAATATCACCGTAGTTAAGTGTCCAATTATATTCTTTAGCTGCTTCACGCATTAATTGAAAACCTTGCGCGTAAGAAATAATTTTAGAAGCATATAGAGCATCATGAATTGCTTCAATCATCGCTTCTTTATCACCAGAGAATGTTGCAGGGTTCTTAGGTAACACTGCTGCCGCTTTAACACGTTGATCTTTTTGGGCAGATAAGCAACGGGCAAAAACAGATTCAGCAATCAAGGTTAAAGGAATACCCATATCCAGGGCATTAATCCCAGTCCATTTACCTGTGCCTTTTTGGCCAGCAGTATCTAAAATAGAATCAACTAATGGCTCGCCATTTTCATCTTTATAAGCCAATATATTAGTAGTGATCTCAACCAGATAAGAATCCAGTACACCGGTATTCCATTTTGCAAAAATAGCCTGAATTTCATCAACGCTTAAGCCTAAACCTTCGCGTAAAAGCTGATAAGCTTCACAAATGAGCTGCATATCTCCATATTCGATGCCGTTATGCACCATTTTGACATAGTGACCACCCCCATTATCACCTACCCATTCACAGCAAGGAGCGCCGTCAACTTTAGCACTGATTGCCTGAAAAATTGGTTTAACAGCTTCCCATGCGTCTTTATTTCCACCTGGCATAATAGAAGGTCCATGTCTTGCACCTTCTTCACCACCTGAAACACCTGTACCGATAAACAGCAAACCTTTCTCTGTTAAATAATCTGTACGACGGTTTGAGTCAGTATATAAAGAGTTACCACCATCAATAATAATGTCGCCTTCAGATAGTAGTGGGATCAGTTTTTCAATCCAAAGATCAACCACTTCACCGGCCTTAACCATCAACATAACTTTACGCGGTGCTTCCAGGCTTTCTACCATTTCTTCAAGAGTATGCGTGCCAATAATTTCGGTGCCTTTAGCAGGCCCCTCAAGGAAGTCATCAACTTTGCTAGTGGTACGGTTATAAACAGCAACTTTATAGCCATTGTCGTTCATATTAAGGACTAGATTTTGTCCCATTACAGCAAGACCGATTAATCCAATATCTGCTTTCATTTTTCTCTCTTGTTTCGGTGGTTAATTAAGCGATAAATCTTACCATGCTAAAAGATGAAAAGCCCTATTAAAATAACAATTTAAAGCAAGTAAATAATAATTATATTATTGCACCAATAAAGTGATAAAAAAGCCCCATAACAGTGCTTGCATCAAAAACCTCAGCTAAGTACACAATTAAACCCTTATTATTCAATAAATTACAAAAATTAATTTACTAAAGAATAATAATGTTGCCTAAAAAGTCATAATAAACATACGCCCAGTTTTATTGTTAATGATATTACCGGTTTCCTCTGTCAATTTTTCGCTGTAAAATTCATTGATTTATATTTAGCGGAGTAACAGCCTAATGGGTAGAGCCTATCAAAACCGTAAAGAGTCTATGGCAAAAACATCTGATGCCAAAGCAAAGGTCTACAGTAAATATGGCCGTGAAATTTATGTATGTGCTAAAGCTGGCGGTGTTGATACAGATGGAAATCTGGCTTTACGAGGATTGATCGATCGGGCTAAGAAAGACCAGGTACCCACTCATGTGATTGATAAAGCCATTGATAAAGCCAAAGGCGGTGGTGGTGAAGATTTTTCGCCTGCTCGCTATGAAGGTTTTGGCCCTGGAAACAGCATGGTTATTGTTGACTGCCTGACTGATAATCCAAACCGTACTTTTGGTGATGTTCGTCAATGTTTTACTAAAACCAAATGTAAAATAGGTACCCAGGGTGTGGTCAGCCATATGTTTGATCACTCAGCCATTTTTGTATTCAAACATGCTGATGAAGAAGCCATTCTTGATGCATTACTGATGGCAGATGCAGATGTCACCGATATTGAAAGTGACAATGGGAATATAACCGTCTTTGCACCTCATTCGGAATATTTCAAAGCAAAACAGGCACTCACTGATTTATTAGCTGATATTGAATTTGAAGTAGATGAAATTCAGTTTGTACCTAAAGCATTTAAATCCATCAGCGATGATGATATAGCTATGTTTGAGAAATTCCTGGATATGCTAAATGATCTGGATGATGTGCAGAACATTTATCATGATGTTGAGTTTTAAAAATTTTTTAGCTGGATTTATCTACTTTTGATTCTTCTATTTACATAGTTTGTAGAGACGTTGCATGCAACGTCTCTACTTTACCATTACCATTCCTCGGTAATATCACATCATTCCACACATCATCCTTTGCTATCTCTTCAGACTTATAATTACCAAACCAAGCTGCTCTTGGTTTCTTTAACGCTTCAATAACTAAGGTGTTAGCTACTTTTCTTAAATGGGTTCCTGATTACCCATCACTTTCCGCCACTGTGTAGTCCTTTAATTTGAATGGGTAACAGGTAGGAGCGTCCGCCCTCGGCGCGATTTTAAATAGAGCTTTTGATCTAAAGCAAGAGCCTGTTATATTCGCGCCGAGGGCGGACGCTCCTACATCAGAGTTGTCCTGGAAATCATTCCTGCATTGTTCGTTATCATGTCAAGGGTCTTTGATTTATGATTTTAACTAATTTTTTCATCATAATACGCATTGACTAACTGATGAATTCTATTCTCTATGGATTATTTTGATATCCTTTTATTAATCATAAACCAATGTGTGACCCTACCAATGAGTTACCAGTTTTGTATCTTACCTAAGTTATTTCATACACATGCCTAAACAGTAATATCAATTTTTTGAGGCATTGCCATCCCATCAATATTTTTAATTTTTTCCAAAACTTCTTCTAGAAAACTAGTGTCTTCAGCAACGCTTTTTTTAAATTCAATACTTCTCTCTATTTGACCAAGATAATCAATTTTAATATTGGCTGCAGACTCTGAGCCGTATTCCTTAACTGTTTGAGGGGGGATCAGTGGTACAAAATCAAGAAGGCCCTCTACTCCAGATTTTATCAACTCATTTATTTCATTAACCGACACATTCCTCATATCAATTGTTCTCGGAGTAGAGCTTTCATCCTGAAAAGAACTATCTATTATTTTTTCAGGCTGAGAAGGTATGCTTTTGCCGATCTGTGTACTGATTGTGGCAATAGTTTGCCCTATATTTGAAATATTCACGCAAAACTCCTTGCTTATCTATCTGTTATGTATAAGAAAAGCAAAAAGGGGGCCAAAGTGAGTGGCTGGCACAAAAGATGCTGACTTAAGGAACTAGGTTCTTTAACAAAGAAAGATACGAGTAAGCTCATGATAAACACTAACATCTCAAATATAAATCACAGTGCATTTCATCCTGTTACACATCAGTCCAGCAAGACTAATCCCTATGCATCAAACTCTGGTTCAGTCGAAACACCCTCTTCAATAGTAACAATCAGTCCAGAAGCACACTGGGCTAATATTGCTGAAAAATATGATGTGACTAATATCTCGCCCAACGAAGTAAGAGCAATGGGTAAAGAGCTATATGATAAAAAATTAATTTCAGAAAAGGAGGCTTTGCTGATATGGATTCCCTTGAGTATGGATGAAAGCCCAAATCAAAAATCCAACTATCTAGAAGCTATGTATAACGATTTGAATGCTGCTAAAAAATTCGGATATTCGACACAAAAAGAAGGGATTATGGAAAAAAGAATATCAATTTTAGAACGACTGAATAGTTTTTCGGGGAATACCAGCAATGCACCCAGTATTACCACTATTGGCTCAAAATATGATGTTACAAATATGACTGAAAAAGAAATGGGAGCAATGTCAAAAGAGCTATTTGATTCAGGACTGATTGGCTCTCTTGAATTTTCTGTCATGAGTTTTTCATCTAATCAGATGAAAGAAAATATAGGAATTTCCGTAAATGTATCTGAAAAAAATAATTACCTAGAACACTGGCAAAATTCTTTAATTGCAGCACGCCAACAAAATTTACCTCAAGCCGAGATAAAAACACGAGAACATATTGTGAATATACTTAAAAACTTATAAAAGGCGTAGTATTTTGAAGCGAATACCTTTTGCTGGAAGATGACTCTTAGCAAAGGCATATTTAAATCATTTGATGATATGAATAAGAACTACAGCCAATATCGTTAAGTTAAGGGAAATATAGGTTGGGTTAGCAAAAGCGTAACCCAACAAGTCTTTGAAAAATGGTGGATAACGCTAGCGCTCATCTACCCTACAAAAAATAAAATTCTCTTAACCTAATGGCATTGGAACCACAACCTTACTTCCCTATACAAAACGAACTAAAAATCCGACCCAACAGATCATCTGAACTAAATGCTCCGGTAATTTCTGCCAGGCTATTTTGTGCCTGTCTTAAATCTTCAGCGACTAGTTCACCTGCTTGGTTTTGTAATTGCTGTAATGCACTTTCTACACTTTTCTGACCTTGAGATAAAGCTTCTATATGCCTTTTTCTGGCAATAAACACATCATCTGTTTCGCCATTAAAACCCACACTTTTCTTTAAGTAGTCAGTTAATAGACCCATACCAATATCTTTTTTGACTGATAGGTAAATTTGGCAGCCATGTTCTGTTTCTGTAATTTCTGGTTCTACATCTATTAGATCAATTTTATTATAGATTTTTGTGATATCCAGTCCTGTAGGTAAAGTTTTCATTACCGAATTGATTTCAGGATCAGTACTATCAATTAATAATAAAACTTTATCCGCTTGCTTAATTTCTTCATGGGCTCGGCGTATGCCTTCTTTTTCTACTACATTTTCACTTTCCCGCAATCCTGCGGTATCAATAATATGTAATGGCATACCATCAATTTGAATGCGTTCTTTTAAAATATCTCGAGTAGTTCCAGCAATCTCGGTAACAATAGCCGCTTCATGTCCAGCTAAGGCATTAAGTAAACTAGATTTTCCGGCATTGGGTTTTCCCGCTAAAACCACGGTCATTCCATCACGCAGTAATCGTCCCTGTTGTGCTGTTTTTTGTATAGTCTTAATTTTATCAGACAGCTTCAGCATTTTGTTTTCTACCACGCCATCAGATAAAAAGTCGATTTCTTCATCAACAAAATCTATCGCTGCTTCAACAAATATTCTAAGTTCAGTCAGTTGTTCGACCAGTTCATTAATCTGTTTAGAGAAAACACCTTGCATGGATTTTTGCGCTGAACGTACCGATTGTTCTGTACTGCTTTCGATTAAATCAGCAACGGCTTC
>ENA-OSET01004703-OSET01004703.1-sediment-metagenome-genome-assembly--contig:-NODE-4703-length-11933-cov-2.979251_pt1 | contig 11933 bp, 11 predicted proteins | sample MGYA00237882_ERZ534229 | MGnify/ENA primary metagenome ERZ534229 (study PRJEB26408, sample SAMN06266212) | sediment metagenome | isolation source: Hudson Canyon methane seep mesocosm | place...
AGCCTTAAGTTATATGCTATTTAATGAAGCAATTAAACAGCCCACGCTATTTTCTTAACAATTAGCTAGATTTTTGTGGCATAGATTGTGCGATGCTCTATATTTAATAGATATTGTGCTGAGTTTTTGTCTTAAAACTCAAAAGCATGTCAAATTAGTAGCACCGAGAAGTGTAAGGGGTCAAAGAAATGACAGCAAATACTGGACATAGTAGTCAAGCTACTGAAGATCCAATACTGCAAAATGTAACGTTTCGTTTAGCAGATGAGACTTATGGTATTAACGTAATGCAGATCCAGGAGGTGTTAAGGTACACTGAAATAGCACCCGTACCTGGGGCACCAAATTATGTTCTAGGTATCATTAACCTGCGGGGTAATGTTGTCACCGTCATCGATACTCGAACTCGCTTTGGCTTATCTACGGCAGAAGTGACGGATCACTCAAGGATTGTGGTGCTAGAAATAGATAACCAGGTAATTGGAATTCTGGTTGATGCTGTTGCTGAAGTTGTATACATAAAACACTCAGAAATGGAAACTGCACCCAATGTAGGAAACGAAGAGAGCGCTCGATTTATTCAAGGTGTTTGCAACAAAAATGGTGAATTAATAATTTTAGTTGAATTCGAAAAGATGCTCTCTGAAGAAGAGTGGTCAGATATGGCGTCTTTCTAGTTGAGCAGTATTTAGATGTTGGAGTAATGTATGTTGTTTTCTATAGAGCTTGTTTCCTTAATCTCAAGTGTACTAGTTTGTTTGCTGGCAATATATGCCATTGTGATCAAGCGTTCTGTGAATACTTCTGAACAAGTGTTGACGGATTTAGTCGATGACTTAGGGAAAGATCTCCAGGGTATCAGTCACGGTTCAATGGGAGTAGGGCGAAAAGTACTTCAACTTGAAAAACAGATTGAACAATTAGAAATTAAGATTGAAGAAATGCAAAAAAATGACCCAAGCAAAGTGTCTTACTCTGAAGCGGCCAGGCTAGTTGAGCTTGGGGCAGGTGTGGACGATTTAATGAACAGTTGCGGGATATCTCGCCCAGAAGCAGAGCTGGTGAGTGCGCTTACAGAGAATCGGTATAATGAAATCCCTACACTTACGCCAACTCAATAATAATATTTAGTTCAAATCTGAACTACTACAGTTAGGCTACTTCGCGGTAGCCGATATTTTCATTCTGCTTTTTTAGTGAATAGTTCATATATTTATCTATTAAATGTTCACTATGTTCGTCCAACTCATTAAACATCATATCTAATTGAAACGTATCTTTAGATAAACGTCTGACAGAAATTACATGGCAACTCATATCTATTTTTTCGTATATCGTAAAGTTAACCTTTAAGGATACGGGTTGTTTGGGTGAAATTTGAGCATGATTTGGTAGTAATTGGTGTAGGCTGAATTGATCGCATGTAATCGTTATACGGTCTCTGGAGACATTTTGTAGAGATGTACTTATGGCTGAGTCATCTAAGGTAAAAATATCTACTTGTGAGTGGATGCGTTTTGTTTCTTTTACAGCTATTTGGCTGTGATAAATAAGTGGTCTTTTCATTTTCGGGCTCAATACAGTTTCATTAAATATCTCTTATGATTAAATCTATATATTATTTTCAAATAAACCACACGATCTTTGTATCAGTTTGCAAGATTATGCAACGGTGTGAGCTATGCACACCCATTTTTGGCTTTACTTCGTGTTTTATATCGGTAAATTAGTGATTCTGTATCAACTTGTTCATTTGCAGGCATCATTATTTGAAAATATTACATACCTCAGATTGGCATTTAGGCCAATATTTTATGGGGAAAAGCCGTCATTCAGAGCATAAGCAATTTTTGGATTGGTTAATTAATAAAACGATTGAGAACCGTGTCGATGCAATTATAGTCGCTGGAGATATATTCGATACAGGCTCCCCGCCAAGTTATGCGCGTGAATTATACAATTATTTTTTTGTCGCTTTACAAGAGCGAGAACCTACCCAGTCTGTTCAAATTATCGTGTTGGCGGGCAATCATGACTCTGTTGCAACCTTATCGGAAGCAAAAAACTTACTGCTACATTTTAATGTGAGTGTCGTAGCAGGTGTCAGTTCATGTTTAGACGAACATGTTATTCAGGTAAAGAGTAAAACAGGTGAGCTCAAAGGTTTGGTTTGTGCAATTCCATATTTACGACCCAGAGATTTGATTGAAAGTAACCCTGGGCAAACAGGGCGTCAAAAGCAATTGGACTTACAAGAAGCTATTTGCCGATTTAATGAAGACGTTTTTCAACAAGCTACTTCTATAAAAGAAAAGCTAGGCTTGGATATTCCTATTATTTCCAGTGGTCACCTCATGGTAGTAGGGGGAAGTTGTAGCGAGTCGGTTAGGGATATTTATGTTGGAAGTTTAGAAGCATTCCCTGCCTCACTACTACCTCCAGCAGATTACACCGCTTTAGGGCACATACATGTGACTCAACAAATTAAAGTCCCGAAAGCGGTTCATTACTGTGGTTCCCCCATAGCGCTTAGTTTTGATGAGCTTATTAATGAAAAGCACGTTCTTTTAGTCTCGTTTGAAGGGCATGCAGTATCGGATATCACGCAATTGACTATTCCGCGTTTTCAGAAAATGCAGCAGATAAAAGGCAATATAGAAGAAGTAGAGAAGGACATTAAACGGTTGATCGAAACGACAGAAAATGACAGTAATGATGGTGTTTGGTTAGATGTTGAAGTAGACACTCAAGATTATTTAAGTGATTTACAGCAACGTATTGAAGGAATGCTTAAAGGCTCAGCGCTAGAGATCTTGATGCTAAGAAGGGCTAAGAAGCGACGGCTTCAAAGTATCGAATTAACAGAAAAACTATCTCTGTCGGAAATATCACCAAAGGAAGTTTTTGAGCGGCGACTTGACCTAGAGAGTTGGCCTGGCGAGCAGGAGCTAAAAAAATCTCGCTTGCTAGCAACGTTTGATACCTTACTCAATACGGTGGAATCGACAAGTAAGGCCGAAGATATCATCGAAATGCAAGACTCACCCGCCGCTCTATCAAAGTGAGAGTCTTTAGATGAGAGTGATAAGTTGAAAATACTAAGCCTTCGATTAAAAAATATAAACTCTCTTAAAGGTGAATGGCGAATTGATTTCACTCAGGAGCCTTTTGCCAGTAATGGCTTATTTGCAATTACAGGGCCAACTGGAGCTGGTAAATCATCGCTTTTAGATGCTATCTGTTTGGCTCTCTACCATCAAACTCCGCGTTTATCTGAAGCATCACCTGCTGAAAAAGTCATGACTAAACACACGGCTGAATGTTTGGCTGAGGTGGAGTTTGAGGTCAAAGGCATAGCCTATCGTGGTTTTTGGGAAGCTAGACGAGCACGAAATAAACAGGACGGTAATATTCAACCCGCTAAGGTGGAGCTTGCTGTAATTTCGAACGAGCCAAACGTTAAGGATAAAATTGTTGCCGATAAAGTACGCGATAAATTAGCCGCGATCAATCAAATTACAGGTCTGGATTTTCCTCGATTTACTAAATCAATGTTATTGGCTCAGGGTGGCTTCGCTGCATTTTTGAATGCCGACTCAGGCGAGCGTGCTGAGCTCTTGGAAGAGCTGACAGGAACGGATATCTATGGTCGTTTGTCTGTTTCGGCATTTGACCGTTTTAAAAATGAAAAACAAAAGCTGGAAGTATTACTGGCAAGAGCTGAGTCGGTAGATGTATTGTCTGCTGAAGCCACAGCTGAAAAACAAGGCGAAAAGAACCTGCTTGAAAAACAACTTTCAGCATTACAGCTTAAGCTTAAGGAGATGCAAGTTCAAATACACCTTAGTGACAATTTAGCAAAAGCTGAAGAAGAGCTTGCAAAAGGACATCAGCAATTACAAAACAACCAATTGTTATTTAAGGAAAATGCTAAAGGTTTAGCAAGGTTACATAATAGCCTTGCTGCAAGTGAGCTGACGCCGATTTATGAGCAAGGTTTATCTTTCGCGACTCAAGTTCAAAATCTGTGTTCACAAGAAGTTGAACTCACAAAGACAGTTCAGGCATTATCGATCACTATCGCATCTGAATCCATTTTAGATACCGAAAATCAAGCGAGGGTTAATGCTGTTGAAGCTGAAAGGGAATTACATCAATTACTTGTAACAGAACAGGTCCTTCCCTTAGATCAGCAGTTGTTAGAGCTAAATAAAGTACAAGGCACGCTAAGGGATGAAAGCGATGCTATTCAGGAGCAGTATCAACAATTTTTAACAGCCCGGAATACACATCAACTTGCACTTTCAGGTTTACAACAAAAGCAAAAATCACTCGTTAATCAGCGTGAGGAAATACAAGATTACTCATTGTTTGAAACCCTCATTCCTTATTGGAAATCGCAATTTGAGCATCGAGTCCAACACCAAAACATCATAAGCTCGTCACAAGTCGCTATCCAAAAGCTTAAGGAGGCATTAACTGACCATAAGTTTAGTCAGAATAAGGTCAATATAAATTTAGTACAAATAAAGGCTGACTCAGAATTGACGGTGCAGCAACAAGAGAGTTGTCAGAAACGACTAGAGGGCTTATTACAAGGTGATAACCCTGAGCAATTAGAAAGTCGATTTAATGAGCTACAAAAGTACAAGTATGACTTATTGGAATGTAAACGAATTCATGGCCTCTATAGTCAAGTTACTTTAAGCATTGAAAATCTTGTTCAAATAAAAGACCAGTGCGATAAAGCGCTAGTATCTGAAAAATTAAAAGTAGTGCAGCTTCGGCAAGACTATTTGACTCAACAAACGCTAGTGCAAGAAATTGAGCGTAATTTAGCCTTAGAGCAACAAATAAATGACTTAACGGTTTATCGGGATAAACTACAGAAAGATGACGCTTGTCCATTATGTGGCTCTACAGAACATCCCTCTGTAGAGCAGTACCAGGTAATTAACCCTTCGCATACCGAGCAGAGATTAATCGACCAAAAAGATAAACTTGTTTTGATTGCAGACAATGGACAAGCCGCACGAGAAGAGTTATTTAAACTTGAGAGTAAGTTGTCAGATACTTCAGAGCAGCTTAATAAAGCACACTTACAGCTTGATATTCATCTCAAAGAGGGAAAGTTTCTATTAAATGCCGTTTCATCGTCACTCGACTTATGTGACCCCGCAGTGGCGTCAGCACTGACAAGCAAGATCGCTGCCTCTGAAGACTTTGAAGGTAGAATGCTCGCGATTCATACAGTCATGGCCGAGTTATCAGATATAACGGAACAAAGCCGTCATAGACAAGAACACTTAATCAGTGAAAAGCATCGAATAGAGCTGGTCGATAAAGAGATAATTCACAGCACTGAACAGCTTGAAAAGCAAGGTAACCAAGTCGCATTAGAATCCGAACGTTTACATGCCATTGAAACAGATTTAATGGCTCAGATTAAGACAAGGCTTAAACGGGTTGAATTAGCGTTACCACGTATCGGTGAGCAGGATAATTGGTTGAATGAGCGCGTGAATGAAAAAAACAGCTTTATCACGTTAGTTGAGCACATTAGCGCTATTGAAAATTCTATTGACACAGCGTTGATTGAGATAGATAAAAATCAGACCCAAGTCGATGACCTAGGTCGGCATAATGATACTGTCATTCTACGTCTTAAAAGCGGTGAGCAGGAAATAAAGCAAAAGAACGAGCAAAGATTTTCTCTCTATCAAACTAAAAACGTTAAAGTTGAAAATGCACGGATATATCAACACATAAACGAATTACGTTTAATTGACGAACAAACGAAATCAAAACTTGCGTCTGCCCAGCTAAATATTGCGACGACTGAGGGTCGTTTAAAAGAAATTCAAAATACGCTTGTTGAACAAAATAATATTATTAATAATCATAATCTTACATGGGATCTATTGCTGCGTGAAAGTCCATATACAAGCCTTAAAGATTACCTGGATAGTCGGATTTCGGCCAAAGAGTCTGATCAATTGGCGGCTGTAAAAAATAAGTTAGATGCTCAAAAAACAAGCTGTGAAATACAAATTGAAACAGCAGAAAAAAATGTGGATGAACTTAATAGTGCCCTCGGTGAAAAGGTAAAGGCCGAATCATTGCGTGAAGCTTTTACTGAACGTAATGGACGATTAGCTCAGCTGAATAAATACTTAGGCGAAGTTGAGCAGTGTCTTAAAGCTGATGAGCTTAAACAGAAGAGTCACCAGAATTTATTATCTGAAATTAAGGGCCACCAAGAAATTTATGATGACTGGGCATATTTAAGCAGCTTAATAGGTTCAGCTGATGGAAAACGTTTCAGGGTTTTTGCACAAGGCTTAACCTTGGATCACTTGATACAGTTGGCTAATCTTCAATTAAGTCGTTTATATCCGCGCTATCAATTAGTTCGGTCTGAAGGGGAGGCTCTTTCAATATTTGTGATGGATACCTGGCAAGCAGACTCTGTACGAGACACAAAAACGTTATCGGGCGGGGAGAGCTTTTTGGTTAGTTTAGCGCTTGCATTGGCGTTATCTGACCTGGTTAGTCATAAAACTCAAATTGATAGTTTATTTTTAGATGAAGGTTTCGGAACCTTGGATCGAGATACCTTGGATATAGCGTTAGATGCCTTGGATCAACTAAATGCACGTGGAAAAATGATTGGCATCATTAGCCATATCGATGCACTAAAGGAGCGTATTCCTGTTCAGGTCGAAATTCAAAAGGTTAGTGGCTTGGGTTATAGTCGTATGGATAAGGAGTTTAGAGTTTGAATTTTTAACCTCTTTTTAGCCAAAACAACACCTTACCTCGATATTGTTTTGGTCTGTCTAAGTATTGGCTAGTATTTTAAATATTAATACTCAGCGCTATGATAGATGTTTTGAACATCATCTAGATTATTTAGCATGTCTACGAAAGTATCAAACAGCGTGACATTGTCGCCATCAATGGGGGTGGTGTTATGTGGAATAAATTGAATTTCATCGACATCAAATTCGAATTCACCTTTATCATTGCCAAAACTTTCAGTTAACGATTGTTTTGCTTTGAAGTAATCGGTATGCGGTGCAAAAACAGTAATTTTACCTGCTTCATTCTCAATATCCGTTACATCGACGTCTGCTTCCATAAGTGCTTCTAGTACAGCATCTTCATCGTCGTGTGAGAAGACTAATATTGCGCTGTGATCAAACATATGCGTCACAGAGCCCTGAGTCCCTATTTTACATTTGGCCTTGGTGAAGCATTGTCTGACATCTCCAAAGGTCCTGTTTGGGTTGTCGGTCAAGCAGTCGACTATTACCATAGAATTACCTGGACCATAACCTTCATACCGTGCGATAGAAAAATCTTCGCCACCGCTGCCTTTCGCTTTTTCAATTGCTTTATCAATAACATGACTAGGAACTTGGTCCTTTTTTGCTCGATCGATCATGCTTCTTAAGGCTAGGTTACCCTCAGGGTCAAGGCCACCAGCTTTCGCACAGACATAAATACCTCTACCATATTTACTGTAGACCTTAGCCTTGGCATCAGACGTTTTAGCCATTGATTCTTTACGGTTCTGGTAAGCTCTACCCATTATATTTGTCCCAAGTGAATTAACTAATTTTACCGCTAAGCAAAATTTTTCTAAAGCATAATCAAGAATTGATAAAGAAGAAACAAAAAAAGCCGCAAAAGCGGCTTTTTTATGAGTTCAGCATAGTTTAGCCAATGCTGAATAACTCACCTAATTTAGTGGCTAACATCATGTCGCCTTCTGCACGCAGTTGACCAGCCATGAATGCTTGCATGCCGTCAGTTTCACCGCTAACAATACCATTAAGCGTTTCAGTGTTCATGATCAACGTTACTGAAGGATCATCGTGATCGCCAGCAGCAAGTTCACATGTTCCATTAGCAATCGTTAAGCTGTAATTTGCATCATCTTCAATATTAAATTGAAAGACCAAGTCGATGCCGCTAGCAGCGTCAGCGTTAAAATTGTTTTTTAGTGTCTCAAAGGTAGTGACTAAAGACATGAGAATACCCTTTTAATGTATCAATTATTGCTCGTTACAAGAAGCAAAAAGTAACGAGCCTGGAAGTGACAATACTGCATCACGTGTTCGCAGATTAGATTTTAATAAAACTTATGTCAACTATAAATCGAACGCTTGTTTGAATATCATTGCCGTCCTATGCTTGTTTTTTGCTGAAAAGCCCTTATAGATAATAGGCTTATAAAACTGAATTATTTACAAAATCTTTGTTACTTTGAGGGGCACCAAGTGGAATTTTTAACCGAATACGGCGTTTTTTTAGCGAAAACCATCACCATAGTCTTAGCCATAATATTGGTGATTACAGCAGCAGCCGGTTCAGCGCTCAAAAGTAAAAAGCCAAATAGCAAAGAGTTATTGATTGAAAATTTAAATGATAAGTTTGATGAAGTGAAGCAAATTCTTGAAGAAAGGTTATTGAGTAAAGAGGAATTGAAGGCGAAAGATAAAGCCTTAAAGAAAGAAAAAAAGCAAAAAGCCAAAGACGAGAAAGGTAAAAAAGAAACGGATGATACAAAAAGCAGAGTCTTTGTGCTGGATTTCGACGGTGATGTGAAAGCCTCGGCGGTTGACACGTTTAGAGAATCCGTGACAGCAGTATTGCAAATAGCTAACCCAGAAAAAGATGAAGTGATTGTTAAACTCGAAAGCCCTGGTGGAATGGTGCATTCTTATGGACTGGCATCAGCCCAGCTCGATAGAATCAAAACTAAAGGCATCAAATTAACGGCGTGCGTTGACAAAGTCGCGGCAAGTGGCGGCTACATGATGGCCTGTGTTGCAGACAAAATTGTAGCGTCACCTTTCGCAATCATGGGTTCAATTGGCGTGGTTGCTCAAATCCCTAACTTTAGCAAAATACTGAAAAAGCATGATATTGATTATGAAATTTTAACGGCTGGGAAGTACAAACGAACCATGACTATGTTTGGTGAGAATACAGACGAAGGTAGGGATAAATTTAAGGACGATCTGGAAGATACACATCAATTATTTAAAGCGTATGTGTCAGAAAGGCGCCCTTCAGTTGATATCGAAAGTGTTGCCAATGGTGATATCTGGTTTGGTTCTCGTGCCCTAGATGTTTCCTTAGTGGATGAGCTAAAAACCTCGGATGAGTTTATCCTTGAGGCTTGTCAGCATAGTGATGTGTTCTCTATTGAATTTAAAGAGAAGAAGAGCATAGCGGATAAGTTTGGCATTGCTGTAACCCACGGTATTGAGCGTTCATTCACAAAAATAATGTCTGAACTTAATATTACTCGTGGTTTTAAATAAGGCGTCGGTAGTGTTCAAAAAGATTTGGGGTCAGACCCCGAGTGAAGGAGTAGGTTCAGCCCCGCGTGTCGGGGTCTGACCCCAGCTAGTTCAGTTGTTCGTCAGCTTCTTCCTAGGCATCAGGCTCTCATACACGGCAGTAAACAAAATAATACTTCCCCCTACAAAGGTATTCAGTGTGGGTGCTTCCTGTAAAAGAAAATACGCAAATATTGAACCGTAAACCACCTGTAAGCTGATAATCATCGAGACACTCTTGGCCGATGAATATTTCAAGGCATAGGTTTTCTGAGTGTGGGGTATCGCTGTAAAAACCGTACCAAGTAAAATAAGTAGTAAGCCATTATTCAGGTCGATTTGATTAAAGCCAATGTCAGCAAATGGAAGCAGAATCGCTGCTGTAATGAGCGAATGGTACGTCATAATCGTAAAAGCAGAGTAGCTCGTTAAATACTTCGATACTAGGACGTTCCTCAAAGCAACGGCGAAACCTGATAAAACCCCAAACGCCACACCGAGCGTAATATCATTCGATAACGAAAAGTCGGGCACCAACATAACGACACCGAATAATACCAATACCCCCATAATGATATCTCGTGTTTGCAGCTGGCTTCGTTTTATCAGGGGTTCAAGAAACACAGTGATCACGGGAAATGTAAACATCGAAATCATACCGATAGCAACGGTGGATACCTGCATTGCTTGAAAGTATGCTGCCCAGTGAATGCTGAATAGCAGGCTGCAGAATATCAGTAAGCCAAGATGTAAGCGGGTATTTGCTGTTAATTTGTGCTTAAACGTTACCGTAATAACAAGCAATACAATGCCACATATCAAGGAGCGATATGTAATGATATCTATTGCGTGATAGGGGATAAGTTTCGAAAATAATGCCGTTCCACCTAATAATAACGCGGCTATATGGAGGTGAAGAATAACCTTGTTTTCTGACTTTCCTGGTTTGCTGGTATTTCCTGATGTATTCACAAATCTTCTTCCAAGGCGTAACAGTATAACCACTGAAGACCCAGCTTAATAAAATAGCTGTTCTCTTCAATTCGATAAGCTTTCCCGGCAACTTTGTAGCGCGCAACAAACTTTACCTGTCCTGTTTCATCACTTGCATTACCTTGTTTAGTCGCGATAACTTTCAGGCCTAGCCATTTAGTCTTTGGGTCAAATTGTATGTCTTTCGGCCGATGCTCGGGGTGCCAGCTTGTTAATAAATACGCTTCATCTTCAATCACGAAAGCGCTATATCGAGAGCGCATCAATTGCTCTGCTGTAGTAGGTAGGGACTGCTTATTGATAAAAGGCTGACAGCAATTTGAAAACGTCTTAGTGCTACCACAAAAACAGTGACTAGATTGAGTGGGGGACGGGTCTAACACAGAAGATTTAATCTCGTCTTAATTTATCACTAATAGCGATGGGGCTAGGGTATCTGAAGATCACAATATAGGAATTCAAAATAAATGTCAGTATGGCGGTTGCCTGAATTAGGTGTGAAGCCTCAACCCCAATTAATTTTGACGCGGTTGCCAAGTATGCAATCAACAATGAAAATTCACTTATTTGCCCTAATCGAAAGCCGACTTCCCAGGCGATATCATCAGGCTCTTTGGTCGTTTTTAGCAGCATGCGGAACGATATAGGTTTGATAGCGATAATTAATATTGCCAGTAACAATGACGGTAAGATTACCTGGCCTAATAAGCCTAAGTTAAATGAAGCGCCTAATGAGAAGAAAAATAGCACCAGAAAAAAATCACGTAAAGGTTTTAAATTTTCAGCAATATATTGCGCAATGGGGCTGGTAGCAATACTGATGCCTGCCAGAAATGCGCCAATTTCGTAAGATAAGCCTACAGCATGTGCTAATTCAGATACACCTAAACACCAACCAATTGCTAGTAAGAAGATATATTCATGGAAACGATCAAATGCCATTATAAGTTTGAAAATGACATGCTTGACTACAAAAAATACTAAAAAGATTAAAACCGGTAAGGTGAGAATGGTTTTAATGAAATCAATTATGCCAGATGCTTGTCCATTGTCGACAGAGTCGTTACCACCACCCAATATTAATAAAACGATAATGGCAATCAAATCTTGGAGCAGAAGTAACCCCACCACTAACTCTCCGGTGTGTTTATGATGAAGTACTGTGGTGGGCAGTAATTTAATACCAATGATGGTGCTCGAAAACATCATTGCGCAACCAATGATTAGTGATTCAATCAGGGTGTATCCAAATGCTTGACCCACAGCAAAGCCGGTTAATGCAAATATTAATGAGCTGGCGATAGCAACCAGGGTTGCTTTACGTATCATGTGCATCAAGCTGCTAGGTTGCATATCCAGCCCCAGCAAAAATAGCAGGAAAATGATGCCGATTTCAGCTATCTCAGACAGCAAGTGGGCATCACTCACGTAGTGCAGGCCATAAGGGCCTATTAACGCGCCAAGCACAATATAGGCAATAATGATGGGTTGACGTGTATAAAGCACCACAGATGCTAATACAGCAGCGCCAGAGAATATAAGGAAAAATGAGGTTACTATTGAAACACTATCCATAAGGTATCTTTA
>ENA-OSET01004704-OSET01004704.1-sediment-metagenome-genome-assembly--contig:-NODE-4704-length-11932-cov-2.980008_pt1 | contig 11932 bp, 13 predicted proteins | sample MGYA00237882_ERZ534229 | MGnify/ENA primary metagenome ERZ534229 (study PRJEB26408, sample SAMN06266212) | sediment metagenome | isolation source: Hudson Canyon methane seep mesocosm | place...
AGCCAATTCAAATATTGATAACAACAAGTTAACCGCAAATGATGAATTAGATTTTGAAACAATTGAGAAATCTGTTGTTAAGGTTAAATCAGGGATTATTTCTGAGGAGCTAGAGAATATGCCTAAACTAGTCGCACGCCTAAATTATGAGAGTTTTTGGGATATTTGGTTTCGATTCCGATTTTTACTTTTGTCATTTTACGACTTTGACACCCAAGAACTGTTATTTAGTGCTGGCCAGGTAGGAGATAATTTAGCTAGTAGCGAAAATAACGCAATTACTGAGACTTTCGTGAAGATTAAAGAAACACTCAATAAGTAGTTAACAATTAGAACGGGGCATTGTTTTTCATGCCCCATTTAAAAATCAAGTAACAATAACGCCTTTCTCTGCCGACAAATTCAGCCGCATCACCGTGCCACTGTTAAACTCTAAGAAATCATCAACCATGCCATCACTAAAGATCACACCATTACCAGCCATCAGCGATGAAACTGTCATCGCTGAGTTGTTGTCTACGGAACCATAAACCAACTCGGTTCCAGTTGTTTGACTGGGAAAAGGTTCCCGGACTACAAATTTCAATTGATTCGCATCCCATTCAAAGGAGGCATCAAGCGAATGTCCGCTTCCCATGACGCCCGACGCACCAGCTACAACACTTTTAAGCCACCCTGTGCTGCCTAAACCTGTTGAAATGATAATGCCGCTTGAGGATTGTACTTCTCGTTGACCATTTATTTGAATTTCATAACGGGCAGAAGTTTGATAGCGTGGACCGATAAATAAGTCATTCACCGCGAGGAGTTCTTGCCCATCATTCAATACAGCCTTCGCCATGGTGATTTGTTTCGATTGGTATTTGTTTTTGACAACATCCGAAAAAATGAGTGAAGCATCTTTTACTTTGAATGGTAGTAACACACCATCAAAACGAGCGGGATCCGGGTTTATACCAACTACAGGCTGCCCGTCTAGATACTTGAGTGTATTTGCAACAAGTCCATCTTGGCCAACGACAACCACAACATCATCTGGCCCGAAGATAAAGTTAGGCAAAAACTCGCGATCTAAGCACTGAACTCGGGCAGCGCTTTTAAGCGCTACCCCTACTTGGTTGACTGCATTAGTATAGGTTTGATATTCGAGTACATAGTCACCAAAGTCAGCCCCCCTGCTCTCAATCACAAACTTCGCTTGCGCTTCAGTATTATACTGCGCGACCAACTCTTCATAACGTGTTCGTCGAGTAACAATAATTACTTTTGAGTCTTTTCTATTAATTGGCTGCCTGTTCATGACCGAACCTTCCCTGCGATAGATTGAAGCAAGTCTGGTGCGATATTGAGCTGCCCAATTTTCTCTGCACCGCCAGCTAATTCTCTAAAGGCTTGTGCCATTAGTTGTTGTGGATCTAAATTGCCCATTGTCATTGCTTCCAGAACTTTTGCATCTACTTTTGATAATGCTTGCATAGTTTCTGCAATTTCATAAGCTTTTGCATCTGCTTGCTTGCGAGCATTATCTGTCGCCAAGTCAACCAACTCTTGCTTTTGCTGCTCCTGTTCAACTTCTGCCTCTAACTGTTCACGCTTCATTTCACGACGCTGCTCTTGGAGTGCTCGTTCGGCCTTCAGTTTTTCCTCTTTAATTTCACGTTGCTTAGCCTCTATTGCCAATTCTGTACTTAGCTCATTTTCCTTAACTGCTCGTTCTTGTTCGATGGATGCATTACGTCTTCTATAAAGTGCATCATCAGCCTCTTCGAGCAATTGCTCTCTCACAGTAGCTTCAAGTGCACGAGCCGTTTCTGGTGCGGGTTTGATAGCGACTATCGAAAGATCAATCACTTCAATACCTAAAGTCGTTAATACGTCTGAGCTGATTAGCTCCGACTTGATTGTTCGAACCAATGTTTGAGATGAGGCTAATGACTCACGAAGTGCCATATTTTCGATTGATGCACTCATCTTCACTTGGATAAGGTTGAGTATTCGATTGCGTAATTTATCAGGATCATCAGCTCTATAGCTAAGGTTGGTCGAGCTAGCATCAGATTTCAGCGTATAATTCATTAATGCAGCGAGCTTATCTGGCTCCGCAATGCGATAAACTAACTGACCTTGCACGGTAACTTCTTGAAAGTCTTGCGTGGTTTCTTTGAAAATAAACGGTAGATCACTTGTACCTGTGGGTACTGCGACGAGTGAAGTACTTGGTGCGTAATACCATAAAGCTAAACCACAACCTTTGCGTTTTACTTGGCCTTTTTTGAATTGCATTATATAGGTTGTTGGATCAACCTTAATATATTTGATATTAAACATGACAAACTCCTTGCCTGATAATGAATCAATGATTGAGGGCTCGGTCTATCCAAACCCTCTTCTAAATTTTACGATTTATACCTCTGAGCTTATGCAGCTGATCTTGCTTTCTCCTCTTGTTGAATTTCTAATGCGCCATTCAGCGCATTTTGTCTAACCTCTTCAAAACGATAATCCTTAAGTAACTTTCCGTTTTTGAATACAGGTTGAAGTAAGTTAGTGTTCTCGCCCAAATCCTGAGTTCGAACTGTTCTTACCTCACCGTACTGATCTTTAATCACCGCTAGCCGACCTTTTTTAGATCGTTTGCCTGAGTCCGTGATAGGATCTTTAAAGACATCCCTCCACAAACCGTCTACTTTTGCCGCTGAGGCCTTCATCGCAAATTTCATCGTATCCCGATTAACTTTTTGCAATAGCTCTCCACCCATACCGAAAGCCACATTTTCAGCGCTTTGTTTACGAAGTTTCATTGCTGCCAAGATTGCTTCTATGGTTTGCAATGAGACGCCATCCCCCTGAATAACTCGAACATAAGATGGCAGAACGCGATAGCCTTTATCATTCACCTCACAACCGAAGTTATTCATTAAACGTTCAATGGTTTCTGTGACGATATTGATAGGGTCGCCACTATCAGGACGAATCACTAAGGTGCCTCCTGTACGCTGTACTTGATCCTTTAACTCTTCGCCCCAAATATTGTCAATGGCATTCCATAGGTCATATGAATCACTTACAACGGCAACTAACTTATTTGGCCCACTAAACTGCTTAAGCATATTGGCATAAGCATCGGCTTCATTATCCTTGCCCCAGCTGGTAATGGTGCTGTGTTCTGCTGCAGGAATTGAAAAACCAGCCATATCTATTCCGTAGTAGCGTCTTGCTGCCATAATGCCACTAATGGTATCCGTTCCTTGGAAGTTAACTAAATTTGCAGCGCCACCTACACCAGCAGCTTCTTCTGTTGTTGCTCCTCGAGCACCAAAATCGTGTAGTTTGAAATCTATCCCTTCAGTAGAGTCAGCAGTTTCTTCCATAAATCGGTTGATCACTTGTCGACAATTCCACGATACTGTTGCGACAGTAGTTGGGTACCAAACTGCTCTCAATAAAGCCGTCTCAACATAGCTCGTTAACCATGCACAGTTTGGGTCTGTATTGATTACCTGAACCAATGCATTTTTAACCGGGACGACATAGCCCTCAGGTAATGCTTCAATTTCAATGGGTAGGTAGCCATCGTATTCTTCAACGATGTAACGCCAGCCTGCTTCGTTGAAAGGCACGCCTGTTGCAGTAAAAACAGCTTTTGCTTCGTCTATATCCGCACCAGTAATAGGCTTACTTAAATACTCTTTGATAAACATCTGCAAGCCAAAGAATACCGCTTTTTTGAACTGTCCACCCCGTGCTTCAATGTAGCTCGATACCTCTGAGGTATTAGGTGGATATTGTAAGTAGTGGGACGCCTTGTAAGAGTCCACATTTAAGATAATGTTTCTATTCATATTCATGATGGAAATCCTCCAATCAATTATTGATAAAGTCAGGTCTATCCCGACTCCGTCTTATATGACCAGTATTTGTACTGGCCAGTTTTTGCAAACAGCTTTTACATTCCTGTCATCTCCTGGATGATGAAATAGTGATCTTCAAATATCTTTGTTGGATCTAACTCTGCTAAAGCTACCCACATTGCATACTTTGCATCGTCTCCGCCTTTTACTTTGGGAAGCGCCTTGTTAGGTGCCAGTTCAATGTAAAAAGCATGCGTAATCGTTCTTCCCCTAGCTGACCTATGCGGATCATCAAAAACTTTCTGTGATTTGATAGACCCTTTCAATACCGGCTCTGGTACTTTTAAACGAGTTTCTTCTCTTAACTCTCTAATACAAGCATCAACCAATTTTTCTCCGTGATCCACGAAGCCACCGGGTAATGCTAATAATCCTTTTCCTGGTCGCGCTTTACGCTCTACCATCAATACATGACCACTTTGTATAATTACCGAATCGACCGTTACAAAAGTCGGAGGATACGGTGCTGCGCTCCATGCTTGTTGGTACTTCGCTACAAAATCCTGCTCACTCTTTACTTCTGAATAAGCTGTAGTTTGATAAAACGCCCTCAATTCTGTTTGCACGTTTTCGGGTAAAAATTGTTTTAAGTAATCATCATTGTCATTTGATCCGAAGATCATTTCACGAACTGGCGTCGCGCTTATTCCTTTGTAGTTATCTACTTCGACCGATCCCCATTGAGGAAATAGGTTTAAGTAATAAGAACTTTGATCTTTGCTATGCCCTATCAATCCAACTCTTGGTAATTTATGTGGAATGCCGTGATGTGCAGTCACATAACCATTTACCGTAGACTGAATATTTCGAACCCAAGATTCGTCGTTATAAACAATATCCATTAAAGGTGCGATTAAAATACGGTCGCTATCCTCCTGTGAAACGGCACCTCTAATCATGGTCTCGCGTTCTGTGATCGTCCATGGATTGCGCGTTGATCTTGGTTGGTGTGCAGAGCCGGCTAATATGATTAACTGCTTCGCTTTGGCCAAACCTGTTTTCACTACTTCTAAGTGACCATTATGGAACGGTTGAAAACGTCCAATAAAAACTAAAAAATCGTATTCTTTACTTTCTTTATCGCTATCATTTGTAGCTTTAACATTGCTCATATCAGCAAACCCCTTGCTGTTTTTGACAGGAAACTGGTCTATCCAATTTCGTGTTGGTGGTTGGCTCATTTAAACCAACCTTTGCTAACCGGTGAATCCCACCTGATTGATTAGCCTGAATACATAGTGGCGTAATGCCACTTACTTGTCAACCCACCTTTTAAAACTATTTTTGTTGCACTCTAAAATAAATAATTTGACTTATAGTCATTAAGCCACGAACATAGTGGCTTAATGACACTTAAGTAATATCTTTTATACAGTTTAGAGCATTATTAAAAATGAAAACTGCAAACATTAGAAATATGCCTTCATTGATCGATTACCTTAGTAAAGGTAACCGGACAAAGTATGTTTATTTCTGGGGACACCAAAAACCGAAGAATGGCAGCATTGGAAAAGAGTGCTTTAGCCAGTGGTATAGCTTACCTTTTAATATCAATAGCCAAAGCTACAACACTGCTGAGCACTTTATGATGGCAGAAAAAGCCAGACTATTTAACGATCATAATGCCGAACAAGCCATACTTAAAAGTAGCAACCCAGGTGAAGCAAAGCGTCATGGCCGTAACGTTATAGGTTTTAGTGACGAAGTTTGGCTAAAAGAACGCTTTAGAATAGTTGTGGAAGCGAACGAAGCTAAGTTCTCGCAAAACAAAGCACTTGCAGAGTATCTTATCTCAACGGGAAAACGTGTATTAGTCGAAGCCAGTCCAGTCGATAAAATATGGGGAATAGGTTTAGCCGCTGATGACCCTAATATTGAATCACCATATAAATGGAAAGGGCTTAATTTACTAGGCTTTGCATTGATGGAAGTTAGAGAAAGATTAACCAACAACTAAAGTAAATTATTATGGCTAAAACAGATTCAGAAAAAGAGTTTTTAAATAGCTACTGCATTCATGATTACGATGTACCTTTAACATCAGTAGACATGTCCATCTTCACCATACGCGAAGGACAACTACAAGTACTCTTGGTCAAACGTGCGCAACACCCTGCTCTAGGTCAATGGGCATTGCCTGGCGGATTTATAAATTTAAGGCAAGACCAATCTCTAGATGATACTGCGCATAGGAAACTGAAAGAGAAAACTGGCGTTGATGCTCCTTACCTGGAACAAGTCGCAACGTTTGGCAATGCTGAACGAGACCCTAGGGGATGGGCTGTCACTATCGCATATTTTGCATTGATTAGTTCTGATGACATAACGTTAGATGGCGATGAAAGTTCTGAAGAGGTGCTTTGGGTTCCAGTCAAAGAACTTGGATCTAAATTCAAATTGGCTTTTGATCATCAATCGATATTAGAGGCTTGCTACGAACGGCTACAAGGTAAGGTTCAATACACATCGTTACCGGTTAACCTTCTACCAGAAGAGTTTACCCTTACCGAGTTACAAAACACATTTGAGATAGTTTTGGAAAAGAACGTAGAGAAAAAGTCGTTTCGAAGAAGAATACTGGATGCTGACATTCTCGAAGAAACTGGCTCAATGAAAACCGGAAGTAATCGTCCTGCAAAACTTTATAGAATTAAAACTGGATCAGAAAGTCATTTTTTTAATCGTAGTATTGAAGGATCAAGATAAAAAGGAGAAGTTACTATGAACACAATAACTCTATACAGACCAACAGGTCCAAAAGAGCTTGAACTTGTAAAACAAAGCGGCAATAAAAGATGGCCTCCTCGTTTGCCAGAGCAGCCTATTTTCTATCCTGTGACTACGGAAGCTTATGCTGCGCGCATTGCTAAAGAATGGAACGTAAAAGATAGTGGTTGCGGTTTTGTAACTAAATTTGATGTAGGTGCTGAATATTTATCACAGTTTGATATAGAAGATGCAGGCGGTAAAGCTCATCAAGAATACTGGATACCCGCAGAGCAACTTGAGGAATTCAATGACCATATCATTGGTGAAATTGAAGTAATTACTTCGTATTATTCAGATGATTTTGATCATTCGTTATAAAACTTCCCAGTTCTAGTGAAATAAAATAATTCAATGTACAAATGATTTAAGGAAGCAATCTTGATCAGTTACCTAGAGTGGACCGCGAATGCGGTGTTCGTAGTCAGTGTTATATTTGCGGCGAGAAACAATGTAAATACTTGGTGGACAGGAATAATCGGCTGTATATTATTTGCCGTATTGTTTTATCAGTACAACTTATATGCTGACGTTACACTCATGATATTTTTTATCGCTACAAGTATTTATGGCTGGACCTATTGGGGGGCTAAAAAAGAGTTACACCCCATTCAGCGAACCCCGGCAAACTCCTTTTTCTTCTTTGTAGGATCTGCAATTCTCGCAACATTTGCTTATGGCTGGGTACTTTACACATCGACTGATGCTTACGCTCCATTTATCGATTCAATCATATTGATGTTTAGTGTATTGGCCCAATTTTTACTTATGAAGAGGCGAATTGAGACTTGGGTGTGCTGGCTCATCGTTGATACCGTTGCCGTCCCACTTTACGCATCTAGAGAGCTTTACCTAACATCATTTGTCTATGGCTTATTTTGGTGTAACGCATGGTATGGTCTGTACTCTTGGATACAAATATATAAAAAGGAAAAGTCAGGAGCAAAGGCGTGGCAAACAAACCCTACTGTCGCGGATTAGTTGTTGGGAAGTTTTCACCCTTTCATAAAGGACATGAATACTTAATCCAAACAGCCAATGAGGAATGTGAAGAGCTTATTATTATCAGCTACTCTCGGCCAGAGTTTCCTTCTTGTTCCTCGGCTATTAGACGCTCATGGCTTGATAACTTTGCGCCAAATGCGTCCGTACTCTGCGTTGATGCACCGACCATCGAGCAATGGCGAAAAGATGACTTATGGCAGATGGAAATGCCATTCAATTTAGATAATGATGATTTACATCGAGAATTCATTTTCAAACTTCTAAATGAACGGCTGAAGCTTGATATTGATGCAGTATTTACTAGCGAAAGCTATGGTGAGGGTTTTGCTAAATACCTAAGTCACAATAAGAAAGGTTTTGGTCAGCATGTAGAGCATGTGTGTGTTGATATAGACCGCATTAAAATCCCAGTGAGTGGAACTGACATACGAAACTCGACTACGCCTTCTGATACACAAATTCGCCCATATGTATTAGCGGATTACCTACCTCAAAAGGTTTGTTTTTTGGGTGCTGAATCAACAGGGAAGTCCACAATATCCAGTGTACTTGCGCAAGAGTATAATGAGCCGCTGGTCGAAGAGTATGGAAGGACTCTATGGGAAAGAAATAATGGGGTCCTCACACCAGAAGATCTGGTAGATATATGCAAAGTACAGACTGAGAATGAAGTGAAATCCCAGTTATCAGCAGAAAGGTACATATTTTGCGATACATCACCTCTGACAACGCTATGTTATTCAGAATCCCTATTTTCAACAATGCCACGAGTGCTTGAAGCTTTTGCTGAACAACCATACCAACATATATTTTTGTGTGAGCCGGACTTCCCATTAGTCCAAGATGGGACAAGGAAAGACGAACGGTTCAGAAAGTGGCAACATGACTGGTATATAGAACAACTCAACAATAGGAAAATACCTTTTACTCAATTAAAAGGATCTTTAGAGCATCGAATACTTCAAGTAAAAAGAAGTTTAGAATATGCATCAGCGTAAGAAATCTTAATTTGATCAAATCTAGAATAGTTAATTGGGCGATTATGGAAAACAAAAACATTATCATTCTTGGAGGGTATGGAAACTTCGGTAAACGAATTGCCGAGAACCTGCTTGATCTACCAAACGTTTCAATTTTAATATCTGGCAGAAGTTACGAGAAAGCGAACGACCTATGTGTTCAATATGAGAAACTTAAGCCAGCGACTAAGCTGAAGCCTGCAAAATTGGATATAAACAGCCCTACTTTTGATCAGGAGCTTGCTTGTTTAAATCCCTTCCTAGTGATTCATACCAGCGGCCCCTTTCAAGGACAAAGCTACACAGTACCGCAAGCTTGCATTAGTACTGGTAGTCATTACATAGATTTGGCGGATGATCGGCGATTCGTATGCGATATCAACCAGCTCAATTCAGCTGCTGAAGAAAATAATGTATTAGTAGTCAGTGGCGCCAGCTCTGTTCCCGGCTTATCGTCAACTGTCGTAGACCACTACTTGCCACAATTTGAGCAGTTAAAAATCATAGATTTTGCTATTTCTCCAGGAAACAAAGCAGAACGAGGTGAAGCAACTATTAAAGCAATACTTTCTTATACTGGCCACCCCTTCAAGGTGTTGAGAAACAAGGCCTGGATAAACGTATTTGGTTGGGGAGAATCACGTAAAAGATGTTTTGGTGGGTCTATAGGCTCTCGCTGGTTAGCGAACATCGATATCCCAGATTTAGAGCTATTTCCAAATCGTTACCCTTCTGCTGAAACCGTACATTTCCAAGCAGGTCTTGAAGTATCGCTACTTCATCATGGCATGAGTTTGATGTCTAAAATTGTGCAACTAAAACTCATTAAGAATTGGGCCCCATTAACTAAGTGGATAGTTAAAGGTAGCGAGCTATTGTTACCTTTTGGTACTGACAACGGCGGTATGCAAGTGACATTGAAAGGTATAGGCAAAAATGAAAGACCGCTTCAAATCGATTGGACTCTATTCGCTGAAGACGGTGTTGGTCCTTATATCCCTATTATCTCAACAATTATTTTAGCCAAAAAACTAATCAACGACTCAATACAAGAAACTGGTGCGATGGCTTGCCAAGGAATGTATAGCCTTGATGAGTTTGATCATTATGCAAACCAATGGGGAATCTTTCATACGGAAGAAAGCTATGAACAAAAGGAAATTAGGTAACTGCAGATGGATTACTATTTAACTATCAAGATGATTCATATATTGGCTGCTGTTGTAGTAGCAGGTACTGGAACAGGTATTGCTTTTTTCATGTTCATGGCAAACCGGTCCGACAACATTCAAGCCATAGCAGTTACCGCAAAACATGTTGTTCTAGCAGATTGGATATTTACCTTTCCGGCTGTGGTCGTCCAATTCATCACAGGCATAATGCTGGTTAATATTCTCAACTACTCCTATAGTTCTGCCTGGTTTTTAGCTGTGATTAGCCTATTTATTTTTATCGGCGTTTGCTGGTTACCAGTGATCTACTTGCAATACCGACTAAAGCACCTTGCTGATCAGGCTATAGAAGAAGGGATATTAAGTGATTCATTTAAGAAGACCATGAGAATATGGACGGCTCTTGGTATACCTGCGTTTGCTTCGGTCATCGTTATATTTTGGCTGATGGTGTTTAAGCCTCTTTCCGTGATTTAAAGGACTTCGATGACTAAGAAACAAAAATTAGCAGCAAAGTTAAGTCTGGCCTTTTTATGGATCTTCACCGGCTTAACCTCCCTCTTCTTTGCACCAGAAATAGGATATCAAATTTTAGAAACCGGTGGGGTTGACGGAGGCTTTGCAGATTTATGCCTAATTAGCGGCTCTCTAACAGATATGATGATTGGTATTTGGATTCTTACAGGGTTTAAAGAAAAACTCTGTTATCAAATACAAATATCCGTGATCGCTTTATTCACTATTTTGCTAACCCTTATTGACGCCTCATATTGGTTTCATCCATTCGGCCCAGTTACTAAAAACCTACCGATCGTCGTGCTGGTTTGGGTTTATTACTCATCGATTAATGAGAAAAAGGCATGAGAAACCTCCTGTTTATCTGCAGTAAAAATCAATGGCGTAGCCCAACAGCTGAAAATATTTGGCGTAAACACCCCGACCTAAATGTAAGGTCAGCAGGTACGAGTACAAAGGCACGAAAGACGGTTAGTTCAACGGATATTACTTGGGCTGACATAATCTTCGTCATGGAAGAAAAACATAAAAATAGACTTAAAGCTGACTTCTCTAGAATGCTTACGCACAAAGCGATACACGTTCTGGATATTCCAGATGAATACCAATATATGGATTCAGACTTAATTGACGAATTAGAGTCTGCCGTCGGCTCTATACTAAGCCTGTAGCGATTAACCCTTAGGAATAAATAAACATAATGCCATTTGAGACACTTCAATTCCGCTACAGCTGGCGACCATACCAACAACGTGTTCTTGATGCGATTGATGACCACCTTGACGATGAACGCTTGCATATTGTGGCTGCGCCAGGCGCAGGAAAAACGACCCTAGGCCTCGAAGTATTTATACGACTTAGAAAACCAACTTTGGTTTTATCACCAACTCGGGTAATTAGAGATCAGTGGATTGATCGCTTATCAGACTTTTGTTGTTCAGATGATGTTACAAGCTTCCCATGGGTTAGCAAGTCAATCCATGAACCTAAAATGCTGACTTCAGTCACCTACCAAGCTTTGCATTCTCAACTCAGTGAAGAATTAGCAGCAGTAGAAGATGAAGCCGAAGCATTGGAGCTCGACGAAGGTGTTAGTGATAATGAGTTAAGTTCATTTATCACCACCCTGGAGGCCAATAATATTAAAGTCATTATTTTGGACGAAGCACATCACTTAAGAGCTGAATGGTGGCGAGCTTTAGACAAAGTATGCAAAGAACTACCTGATATAGTTTTAGTTTCTTTGACTGCTACTCCTCCATACGATTCTCAGGGTCACGAGTGGAATAGATACGAGCAATTATGCGGCCCAATCGATGAAGAAATTTCTATTCCTGAATTAGTTAAAGCCGGTACGTTATGTGGTCACCAAGACTATATCTGGGCGGTAGATGTTAGCTCGACCGAAAAAGAAAAGATCAAGGAATACGATAATAGAGTTTCTACTCTTTGTAACACCTTAATCGAACAGCAAGAATTTGAGGACATCGTTCTTGCTCATCCTTTGTTAAGCATGGAATGCCCTGAACAAGATGTTATCAAG
>ENA-OSET01004705-OSET01004705.1-sediment-metagenome-genome-assembly--contig:-NODE-4705-length-11929-cov-11.284509_pt1 | contig 11929 bp, 13 predicted proteins | sample MGYA00237882_ERZ534229 | MGnify/ENA primary metagenome ERZ534229 (study PRJEB26408, sample SAMN06266212) | sediment metagenome | isolation source: Hudson Canyon methane seep mesocosm | place...
CCTTTATATGGCACACGCCCTTCGATACCTTCAGGCACTAATTTATCTGATGAATCCGCATCTTCTTGAAAGTAACGGTCACTCGAACCTTGTTGCTGTGCCATCGCCCCAATCGAACCCATACCACGATACGATTTATACGAACGCCCTTGGAATAGCTCAACTTCACCGGGTGCTTCTTCAGTCCCCGCAAATAATCCACCCAGCATCACTGAATACGCACCGGCTGATAAAGCTTTCGCCATATCGCCTGAATAGCGAATCCCGCCATCCGCAATTAACGGTACACCCGTGCCTTTTAAGGCTTCCGCGACATTATCGACCGCTGAAATTTGCGGCACACCGACACCCGCAACAATTCGTGTGGTACAAATTGAACCCGGTCCAATGCCGACTTTAACACCATCTGCACCGGCTTCAACTAAAGCTAATGCCGCGGCACCGGTGGCAATATTGCCGCCAATAACGTCTAAATCAGGGTATTTTGTTTTAACCCAACGCACACGATCTAATACGCCTTGCGAATGTCCGTGTGCAGTATCTACCACAATCACATCAACACCGGCTTTAACTAACGCATCAACTCGTTCTTCTGTACCTTCACCAGTGCCAACAGCCGCTCCGACACGTAAACGCTCTAATTTATCTTTACACGCATGCGGATAATCTTTGGCTTTTTGAATATCTTTAACCGTAATCATGCCGCATAAATGAAAATCATCATTGATGATTAAGACTTTTTCAATACGGTGTTTATGTAATAAGCTGAGGGCTTCTGCTTGGGTAAAATTCTCTTTTACCGTGACTAATCGCGGTTTCGGGGTCATTACGTTGGCCACTGATTCATCTAAACGCGTTTCAAAGCGTAAATCACGACTAGTAACAATACCGACTAATTCATTGCCATCAACCACTGGCACACCTGAAATATTTTTTTCTTGCGTTAAGGCCATCACCTCACGCACGGTTGCGGTTGAAGCAACCGTAATCGGCTCTCTAATCACACCGCTTTCATATTTTTTAACATTAAGCACTTCTTGTGCTTGTTGTTCAATGGTCATATTTTTATGCAAAATACCAATACCCCCTTCCTGTGCAATTGCAATCGCCAAACGCGATTCAGTCACGGTATCCATTGCTGCGGACACTAAAGGAATATTAAGAGTAATGTTACGTGTTAATTTCGTTTTCATTGAAACTTCACGCGGCATAACGCTTGAGTGTGCGGGAACTAATAACACATCATCAAAGGTTAAGGCTTCCTGTATAATTTGCATAACACCTGCCATATCAAAATCTAAAGTAACCCATGATTATACTATGATTTATTCAAGTACCTGCTGATTTTTAATTCAAACATTTTTCATACACTATGAGTGCTTTATTTTTATTTATACGTGCCGTGATTTCAGGTGGCATTGCAACCGCCGTACATTTTATAGTGCTAATGCTGTGTTTGGATTATCAATTAGTCTCCCCGCTTGATGCCACGATGATTGGCTGGGGCTGTGGATTTCTAGTAAATTATCCACTACAACGCTATTGGACGTTTAATGCTCAAGGGTCGCATTCACGTTTATTTGGTCGTTATGTGTTGGTGTCAGGCTTTATGTTTACACTGAATGCGGCATTATTTTGGTGCTTTAGCTTAGAGCCGGTACTGCACTTTTTCAATACCCTGCCCTTTCCTAATCAGCTGATAACCCCTCCGAAAAATTTAGCGTATTTATATGCTCAAATTCTTACCACGGGGCTTACTTTTTTATGTAATTTTATTCTCAACCGCTACTATACTTTTAAAACCTAAATATTGGCTTTAAATTTAAAGGTAAACTTATCATTATTCAGCGGTTTAAAATCAAACTCGATAGACTGACAACGCTTGGCAATTTCATAAAAACCGATGCCACCGCCTTTACTATGCGTGTCTTTACCACTACGACGAGCTTCACGGTATAATTTTTTAATACCTGCTAAATCAGTCTCTAAAATGCCTTGTAATTTCTTTTCCAGCTTTTCCTTACCTTCAAGACCCATAACATTCTGACTTAATAAATAATAACTATCATCCTGTTGTTTCCCTACTAAAATTAACCCATTCGCATCAGACCTCTGCTCACCTTCTTCAGGTGATAAAGAATACGTCATCATGTTCTGTGATAATTCAATAAAAATAGTATAGATATTATTCGCGGTTTTCATATTAATAGCCGCTGTTTCAGTTTCTTTTTCTAAAGCTTCAGTCATTCCCACAATCAACGATTGTGTTAAAAAGCCGCCGTATGATAAAAAAACAATCCCATCATTTTCTAAAATAGCTTGTAATTTACTGACATCCATCATGATAAATCCTGATTATTCTTATTCTAACTAACAACATCTTTTAAAGTATCTCTAAACGCCAGAAACTCATCTAAATGCTCAAAAAATATATCAATTAATGCGGGGTCAAAATGCTCACCCCGCTCTTCTCGAAACATTTTGAAAATACGCTCATCATCCCAAGCAGGCTTATAAACACGGGTAGATCCTAAGGCATCAAAGACATCCGCTAATGCGGTAATCCGCCCATAAATATGAATCTCTTCGCCTTTTAACTGCCGAGGATAGCCTTTGCCATTCCATTTTTCATGATGCTCATAAGCAACCGTTGCTGCCATTTTTAATAAAGTACGTTTTGAGCCTTGCAACATGTCATAACCCAACTGTGCATGCGTATCCATGATTTTACGCTCAGCTTCATCAAAACGCCCGGGCTTATTCAGTACCGCATCAGGAATCGCCACTTTACCAATATCATGCATCGGTGAAGCCTGCTTTAGTAAAGTGCATTCGGCTTCTGGCAAACCGTAATATTTGGCAAATAAATAGGTATATTCTGCAACCCGCTTAACATGATTACCGGTTTCTTTAGAGCGACTTTCTGCAATCGCTCCCATCGTAAACACTACTTCACGCTGCGTTTGAGCAATTTCTTTGCCTAGCTCTTCTACTTCCTGTAATTTTTTTTGTAGCTCATCATATTCACGTTGCTGCCGTTTATCACTGCGTTCCATGATTTTATGCTGACGCTTTATATCCTTAGTCAGTTTATTTAAGGTAACTATCGTATGTTCCCTTAATGAATCAACCTCTGCTAACATGCCATCATCAGACATACAGCCTCCTTACTCTTCTTTAACGATTAATTTAATAGGTAAATCTTCAAAATCTTCAATAAAATCTTCGCCTGCTTCTTCTGCATTTTCATTTTCTTCATCATAAATCCAATTGATATCTAATTTATGATCATCTTTTACTTCATCTAATAAATCGAAAAAATCAAAAAATAACTTAGAACTACTGGAGTTAAAATAAATAATCTCCAAATTAATAACAGTCACGTCTTTAGCCACTGTTCTAAAGTATTCTGCCATCCACTCCATCATTGGCTTATAAAATTCAAAGGTATTTTCAGGATAGGATTTACCCGTTAAAGCGATCACGCCTTTCGCCGCATCTAATTCAATTAAAGGGGTATATTTAGTTTCGTCTAATGTTAAATTTTCCATGATTATTCCGTTCTATTAAAAATGTATAATTCTAATATCAATTTTTAGCTTTCAATGTTAAAGCATCTACTTTTTTTATTGCCGCGACTAATTTACGCTCATCTGTAATGGGTTTTTGCACCACAGCAATGCCTAAACGTGATAAATGTTCTATCACCCGTGCATTAGCCATGGAACTGATAATAATAATTTGCGTGTCATTATCCGTTGCTCTGATTTTTTTAACCAAGCCTAAGCCATCAAGGTTAGGCATTTCAATGTCAGACAAAATTAAATCAGGTTTTAAGGCCTTATATTTTTCATAACCGTCCAACCCATCTACTGCTTCATCAATGACATTATGTCCCATATCAACTAAAAGCGATTTATTCAACGCCCTAGATAATCGCGAATCATCTACTATTAAAATATTTTTTTTCACTCTTCCAACCTAAACCCGTTAAATTTCCAGTCCAATCAAAGTAATATCATCATTACGCTCATATTCACCTTGATATTTCACTAATTTATATAAAAATAATTCTTGCAAGTCAGCCATAGACTCTTGCTGATATGATCCCAGTAAATGCTGAAAACGACGTTTACCGAAACAAAAGCCTTTCTCACCGCCATTTTGGTCAATATAGCCATCAGTGGTCAGGAAAAACTTCATGCCCGCTTTAACCGCTAACGTATGCTCTGAAAAAACAAAGTCAGCGTTTGAATTTTTATAGCCAATCGAATGCCGCGAACCTTTAATCACCTGTACTTTATCATTCTCGATATAAAATAAAGGCGTTTCAGCTCCCGCATATTTAATAATTTGTTCACTTTTATTGTAATAAAGTATGCCACCGTCAAAGCCTACGTTTGAAATAGAATCCTTGCTATGCTGTTTTAACAACTGTTTCATATTACAATTAAACGTCGCTAAAATCTCCGCGGGACTAATAACCTTATCTTTATCACGCATTATTTGTTCAATAATTTGGCGTTCAACGGCTTTCGCTAACATGGTTACTAATGCACCCGGAACACCATGCCCAGTACAATCAATCACCATCAACAGACATTCATTATCGGTTTGAATCGGCTCAAAAAGATAAATATCACCACCGACCACATCTTTAGGATGCCATATCACAAAAAAATCATTAAAAAACTGACGTAAGCTATTATTATCAGGAATTAATGCACCTTGAATAAGCGAGGCATACTGGATAGATTCTTCGCGATGTTTATTAGCTTCTTTCGCTTTAAGCTCTAAAATATGATAACGATCTTCTAACGATTCTGTCAGTGCTTCCAGCTGTTTTTTATCGGTAATTTCTTCGCGCACCGCACTATAACCAACGATATTGCCTTCCAAATCATAATCACATTTAAAATGTGATTTCACCCAATAAGTGTCACCATTTTTATTAAGATTTTTTAATTCCGCACTTAATGGTTGGCCCGCTTTTAATGAATTCCAAATTTCTCTAAATAACGTATACGGGGTATCAGGATGACGCACAATATTATGCGATTGACCCATCAATTCCTCTAAAGAATAGCCACTCACACGACAAAAGGCCTCACTGGCATGCGTAATGACACCATATAAATCAGTACGCGAGAAAATAACCATCCGATCAAAATCATCGATAATCATTTCTAATTTATCTTTTTCAATATTTATTTCATCAAGACTTTTATTGAAAACCTTTTCACTAATGTTTAGTTCTTTTTTCTTATTAGAAAATTCTTCAATAGCATTATGAAACGTAACCTGAATTAAAGCGGCTTCCTCTTCTTTATTTAAGGTTTCCTGAGCGACTTCCCTCTTGTCATTTTTTGGATATTTCGTAATCATATTTATTTAGCTGGTTAAATTAACATTATCCATATTCTTAGTTCTTAAAACACCGTACGTACTATTTAAGCAAGTTTTAATCTAACTCTTTATCAAAAAATCACTACTTTTCCACCCAAACCACCTGAAAGGCTTTAATTATTTGGTATTAACTTATAAATTCACAACACCTCCATCAGCAATGATTTCTTCACCAATAATAAAAGAGGACTCAGGAGAAGCTAAAAATGCGACCACATTGCCTATATCACTTGGCAGTCCAATGCGTTTGATTGGAATCAAATCGGTAAACTGTTTTTTCACCTGTTCGATTGCTTCTTCAGGCAGTCCCAGTTTTTCAAATACCGGCGTATCGATGGTTCCAGGGCTCACCACATTCACGCGTATACCTCGCGACATCAACTCCACTGATAACGTTCTCGCCAAAGATCGAACAGCTGCTTTACAACTTGCATAGACAGACATGCCAGGAAAACCTTTATGAACCGCAATCGAAGCAATTAAGATGATAGAAGCATTATCATTCAAATACGGCAGTGCTTTTTGCACCGTATAAAAGACACTCTTAAAATTCAGCGCCGTCATTGCATCAAAACTTTGTTCATCAAACTGATCAAAGGGCTGGATACTACCTGCTCCAACAGCACCACCTGCATTGACAACCAAAATATCTAGTTTTCCTACTTGTTTATTTGTGCTATTAAATAAAGATTCCAGTGCTTCAATATCTGTCACATCACATGAGATTGGGGCAAAGTTACCCGAAAGTTCCTGACTTGCACTTTCCAATGTTTGTTGATCTCTACCGACAATAACCCCCTTCGCTCCTTCATCATTTAATTTATGAGCAATGCCTAAACCAATGCCACTATTACCACCGGTGACTAATGCCGTTTTTCCTGTTAATTTCATTTTGTTGACCTTATTTATATTTTATTTTCTCTGCTAGCAGAATATTTTATTGAGGCGTATTAAATTTAATTTTAAAAATATCCGTCTTGCCGTCTTGCAAAATTGTGTCGCAGCATTCATTCCATTTAAAGAGCTGAATTCTTACGGGAGAGTATCCCGTTTTATTTGATTCAGCTACGGGTGTAAGATCCAGTAAAGGCGATTTCATACAGCAATCAAACACATCCATGTGTGCAATCAATGCATACGGCTCTCCTTCTTCAAACATTAGTTCAGTATCGTCAGCTACTGTATAAAAGAGGGCGTTACTAAAGGAAGTAAGTGCCTCATCTCTGAGGTGTTTTATCTCTAAAAATGCAGCTTCATTATGCAACTGATTAAAAGCATCAATACTCTCCCATTGGAAAAATCCTCCCATCTTTGGATTATCCAGCGTGGATACTGACTCGGTGATCTCATAAGACCTTAACGCCTCACCTCCCAGTTTAGATACGATAGGTAGGGCTTTAGGAAAGTACAGTTCATAAAATTGACTTTCCTTACCTTCAATAATCGTCGCAAAAGCTAATTCAATGACTTTTCCTGCTTTAAATATAACGCCTGTATTATTCATTTATATTCCCTAAATTTTAGAACCATTTTCGATCTCATTTATCGAGTGATTATCAGTACGCTAGCTCTAACAGCTCTCCTTTGCTACCAACAAATTTTCCTGTACGAATATGATCATCTAACCCCTTTGTTAAACCTTTTAATGCTTTGGTCAACATAGGGCGCATCAATAATTTACCCATTAACCAGCCGATAGGCCCAAATTTTGGCGCAAACGTTAAAGTGATAGATAACTGCGATGTATTAGCGCTAATAGGTGTGATTTCAAAATAAGACGTTGCTGTTTTTAATGGCATCGGAAAATCATATAACTCGAGTGTGTAACTACGCCCTTCGTCATACTGGATGATCTTTTCTTTAAGACTAGTGCCATCATAAAAATGACATTGTCGCTTTGCACCGAGGCCTGTTTTTTTACTGCCCAATATTTCAGAAGCTTCTACACTAGGGTTATATTTATAGACATTTGCAAAATCATCTAAAGCATCCCAGACAGACTTTTCACTACTCTTCATCTCTTTTATTACTTTTACGTTATGCATGTTTCTTTCCTCTTGTGTTTAAAATTAACTTGATTGAAACTATACCGAATATAAAAAGACAATACATATCAATTTGAGTATAAAACATATCCAAACATCTTTTTATTTGATACAAAAAGAACATACAGGTAAACTGTACTATTGTTGATAATAGGAAAAAAAATGAGCGTAGATGTATTAGCAGAAGTGCTTGCAGTAGGACAATTAGGCAGTAAACTCGTGTGCCAACCTTCACTATGCGACGCATGGGGCTTAAACTTTTCTACCCAAAAAATGTCAATGTTACATTTTGTATTAGAAGGTGTGTGCTGGGTAAGGGAAAATGAACATAGTGAAGCAACGCGCTTAATGCAAGGTGATATTGTTTTCTTTACAGGAAATGATTGGCATAGTTTAAGTGATCACCCACGCACCCAAACCGTTCCTTATAAAACTTTTGACTTTCAATCAAATCGTGACAAGCAAGACACCGCTACTTATGAAGTATGTAAACTTTTTTGTGCATCCTATACATTGGAAGGCGATATGGCGCAGCCATTTTTTTCTATGTTGCCTAAATTCATCCATATCAAAGCCAATGAGATTAATGACAACCCGCAGCTAAATCGACTCTTGCAACTGATTATTAGCGAAAATAAATCTAGCACTATAGGTTCAGATGTTGTGATTTCTAGCCTTATTGATGCTTTATTGGTTTATATTATTCGCCATTTACTCAAATCGGCACAAAGCGAGTCATATAACTGGATTAGCTCATTGCAAGATCCAAAACTAGGGCCTGCCATACAGCTAATGCACAAATACCCCAGCAAAAAATGGACAGTAGAAACCTTGGCCGAATCAGTTTTCATGTCTCGCTCTGCATTTTCTAAACGCTTTACTGAATCTACTGGTTGCAGTCCAGCCGCTTATTTATCACGCTGGAGAATAGACCTCGCAGCAAAATTTTTACGTGAAACACATTCATCCATCTACCATATAGCGACTGAAGTCGGCTATGAATCGGAAACGTCCTTTAGTAAAGCCTTTAAAAAATACCGTTCTAGCTCCCCTGCTCAATACCGAAAAATGAAATCACAAGGATTAATCACTGATAATTTAAGGGCTAGACTTATTAATGCGAGTCATTAATGAAGCTAACTTTAGTTATTGGATCAATTTACCTTTCAATATTAGTACTATTGTACTAATATGTATTTATTGATATAGCGGTATAAAAAAATGAAACAAGGCGAACAAACCAAACTAAGTATTATAAAAGCTGCTAATAAGCTTTTTTACCAACAAGGTTTCCACAAAACAGCCTTTAGCGATATCGTAAAAGAAGTCGGGTTAAGCAAAGGCAACATCACTTATCACTTTAAATCTAAAGATGATATTTTAACGGCGGTTATTGAGCATCGAGTTGAAAGAACAAAACAAATACTAACTACGTGGGATCAAGACTACGCTAACGCAGATACCCGTTTACTTTGCTTCATTGATAGTTTGATTGATGGCAAATCTGCATTAACACGCTATGGTTGCCCTAATGGCACTTTGGCTAGTGAACTAGGTAAAAGCAACGAACTAACACGTCAATTAAGCCATCGTGTTTTTGATCTAATCCGCCAATGGCTAAGCACTCAATTTTTAGCGCTAGGTTATTCTAGCGAACAAGCAAACGATCGCGCCTTAGACTTATTTACCCGAGGCCAAGGTATTTGCGTACTTGCGCAAGTTTATAACGATGAAGATATATTTGAGCTACAAGTTAATCACTTAAAAGCACTCGTCAGCGAAAAAATTAACTCATAAGATTAAAATGGAACTCAATACTGCTCCATCATCGGGGGATGTGCTCCATTTAGTCTAAAAACATCAATCTACTACCTATTTCTATGCTATTTGGACGACCTTCTCGCTTAATTTTAGTTCATTTCATTAACCCCCTCCCCCCAACAATCACTCGATCAATCTCCCCTGCCAACTTCCTCACCCCTCGCCTTGTCACTTTTTCATGATTACCTTTCATCTCAATATCAAAACGTGCCACCCATTTTCCTGTATTAACATTGATAACATGCACGATTAAATACGAAAATAGAAAACTGGGTTTACTGTGCTGGCCAACGATTATCCAGTCTGCACCAACCTCTTTACCCAACTTAGCGGCAACATCATGAAAGCGGAATAAATAACCGAAGCCCGCATTGCTGGCTTTTTGTTGCTCTGCACTGATCTGGATAATTTCGTACTCGCCTGCGTGATTCATGGCTTGTTCTAATAAAGGTTTTATTGATGCGGTTCTAATTTTCTCTGCCGGTGTATTGGGTAAAGAGGTGATGTCATTCAGTTCAAAAGACAAAACAGCGATTCGTTCTGTAGCATTCGCTGTTCCGAAAATAAGCGGTATAAATAGCAAGATACTTGGGGCAACGATGCCTTTTATTATATTCATCTCATTTTCCTCTTATCAACCTTAATTATTTTTATGCGCTGCAAATAAGTCACTAAAATCCTGAAAACCGAGTGTGCCGATAATATTTTCTTCATCATCAAGTATTTCGTATAAAATCCCCTCACCGCCTCGAATACTAAAAAAAACCACTGCACCTTCATCACCTCCGCACTCCCTGTGCGGCTCATCATTTGCAGGACTTGAGGTATAGCTACCGACAGCACGGACTTCCTTTATGTCGCCATTTGCTTTATATAAGTAATGTTCGCCTTGTATCACCAAAGTTTTATTAAGCGCTTTATGCCTGTGTAAAACGATTTGATTATGTGGCTCAAATTTAAACAGCACATCCACAATTTTGCTATCTGTATCAATATCTAAAACGGAATAAACAATGTGCTCAAAATCGCCAAGTTTATGCCAATGAATGTTTCGTTCGTCAAATGTATAAGGGATCATGAGATTATCCTCTGAGTAAGTTAATGTAACTACACGACCAATATCGCCGTTATTGATAGCTTAACCATTCAGCTTCATTAGCGATGCAGATAATTGCCCACGATGACTGGGCAATTTGCCCGCGTTTTTAAGATCGCTTTCAATCATTTTCATTGGCGCATAGAATGATAAACAGAGTTTATTACCGTTACTGCTGTTAATCGTTACGAGTATGTTTGTATGAATTTAAAATTCCATTTGCTGCTACGCATCACACTAGTGGCAATCTTTTGTTTGTTGAGCACGACATCTTATGTACTTTATCAAGCGGATCAGCAAGCAAAACAAGAAGCGCAAGCCCTGCTTGATTCAGTCACTAAACAATTACACATGCAATTACTGCGTATTGATGCTGGTTTTGGCCAAGCTAATAAATTTCCTGATTTAAGCTTATGGCAGGAAACCAGTCATGTTTCCGGTGTTTGTATCCGTTTTATTGCGGCTTATAATGATTTTACACGCGGTATTTGTCGAGGAGCTGAATGGCCAAAAACACAAAGGCCTCGTACCTTTGAAATTGCTTACCAATGGCTATTTAACCCCGGTCTTGAAATAAAACGAGAACTTAGCTTTAAAGGTCGGGGGCAAGGCGAAATTAGCCTAATACCTAGCGCAGAAAAAGAATTAGCACGGGCATGGGAAAACCTGCGGGTCTTATTAACGCTATCTGCTTTCACTATTTTGGCCGTTTGTTTATTGGTTTATTTATCCATCAGTCAGGCTTTACGCCCTGCTCAAGTGATTGTCACTGGATTAAAGAAAATGCAGCATGGCGATTTAACGGTGCGCCTGCCTGATTTTAAGCTTTTGCAATGGCAACAAACAGCAATAGCGATTAATGACTTAGCCAGTAATCAGCAACAGCTCTTAAATGATCACAAACAACTAGCCTACAAATTAATTACCCTGCAAGATGAAGAGCGCCGTTATTTAGCCAGAGAGTTACACGATGAATTGGGGCAGTGCTTAGCCGCGATTAATGCCTTAGCCGCTTCTATTACCCAAACTGCAGAACAAGAATGTCCGGTATTAGTGGATGAGGCTAAAAATATCAGTCGTATCAATGCCCATATTATGCAGACGGTACGCGACCTTTTACTGAAATTAAGACCCGCTGAAGTCGATGAATTAGGCCTAGAAGCCAGTTTAAACAGTTTGCTTAGCGACTGGAATACCCGCACAGGTAGTAAAATCCATTATCACCTAATAATAAAAGGTGATTGTGCGCAACTTACAGAACCTTTGCCCATGACGCTATTTCGACTTATTCAGGAAGGTATCACCAATATTGCTAAACACTCTCATGCCTCTAGCGCGACGATTGAACTGACGATGACTAATAATAGCGTGGCACTGAGCATAACGGGTAACGGCCATGCAGAACTCCCATTCGCGACTAGCGCAGGCATCGGATTATTAGGCATGCGTGAACGCGTCAGCACATTAAGCAACGCGATCCACAGGCGAAAACCCTCGTCTTCAGTATGCATCAAAATTCACTCTTTGCGCTACAAGCACTTAACTCAGGTGCGCCCGATTA
>ENA-OSET01004706-OSET01004706.1-sediment-metagenome-genome-assembly--contig:-NODE-4706-length-11928-cov-8.262594_pt1 | contig 11928 bp, 8 predicted proteins | sample MGYA00237882_ERZ534229 | MGnify/ENA primary metagenome ERZ534229 (study PRJEB26408, sample SAMN06266212) | sediment metagenome | isolation source: Hudson Canyon methane seep mesocosm | place: USA:Hudson...
CCACCACCTGTAGCCAATGTGATTGATTTCAAAGAGCCCGCTAAATACGTAAGTTAACCATCGTATTAATTGCATATCCGTAACCATTCAATTTGCAGGTACCCTTATACAGTCCGTCATTCTCATGAAAATGGGAATCCAACGATAAAGGCTATTTCACTACCCATGGTTCCCCGCGTTCGCGAGGATGACAAAATAAAACCTGCAACTTAAATGATTACGGGTATATCAGCCCTATTCAGACTAGGTTTATCATCCTTTAAGCAACTCGACTAATTGATATAATTTATCATGTGCCTGTTTTGGACTTAATTCATCAGGCTCTAGCTGAGCAAGCATTATATCCACCTCTGACATTTCTCGATCTTGCTTAAATAAATCTTCTTGTTGCGAATCTTCGCTTGAATTATTTAGATGTCTATTTTCTTCAAGCTGTTGAAGTTTATTTTTAGCAGCTTTAATAACATCATTCGGTACACCTGCTAATTTTGCCACCTGTAAACCATAACTTCGACTTGCAGCACCCGTCTTTAATTGGTGTAAAAAAACAATTTTATCGCCATGTTCAATGGCATCAAGGTGAACATTAACCGCTTTTTCATACAAATTTGGAAGCTCAGTTAGTTCAAAATAATGGGTCGCAAATAAAGTGTAAGCCTTAATATCTCGTACTAATTTTTCAGCACAGGCCCATGCCAGCGATAAACCATCAAATGTGCTGGTTCCTCGGCCAATTTCATCCATCAAAACCAGACTTTGTTCTGTTGCATTATTCAATATATTAGCGGCTTCACTCATTTCAACCATAAAAGTTGAACGGCCTGATGCTAAATCATCCGATGCACCAATACGAGTAAATATCTGATCAACGGGGCCTATTACCGCTTTTTTTGCTGGTACAAAACTTCCCATATAGGCAAGAACAACAATCAGTGCTACTTGACGCATATAAGTCGATTTCCCCCCCATATTAGGACCAGTAATTAACAGTAACCGTTGCTTAGCTGTAAAAGCTAAGTCATTTGGACAGAAATTTTTATCTAGAGTATTTTCCACAACAGGATGACGCCCTGCTTCTATATGGACTCCCACTTGCTCACTAAATTCTGGTGCAATATAGTCTAAGCTATCAGCTCGTTCTGCTAAATTAGTTAACACATCAAGCTCAGCTAAGGCATTTGCAGATACTTCTAAGGCCGCTAAATCAGGCTCTAACTGATCAAACAAGGCTTCATAAAGGGATTTTTCCAACGCTAAAGCGCGTTCCTTAGCACTCAAGACTTGATCTTCAAACCCTTTCAATTCAGGCGTAATATATCGCTCAGCATTTTTAAGTGTTTGTCTACGCACATACTCCGTGGGTACATCGATATGATGTGACCGACTTATCTCAATAAAATAACCATGTACACGGTTATAACCCACTTTTAAAGTTGAAACACCGGTACGCTCTCGCTCGCGTTGCTCTAAATCCAGTAAAAATTGACTCGCATCATCACGAATATGGCGTAACTTATCGAGCTCTTTATTATAGCCTTCAGCAATCACGCCACCATCACGGATTAATACTGGAGGTTCATCGACTAAGGCACATTGTAATAAAGCGAACAGTTCAGCAAAGGTACCTAATTGACGATCCAGTTTAACAAGCTGATGTACATTTGCATCACTCAATATTTGATGTAATTCGGGTAACAACTCTAAGGTATTGCGTACATGCATAAAATCACGAGGGCGCGCGGTTCTTAATGCAATTCTAGCAACTACACGCTCAATATCCCCCAGTTTTTTCAGACACGCTTGAACCTTATCCACCAATTGAATATCAAGGCATTCTTGAATAGCCTGTTGCCGTTGTAGCAGGATCTGATGCTCACGTAATGGTCTTAACAACCATCTCCGTAACAACCGCGTTCCCATTGGAGATACCGTTTTATCAATTATTGATAGTAATGTGTGTTCACGCGTACCAGATAAATTAACTTCCAATTCAAGGTTACGCCGTGACTGAGGATCAATCTGAATACTATCGCTAGATTTTTCTAACTGTACAGTTCGGATATGCGGTAAGGCTGTTCGATGTGTTTCTTGGGCATAATTTAATAAACACCCCGCTGCAATGATTGCTGATTCTAACGTATCAATACCAAAACTTTTCAAATCTTGGGTTTGAAAGTGCTCACAAATACGGCGTCGTGCTGTGTCTAATTCAAAATGCCACGGCGGTAAACAGCGTGCTTGCTTATCAAAATCAACAAAGGACTCTCTCAGTTCTTCTGATAGTAAAATCTCAACAGCCTGTAATCTTGCTAACTCTGCCTCAACTTCTGTTACTGAATTTAACTCACTGACAGTGAACCGACCACTACTTAACTCAGCAACGGCAAGGCCATATCGACCTTTATGTTCAGAAATTGCCACTAATAAATTATCATTCTGACTATCGAGTAATGCTTCTTCCGTTAAGGTACCAGGTGTTAAAACCCGAACAACTTCACGTTCCACCGGGCCTTTACTAGCCGCTGGGTCACCAATTTGTTCACAGATTGCGACTGACTCGCCTAAGTTAATCAACCGAGATAAATAAGAGTCTGCCGCATGATACGGGATACCAGCCATAGGAATAGGTGAACCATTACTACTACCTCGTGCTGTTAAGGTAATATCCAATAATTCAGCCGCTTTATGAGCATCGTCATAAAACATCTCATAGAAGTCACCCATACGATAAAATAATACGTGTTCTGGGTTTTCTGATTTGATGCGTAAATACTGCTGCATCATGGGGGTGTGTGTTGTCTTTTTTATCATCGGTATAGTGTATCTTAAACCGGTAAAATTTAGACTATTGATTTACCAACAGTTTGAGTCTGATGAAGAACCTTAACTTAAAATAATCATAAGTATTATCACTCATAATTCTTCTGGTTGAGCTTCGAAATTAGACTTAATTGTATTTGATGTAAGTTCTAATAGAAATTCACTCTTAAATTTCTACTTTGTAGGTGCTTTAAATAAATGACAAGATCTGATTCTCTTTATCTCTCAACAACTGTCGCTGATATTTTGATTTCAAAAAAATGGCTCCTTTGTGTCGCCGAATCATGCACTGGTGGCTGGTTAGCTAAAACGTGTACAGATATTGCTGGAAGTTCATCCTGGTTTGATCGCGGCTTTGTTACTTATAGCAATCAATCAAAACAAGACATGCTAGATGTCAAACCAACAACACTTGAGCAATTTGGAGCAGTGAGTAAGCAGGTAGTTATTGAAATGGCTCAAGGTGCACTTACTCATTCATCTGCAAACATGAGTGTCGCAATAACAGGGATAGCAGGACCTGACGGTGGTTCTCCTGAAAAACCTGTTGGCACGGTTTGGTTCGCTTGGGCATCGAATAATGCTGATGTAATAACAGAGCTACACCATTTTAATGGTGACCGAGAAGCAATTAGGTTGCAAGCTGTTGAGACGGCTCTGCAAGGTATAATCAAAAACGCTAGAGACTCATCTTCATATATGGGATAATCACGCGTTTATTTATTTGGATTCAACAAGGGCGACTAAAATGGACGACGACAAGAAAAAAGCGTTAGGTGCAGCACTGGGCCAAATAGAGAAGCAATTTGGTAAAGGTGCGGTCATGCGTTTGGGCGATTCTGCTGCTGCACGTGATATTGATGCTGTATCTACGGGTTCAATCGGCCTTGATGTTGCCCTCGGAATAGGTGGTTTACCGCGTGGTCGCGTAGTTGAAATATATGGTCCTGAATCTTCAGGTAAAACAACATTAACCCTTCATGCCATTGCTGAAATGCAAAAAATGGGCGGCACAGCTGCTTTTGTTGATGCTGAACATGCACTTGACCCTCTTTATGCTCAAAAATTGGGCGTTAATATTGATGATTTACTTGTTTCACAACCTGATACTGGTGAGCAAGCCTTAGAAATTACCGATATGTTAGTTCGCTCGGGTGCCGTTGACTTAGTGGTCATTGACTCTGTTGCTGCCTTAACACCTAAAGCTGAAATTGAAGGTGATATGGGCGATAGTCACATGGGTTTACAAGCCCGTTTAATGTCTCAAGCCTTACGTAAATTAACGGCAAACATCAAACGTTCAAATACTCTGGTTATCTTCATCAACCAAATCCGTATGAAGATTGGTGTTATGTTCGGTAGCCCTGAAACTACAACCGGTGGTAATGCCTTAAAATTCTATGCCTCTGTTCGTCTTGATATTCGCCGAATTGGTGCTATCAAAAAAGGTGATGAGATTTTAGGTAATCAAACACGCGTTAAAGTGGTGAAAAATAAAGTAGCACCGCCATTCAAACAAGTTGAGTTTGATATTCTTTACGGTGAAGGTATTTCTCATGAAGGCGAGTTGATCGATCTTGGTGTTCAAGAAGATATTGTCGAAAAAGCAGGCGCTTGGTACAGCTATAGCGGTACTCGTATTGGCCAAGGTAAAGATAATGTTCGTGCTTATTTAAAAGAGCATCCTGAAATGGCAGATGAAATTGAAACAAAAATTCGTGCCATTATGCTTCCAGAAAAAATGGCAGAAAGTGTTCCTGTCGAGGATTCTGCTGAAGCGTGAGAAAACAATCGCTAAATGAGCGAGCTATGAATTTTTTAGCTCGCCGCGAACATAGCGTCAAAGAATTACAAACAAAATTAGTAAAAGCCGACTTTGATATTGATGAGGTTAATGCCGTTATCGACAAACTCATCACGTCAAATTTGCAAAGTGATCAACGATTTACAGAAAACTACTCGCGTTACCGATCTCAACGTGGATTTGGTAGTCTGAAAATCAGGCTCGAACTAAAAGAACGTGGTGTCAGTGCTGAGCTTATCAGCCAAGCACTTGATGAGGCGGATATTGATTGGTTTACACTTGCAATGACTGTTCGTTGCAAGCGTTTTGGCGAGCAAAGCCCGACTGATATAAAAGACCGTGCAAAACAACAACGGTTTTTACAATCACGTGGCTTTACTCATGAACAAATAACTGAAAGCTTTAAGACTTAAAACTATGAAAAGTAGCGCAGATATACGAAATCTCTTTTTGGAATTTTTCCATGAGAAAGGTCATGAAATAGTGGCTAGTAGTCCATTGGTACCCGCTAATGATCCAACACTATTATTTGTTAATGCTGGTATGGTTCAATTTAAAGAACTATTCCTTGGTCAAGAAGTACGTAAATATAGCCGCGCCGTAACAACCCAACGTTGTGTTCGTGCTGGTGGTAAACACAATGACTTAGAAAATGTTGGTTATACCGCACGCCATCACACCTTCTTTGAAATGTTGGGCAACTTCAGTTTTGGTGACTATTTCAAACGTGAAGCGATTCAATATGCTTGGGAATTTTTAACAGAAACTTTAGCTTTACCTGAAAGTAAATTGTGGATCACGGTCTTTGAAGAAGATGATGAAGCTGCAGACATTTGGATCAATGAAATCGGTGTAGATCCTGCCCGTTTATCTCGCATTGGTGCGAAAGACAATTTCTGGTCAATGGGTGATACAGGACCCTGTGGGCCATGCAGTGAAATCTTCTATGACCATGGTGAAGATGTTGCAGGCGGACCACCCGGTACTCCAGAAGAAGATGGTGACCGTTACATTGAAATTTGGAATTTGGTCTTTATGCAATATGACCGTGCGACCGATGGCACAATGTCACCACTGCCAAAACCATCTGTTGATACCGGTATGGGCTTAGAACGTTTAGCCGCCGTTTTACAAGACGTTCATAATAATTATGAAATTGACTTGTTCACACGTTTAATTTCTGCAATCCAAGATTTATCAGGAACAGAAGATTCAAGCCATACTTCACTCCGTGTTATTGCAGATCATATCCGTTCATGTGCATTCATGATTACCGATGGTGTTCAACCATTTAATGAAGGCCGTGGGTATGTATTACGACGAATTATTCGCCGCGCTATTCGACATGGCCATAAATTAGGCCTAAAAGAAAACTTCTTCTATAAATTAGTTGCACCACTTGTTGCTGAAATGGGTGAAGCATTTCCTGAGTTAGCTAAAGCCCAACCATTAGTAGAACGTGCTCTAAAACAAGAAGAAGAACGGTTTGCAGATACATTAGATAATGGTCTTAAAATACTTGAACACGCTATTGAAAAGATGTCTGATAAAGAAATCCCTGGCGCCGTGGTATTTCAACTTTATGATACCTATGGCTTTCCTATCGATTTAACTGCTGATATTGCTCGCGAACGCCAACTAACACTTGATATTGCTGGCTTTGAAAGAGAAATGGAAGCACAACGCAACCAATCCCGCTCTACGAGCCAATTCTCAGGTGGGTTATCGGATCAGGTTAGTATTGACGGTGAAACAGAGTTTCTAGGCTATGAGCACGTCCGCAATGATGCAGCTTCTATCACCAGTATTTTATTTGATGGAGAACATGTTGATCAGTTACACCAGGGCCAACAAGGCATCATTGTCTTAAATCAAAGTCCTTTTTATGCTGAGTCCGGTGGTCAAGCAGGTGACCTCGGCCAAATATCCACAAATACTGCAAACTTTGATGTTACTGATACTCGAAAACAAGGCAAAGCCTTTACACATATTGGACTTTGCGAAAATGGCAGTTTCAAAGTAGGTGACAAAGTCACTGCTCATATTGATGAAAAAAATCGTGCATCTATTGCATTAAGTCACTCTGCAACGCATCTATTGCATGCCGCTTTACAGCAGGTATTAGGTGACCATGTTGCTCAAAAAGGTTCTTTAGTTAATGCCCAACGTTTACGCTTCGATTTCTCACACTTTGAATCTGTTACTCAACAACAGTTACAAGAAATTGAACGGTTAGTGAACCAACAGATCCGTAGTAACCATGATATTGAAACTAAGGTAATGGATTTAGAAGAAGCCAAGAAAACAGGGGCTATGGCTTTGTTTGGTGAAAAGTATGAAGATGATGTTCGAGTTCTAAAAATGGGCGACTTTTCAACTGAATTATGCGGTGGTACTCATGCTAAACGTACCGGTGACATAGGGTTACTTAAAATAACGTCAGAAGCTGGTATTGCATCTGGTGTTCGCCGTATCGAAGCAGTAACCGGTGAAAATGCACTCGACTATATTGCCACTAATCAATCTACCTTGCAGGAAGTATCTGAACTAATTAAAGCAAAACCAGACAATGTCACCGAAAAAACTGCACAACTAGTTCAACGTACACGCCAACTTGAAAAAGAATTGGATGCGTTGAAATCTAAACTAGCCAGCAGCACAGGAAGTGATTTAGCCGGCTCAGCATTAGAAGTTGCAGGCATTAAAGTACTTGCTTCTAATATTGAAGGTGCTGACACTAAAAGTCTTCGCGATACTGTTGATCAGTTAAAAAATAAACTCGGTACCGCCGCCATTATTTTATCGTGTGTTGAAGGAGATAAAATAACGCTTATTGCAGGTGTCACAAAAGATATTACTGATAAGATTAAAGCCGGTGAATTAGTCGGATATGTTGCAGCACAAGTTGGGGGTAAAGGTGGTGGCCGTCCTGATATGGCTCAAGGTGGTGGTAACCAGCCTGAAAAACTTAGTTCTGCACTCGATTCAGTATCAGACTGGATTAGCTCAAAGTTGGAAAAATAACAAACATGGCATTAATAGTACAAAAGTACGGTGGTACATCTGTCGGCACAGTCGAACGTATCCAAGAAGTTGCAAAAAAGCTAATCAAGCACCAACAACAGGGTGAAGAACTGGTCGTTGTTGTCTCTGCGATGAGTGGTGAAACAAACAGATTAGTTGGTTTAGCAAATGCATTAAATGATGACCCTCGAGGTCGCGAACTTGATGTACTTCTATCGACTGGTGAACAAGTCACTATTGCCCTACTTTGCATGGCATTACAGCAACAAGGTGTTCAAGCTAGTTCCTACACGGGTAGTCAAGTTAAGATCCTGACAGATAACACGCATAACAAAGCGCGGATCGTTGAAATTGATGACAAAAAAATACGTGCAGATCTTGCTAATGGCCACATTGTCGTCGTTGCAGGCTTCCAAGGATGTGATGAAAATGGCAATATCACCACACTAGGTCGAGGTGGGTCAGATACAACCGCAGTGGCACTTGCCGCAGCCTTAAAAGCTGATGAATGCCAAATATATACTGATGTTGATGGTGTTTACACTACAGACCCACGCGTCGTTTCAGAAGCACGTCGACTCGATCAAATAACCTATGAAGAAATGCTAGAAATGGCAAGCTTAGGTGCCAAAGTATTGCAAATTCGCAGTGTTGAGTTTGCTAGTAAATATAATGTCCCGTTACGCGTATTATCCTCATTTAAAGATGGTGGTGGTACTCTAATCTCGGCAGAGGATTCAAAAATGGAACAAGCTGTAATTTCAGGTATTGCATTTAATCGTGATGAAGCAAAGCTGACAGTGCTCGGTGTACCTGATCATCCAGGTATTGCAACACAAATTCTTGGCCCTATCGCTAAAGAAAATATCGAAGTAGATATGATCATCCAAAACACGGGGCATGATTCAACAACCGACTTCACATTTACCGTTCACCGTAATGATTTTGACATAGCACTTGGCATTCTAGAAAAAACAGCTAGCCTATTAGGTGCACGAGAAGTTGTTAGTGATAATAAAATAGCCAAAGTATCTGTAGTGGGTGTTGGAATGCGCTCCCATGCTGGGATAGCAAACATTATGTTTGAAACGCTCGCCCATGAAAATATCAATATTAGTATGATTTCAACATCAGAAATAAAAATATCTGTCGTGGTTGATGAACAGTATCTAGAACTTGCAGTAAATTCATTACATAAGTCATTTAACCTAGAACACGCATAAAGAGAGCTTGTACTCGCCTATGCCCGTGACCATTACTCAACTGTAATGGTCAAGTAAATCAGTACACCTAATTAGGCAGTTTTTAGATAAATTTCCTCATATTTAGCTGGTGATATATTCCCCAACTTGGAATGTCGTCTTTTTTGGTTATTAAGAAGGTTCGATGCAATCAATAATGTCAGCGATGGCTTCATGAAGAAGGCTATCGACCTGATGACTAACATTGAAACAGGAGGCGAATTTCAGGCGATTATTGACGGGGTGGATAGATTGTCTACCTTGAGCAAGATAAACGACAGGCACGCTCCCAAGGACAAGCAACCAGAACAATAGGCTAATGAAAGCATGACGATTACCATTGTAGATGCTAACGGTAAGAAACCGAGTAATAACCTACTACCGAAAGACTAAAGAACCTGATGCGATTGTATCGGTTTTTTTAGGCCTGCTAATCATTGATTACTTGGTAAGCTTATGCTGCTAATGTTACTTCCATTCTCATTTTAGCAAAGGGATCTCGTGCGCGGTTATGTATATCAACTACTCGTCGGCCATAAAGTCGAGTTCGACCATGAGGATTTGATGTCAGATTATAGGTGTCAAACTTTCTTCTCTCACCTATATGCCTGCGATCGTCATAATGCTTGAATGTACAACTACACCTTGAGTCTGTGCTTGTAAGTAGTTCAAGAACTTCGCTGTAAAGCATTCGTTTGCCAGCATACTTCGATAAGGCACAGTTACAGTTATTTCCTGAGATTATTTCAACAGCTCGATAATTAAGATTGTTCATTTGATAGTCTCCCACCAGTTGCGATAGCCCCATTATCTATAAATTAGATTAACAAAATCTTAAAATACAGTTCATATCATTAAGACTTGTAACTTTCCGAATTGGTTCTGACCAAGTTTGGCAAGTAAGCCCCCCTAGTTGTTTAGAGAGTGATAAATTGTGACTTAATCGCAGTGTAGACCTATATCTCAGAGCGTTAAAGCTACAGATGAGGGTATTACACATTAACTTGATCTAGATCATCTTTGAGTTAGCTTTCTTGAAAAGAGAGCGAATTAAACTACATTGAAGATTATTTTAGGAAGTAAGGAAGTGAGTCGCGTGGTGGCTAAACGTAGATTGAACCTTACCCCTGCCTTACCCAGAATGATAGGAAATAAAAAAGCCCTAACTGTTTTATCAGCTAAGGCTTTGATGTTCCTACATATTCATTGGAGCCGGAGATAAGACTTGAACTTACGACCCTCTGATTACAAAATATCAGAATGGTCTGTAAGTCCTTGATAATAAATGTTAATTGTGAGGCGCTCGTTGCGTGAAAATCACTACAATGCATAACCTTGCACAACTGAACCACGCAAAACTCACGCAAGAATAATATGCTTTTCCAGCTTACAATATTTCAGTGTAAGAGCTTGGCTGATTGGGTTTTGTGGCTCTTGCTACGTGCATGTTTTTCAATGTCAATATTACAAATTGGCATTTCCAGCCCCAAAACATTTTCCATATGAATAATATCTGACTTAATTTAATGGGTTCTACTATTTTCTAAAAAGAGTAGATTAAGCTGTTACTGTAGAATCTAATCTAGACTTTGCAAGTTCTTTAAGATGTGACTTAAGTCCTGGTTCTACTGCCCTATAGACTCTTGATCTCGCTCTAAAGTTCGTATTACTCAGATCTAAAATTGTAAAGAATCCACCTAATACCAAAGTAAACCACCAAAATTGTTGCCTGAGTATAAAGCTAGAATCAGGGGTAAATATCGACGCAATAATAAAAAATATCGCAAACGTCCATAAATAAGCATTCGCTTTTCTAAGAAGCGATTCGGAGGTTCTAGGCAGGCTATGAAGGATATCTAAGATAGGATTTACATAACTGATTATATTCCAACTTACTTTGCCCTTGTTTTTTTCGTTGTCTTCACGCATTTCTTCACTTGGTCCATAAGAGTCAATAATAGTGTAAGTCTGTGCGGTCTTATTGATGAAAAGACAATTTAAATCGTACTTCAAGCTATCACTCTTAACCGCCTGTATGATTTCTACGTTGTGGCCAGTTAGATATGCAACTCCGTTAGGTCTTTCCATAGCGAATTCTTTTCCGCTATCAGTTCGTATCCAGAGATGCTGATTAACATTCGATTCCAATACCTCTCCCGAAATAGCCTGGAACTTAACTGTAGTTCCTTCATAGGTAAACTCTTTCATTCATTATCCTGATTTAAAATATAATACTTATAGTGAGTGCGTAGTATTACATTAAAATTATGCAATAGAAAACTGTTCAGGAATATAAAATTACATTTAAAGATTAAAGATTAAAGATTAAAGATTAAAAAATAAAGGCAAAGGCATCATTACAAACTTTCTTATCACCACTTAATTGTGGGCGTTGTTGTATTCCTCCGCTAACTTATTCAGAATAAACATCGCCATAGAACCTTGTTCTGATCAAGCTAAGCCTCACACATTTCTTTTTTCACAATTAACTCTCAGCCCTATAATATTTCAGTATGAGGGCTTGAATAATAGTCAAAACCATCATGGAAACACCTTCTTATTTAAAGGCTTTCATAATAATTATTCCCTAAAAATACCTCTTCTTTTTCTATCAAGGCGAAGCCATCGCGCTACCAGATGGTATCTTTTGTTGAACAATCTTTGATTGTAGAGCCTGTTCAGCTCTGCTGGGCAGGTTCAACATAAAGATAACAGGCGGTGCACTGGGTGCAGGGGCGTAGAGCGCCCTGCATATTGTTATCAGATATCATAGTTGTCATCATCGTTATTACTTTGCACATGACGACTTGTTTTTGATGTTGCTTTACCTTCGGCTAGCTTCTTCTGCATAAATGCCACCATCGAACCCTTAGCTTGTGGTGTGATTTCTAGGTCAGACGGTTCTTGCTCAGCATTCACTGGCTCAGATGAAATACCGTACTCCGCACTTAATTTCACTGCCTTATAATTTGTTTCTTCTGAATTCTCTAATACTTGCTCAACTGTGCTTTCAGATGCAATTGGAATATCACGTTTCAA
>ENA-OSET01004707-OSET01004707.1-sediment-metagenome-genome-assembly--contig:-NODE-4707-length-11924-cov-5.978813_pt1 | contig 11924 bp, 13 predicted proteins | sample MGYA00237882_ERZ534229 | MGnify/ENA primary metagenome ERZ534229 (study PRJEB26408, sample SAMN06266212) | sediment metagenome | isolation source: Hudson Canyon methane seep mesocosm | place...
GTGTTTTAGCTGCGATTATGTTAATCAGTATGCGTATTCATGTGCCAGAAGTGGTAACAGGTTTAGCTGGTGCAATGTTAATTGCATATTCGGTGTATTCATCTATTCAATATAATAAGTCAATGAGTAAATAAGCCTATTAAGATGAAAGAAATATCTAACAATTATTGTCCAGTACTGGAGGATGAAGATATATTATCGAATGATGAGTTAAAGCATATTAAGCAGTGTAGAGATAAAATACAGCAAGGTGATTATAGTGAATTTGAAAACTGGGAAACGGTAAAAAATCAATTATAAGTGACCATTAATTTTATATTAAACAGAGGAAAAAACATGGCAATTTCATTACAAAAAGGGCAACGCATTAGCTTAGAGAAATCAGGCGGCGGTGCGTTAAATCAATTATGTTTAGGGGCTAACTGGGGAGCGATTGAGAAAAAAGGCTTGCTCGGCGGTAAAAAAATGGTCGCAGTGGATTTAGATTTATCCGTGGCACTATTTGATGAAAATAAAGGTTTAGTTGATTTAATTTATTTCGGTCAACTACAAGCTAAAAAAGGCGGCATTAAGCATTCAGGAGATGATACTGAAGGTGATGTTGATGGTGATGATGGTTTAGATAATGAAGTCGTCAAAATTGATTTAAATGCTATCGATGCGAATGCCACTCAAATGGTATTTGTATTAAATTCATATAAAAATCAAGATTTTGCTGATATTCCATTTGCTAGCGTGCGTATTTATGAAGGTACACCGACGCGTGTTGATAGTGTTACCGCAACCTATGATATTGCCAATGATGAAAAGTTTGCAGGGTCAGTCGCAATGGTGATGGGCAAGATGTATCGTCATAATGGTGCATGGAAATTTTCAGCGATTGGTGATCCAAGCAAAGATAAGAAATTAGAACAAATTGTGAAAACAGTACAGCAACAATATTTATAAATCGAATTTAATCAAAACGAGGAATTAAAAATGGCAGTTTCATTAAGTAAAGGCGGTAACGTTAATTTAAGCAAAGAAGCCCCAGGTTTAGCAAAGGTTTCTTTAGGTTTAGGTTGGGATGAACGTTCGACTGATGGCGCGGAGTTTGATTTAGATGCAGTCGCATTTTTGGTCGCAGATAATGGCAAAGTTACTGGTGATAGTGATTTTATTTTTTACAATAATTTAAAATCAAGCTGTGGTGCTATTGAACATATGGGAGATAACACGACCGGTGGTGGTGATGGCGATGATGAAGTGGTTGAAGTAACACTAGGAACTGTTGCGGCTAATATCCAACGTATTATTGTTGCGGTAACCATTCATGAAGCTGATAAACGCAATCAAAATTTTGGTCAAGTCAGCAATGCGTTTATGCGTGTTGTTAATGCCGATAGTGGTTCAGAAGTCGCACGTTATGATTTATCTGAAGATGCGAGTGTAGAAACAGCAATGGTTTTTGGTGAACTATATCGCCATAATGGTGATTGGAAATTTAAAGCCGTTGGTCAAGGTTTTGCTGGTGGTTTAGGACCTTTAGCAGCAAGTTTTGGTGTGAATGTTTAGTCTTATTTTGTAAGTATTCAGATATCTGTTAGAAATATAGATGTAGGCTGGGTAGAATAAAGTGCCTGCCTTTTTAGGCACGTAATGAAACCCAGCACGGCAGTATTTGGAGTACCTGAATACTTACCTTATTTTTAAATTAGGATAAAAAATGTCTTATAGTGATTTTACCGTTAAACAAGTTCAACATGATTTTAATTTAGAAATTAGTGAACAATTTGGTGCGTTTTCAAGCTGTAAGACAGTCAAAATAAGTGATTATTTTATTACGACACTCGCAGAAAATATCCCGTTAGCCGTTTCTATTAATACTGAAAAAGCAAAGTCTGAACTGATTATTGCTAATGTGTTAATTGAAGTGAGAAAACAGCTTGAACGTAAGATTAGTTTTTTTTCAGGTGTTGAATTTAATATTGATAAAGAAAAAGGTTTAAATGGCTTTTGTGATTTTTTAATCAGTTTATCGACCGAGCAGTTATTTATAAAGTCGCCTGTTATTGCGTTAGTTGAAGCAAAAAATGAAAATATGATGTCAGGATTAGGGCAATGTATTGCGGAAATGGTGGCGAGCCAATTATTTAATAAAGCGGAAGGTAATGAAGTCGAAATTCTTTATGGTGTTGTAACGACGGGGACTGCTTGGAAATTTATAAAACTAATAGATAAACACGTTTTTATTGATTTGAAAGATTATAGTCTTGAAGATAATCCAGAATTAGTGGTAGGCATATTATCAGCAATGATGGCACAAAAAGCATGATGCAAATTCCCACTATGCTAGGATAAATTTTAATAATTTGAGGATAACAAAATGGCAGTATCATTAACAAAAGGCGGTAACGTCAATTTAAGTAAAGAAGCACCAGGATTGGCGAAAGTTGCATTAGGCTTAGGTTGGGATAGTCGCTTAACGGATGGGGCAGCATTTGATTTAGATGCAGTGGCATTTTTAGTCGATGCCGCAGGTAAAGTGACCGCAGATACCGATTTTATTTTCTTTAATAACTTAAAATCCGCTTGTGGTTCAGTTGAGCATCAAGGTGATAATTTAACCGGTGATGGTGACGGTGATGATGAGGTGGTTGAAATTACCTTAGCCTCTGTCCCTGAAGCGATTCAGCGCGTAATTGTAGCGGTGACGATCCATGAAGGGGAAACTCGCAAACAAAATTTTGGTCAAGTCAGCAATGCGTTTATTCGTGTGGTAAATACGGCTGATAGTAATGAAATTGCCCGTTATGATTTATCTGAAGATGCCAGCGTAGAAACAGCGATGATTTTCGGTGAATTATATCGTCATAATGGCGACTGGAAATTTAAAGCGGTTGGGCAAGGTTTTGCAGGTGGCTTAAGTCCATTAGCGTCAAGTTATGGGGTGAGTGTTTAGATTTTAGTACGATATTAAAAGATCACTTTTTAATGTATGCATTAGAGTGATCTTATTTTTCTAATTAACATATACGGCTATAAAAAATATAAAAATTAATTATAGTGTTTCTTCTTGTTGTGAATCTCCTTATAAATGCGAAAAATTATTTTATGGTTAGTTTTTATATTTTTAGTTGGATGTTCCAGTGATAAGCAAGAACAGGAACGATTACCCGATATTATTTATCTTTTAAAGCAAGAGGTTAATCCTATTTTTTTACAGTATAAGATATCGGAATCTATTTTAAATGAAAAAATTGAAGAAGCCAGAACGTATCAAGCTATAGCGAAATTGATTAATATTGATCTTGATGATGCTGAGATTAATAAGCAGATAGCTGAACAAGACAGTGGTTTTGCAAAATATTTACGGACAGCGAAGCGAGCATCTAAAGGCTTTATATTTGGTAGTGCTGATAATTTAGAAGAATTTTCAGGTGCAGTATTATCAGACATGTTAATTGTCGGTGATATTCGAGATTTTAGTAAAGAAACTATTAATTATGTTCAAGATAAAAATGTTGATTATTTTACTTATGGTTTATCAGCATTAGGAATCGGTGCAAGTGTTGCATCAGTTGCTAGTTTAGGTGGTACAGCTCCGGCGGCAGGTGGGATCTCATTTTTAAAAATTGCTCGAAAAACAGGGAAATTATCAAGTGAATTGTTAGGTAGTGTTACTAAATTAGTAAAAAAATCGATTGATTTTAAATTATTAAAAAAAGAACTTAAAAAAATTGATGTTAAAGATTTTTATACCTTAAAAAAACAATTAAAAGGGAGTTTTAAGGCTTCAACTGATTTAAAAAGATTAGTTAAAGTTACAAATAATATTAATGATATTAAAAAAAGTACAGGTTCTTATGGTGCTGCCCTTAATGTAATTAAATATGCAGATACAACATCAGAACTTAGATCATTGACACAATTATCTAGGAAATTTGGAAAAAATACATTAGGTATTTTGAAAATTTTAGGAAAAAGAGCTATTAAAACAATTAGTGGTTTAATGGAAATTATTTATTATATTGTTGCTTTTTTATATTGGGCGGTAAAATGTTTAATTTGGTTTTTTAGTATTATATTGTTGGGAAAAGGTGGTTTTGGTATGCTTACGTCGGTAAGCTTAGTTGGTTTGTCATACCAATTTTTATCATTTGGTATGGTTTATTCATTATTTTTTTAGTAGATAGGAAGTTGATTTATGTTTTTTAAGAAAGAAATTTTATTATCCAGTTTGTTGGTGCTTTCTACGCCAATAATTGCAGATAGTTTTAAGTTTGAATCTATTAAGCGCGATGCCAGTGGTTTAACTAAAAAAGATAAACAAGCTAACGGTTTTGCAGAATATAAAGATATTATTGCAACAGGTTATGGTGTATCAGAAAAAAAAGCAACAGATAATGCTTTTCGTTCGGCTATTCAGCAATATGTGGGCGTGATTATTGATAGTGAAACGCAATTAAAAAATGGTCAATTAATAAAAGATAATATTTTAACGGCATCAAATGGCTATATTCAAGAATATAAAGTTTTGTCGGTTACAAATGAAGAAGGTTTATTTGAAGTTGAAATAAAAGCGGTCGTTAAGTCACAACAGCTATTTAAAAAAATTCAAGCTTTAAATATTAATGTTATTACGTTAAATAATACTAAAGACACGCAAGCAAGGATAGAGACTAAAATAAAAAGCAATAAAGATGTAAATATTATTTTATTTAAATCAATGAGTGAATTTATTAGTAATAGTTCACTTAGTGATATGCTAAATTTAAAAATTAATAGTGTAAATATAAAAGAAGACAAAGCAGAAAATGGAAAAGTTCCTGTTGAAATTAATTATTCTATTTCTATAGATTATGATGTTTACAAAAATAAAATAGCGAAACTTGAGAGCGTTTTTAATAATGTTGGAGCTAAATTAATAAATCGAGTTGATTTGCCAGAAATTTCTAATGCTGGTAGACAAATGGATGTTAAAAATAAAGATAAGGTAAGGAAATTTATAATAAATAAAGAAAATATTTTATTTATTATTAAGAAGTATGGTGATGGATTTAAAACAGATTTTTGGGAATTTACAAATGATGTGTTTAATGAATTTGAAGGTGATAATATAGGATTTTTAGAGAAATTTAATATTATTTTAGAAATAAAAGGTAGTGATTCTGTTTTGTTTGCGGATAATATAAGTAGTAGCTATCATGATATAGATAATATAATATTAGGAAATATTTATGACCTTCGATATGAAAATAGAAAATTTTCCAGTAAATATAATTCAATTAGAGGATTGATGCCTGTATTTCTAACTAATAACTCTTCTCTTGAAAGTTTAGATGTTATTTATAAGTCTTATTTTCCAGTAGATAAAATTGGAGACATAAAGTCTATTTCTCTTGAGCTGGAAGAAAAATAATAGTAATGAAATTTATAATTATATTTTTATTAATTTTATTATATTCGACTATAATTATAGCTGAACAAAAAAAGGAACAGTTTGCTTATATTGATTTTGTAACGGGAGTGCAGATTAAGTTATTAGACAATGGCAATGTTAAAGAAATGTATTCTATTGGTGAAGCTGATTTAGCGGAAATAGATAATGAAGCAGCGATTCAAGCGGCTTTTAAAATAGCAGCCATACGTGCTAAAGCCGCCATTGTACAGTTTATAAAGCAACGTATTAACTCTAATGATGTCGTAACTAGTTTAATAAAAAGTCATGCCTATACTGATAATAATGGTCATCGCCAAGTAAGTACTGAAGCGATTGAAATGCAACGAAGTACGATTACAATTTCTGCCGATGAAATACTTAAAGAGCTTGTAACTTTATCGCAAAAAATAAATTATGCAGAGCATAAGGTTATTGTGAGTCTAGGTTTTAATCAAGTTAAAACTGTTGGCGAACAGCATAGTCTGGAGGATGCGATCCAATCACTGACAGGCTACGATGCTTTAAAAATATTAGTTTTTAAAAATACGCGTTATTTAGTATCAATTTCCAGTAGTGAATTTACGTCTCATCAGGCATCAGATAGAGTGAATGCGATTAAAATTGCAAAACATGACTCTAAAGCAAATTTATCTCAATTCCTAAATAGTGAAGCTATCAACATTAGAGAAAAACTTGCCTCTATTCAAATTGTGAAAACTATGAATAATAAAGCTGAATTAGTTAAAAATGAAACATTATATGAACAACTTATCATTAATAAGTCATCAGGAATTGTTAATGATTTTAAAACTTTAAAATGGAGAATTGATAATCGTTATTATATTGCAACAATATTTGAATATTAAAGGTTAAAATATTAATTATGATAGAAAGTTATGAATTTTCAAAGAAAAATACCTTTAACCTTAGGCATAAACTTATTTTATTGAATCATTGTTTATTGTTTAATTTTATTACTGCTATTATTGTTATTGTTTATGCTATTTCGTTAGCTGTTAAGACACATATGACAGGGACAGATTCATTATGGTTTTTTGACATTTTTGAACATATAGTGATTAGTTATTTTGTGATTGAAATTTGTTTGAAAATATATGCAGAAAAAGAGGTATGTAATTTTTTTCATGACAAATGGAATGTTTTTGACTTTATTATTGTGCTAATTTCCGTAGTGCCCTTTAATTCTTTTGAATATATCGCAATAGCTAGAATATTAAGAGTGTTTCGGATTCTTAATGTTATTTCTCATAATGATAATATTAAAAAATTGCTAATCGCTTTAGAAGGTGCGATTCCTTCAGTACTTAATATTATTTTATTAATGTCTATTGTATTTTATGTGTATGCAATTTTAGGCTGTAATTTATTTGGTAGCTTAGAAAGTGGTTTGTGGGTTAATTTTTCAGTATCTATGTTAACACTATTTAGAATATTAACTTTTGAAGATTGGACTGATGTGATGTATGAGGCAATGGAGATTTATCCGTATGCATGGATTTATTTTATTAGTTTTATTATTATCAATGGTTTTGTGATTTTTAATCTATTTATTGCTGTAATTGTTAGTGAGACGTCTAAGATACAGGATAGTGATATTTCTTATATGTTAGATAACGAAGGTGCAAGTAGCCCTTTAACTCATCAAGAATTATCTATTATTAAAGATATGATAAAAAATATTAAATAAGGAACTAATATAGTTATGGCTGTGAAAAATATAGATTTAAATCCTAAACTTTCTTTTGCTGTTGCATTATTGTATATGGCAAGTGCTGATGGCGTGATAGACCATGGGGAGATAACCCATTTATCTAATGTGATGCACGGAGATATGACAGTTTTATTGGAGGCAAATAAATATGTTAAAAACTGTTTAAAAAAAGGTATCTCATTTAATGACTTCTTATATAAAAGTAATGAATTATTAAATGATGAGCAAAAAGAATGTATTATCATTAATATTATTGATATGATGATTTCAGATAAGCATGCTGAAGTACACCAAAATGAAGAAAAATTACTGATACATATTATTCATATGTATGGTGTTGATAAAGAAAAATATTTATTATATAAAGAGCTTATTTCCAAGAAAAATAATCATGCTATTTTTTCTGAGGTTCCTCATGATAGAAGAAGTACAGATAAATAATTTTATTTTTAGGTGTTATGTTTAAAAGGTTTGCTGACAATGATAATTTCAGTGATAATTAAACATTGGGATGTTTTTAGTTGGAATGTGAGGCTTATTTTATTCATTTTATGGAGCGGACGAAAGATAAAGATAAGCTGATAATTTCAGTGTGAGAGCATGATATATTTTTTACATGTATTTTTGAATTAAGGATTAAAATTGAAACTTTTATCATTGAAAAAAATAGTAGTACCTATTTTATTTATGTCTTTGGCAAGTGGTTGTGCCTCGGTTGGAAAGCCCAAAGCAGATATAGGGCAGCAACTTTTTGTTGCTTGTAATGGATTGTCTTTACATCAAAAGCCGTCTGGATATTCTGCGGTAAAGCGTGATTTATTATTTTCTCAAAAAGTAGATGTCATGGATTTAGCCGGTTTTTATCAAACATCAACCAAGGGTAGTGATGAGACAGTTGCAGCATGGGCAAAGGTGAAAGTAGCTGGTGGGGATATTGGTTTTGTTAGTACGCGTTGTCTGGTTTCTCAGAAATTATTAAAAAAACAAGATGCTAATCGAGCAAAATTAAAGGCGAATCAACAAAATACTAATAGTGCAGGACGTGGATTCTCTGATGATGAAGAGGGTGATTTAGTTGCTATGGGTGGTGCTGCTGGAAAAGCAAAATCAGGTAAAGCAGACTATAAAAAGATTGACAAGGCATTAAAACATTCTATGCAAGGTAATTCTTCTGAATCACTAAAGAACTTTCGTAAGAAAGGTGCTTTAGGTGAATTTAAATTATAATCAGGACCTATTAAAAATGAAATTTAAAAAAATTATTTTAAAAATATTACCACTATGTGCCCTAGTAAGTACTTTTTCTGTAGAAGCATTTGATTTAAGTGCTTTGAGTGGTGGGAAAATTAGTCAGTCTGATAATAAAATGGCAAATAATATTTTGACATTGGGTAAGGCAACTTATGATGCTTTAGATAGTGAGGTTGGACCTGCAGATAATTTCTTTCTAGGTCGAGAAGCAGCAGCAAGACTGATTGGTCAATATGATGTGTTTCCTCAAACGAGTGAAATCACTCAATATGTGAATCACGTTGGTAGAAATTTAGCATTAGCATCTAATGCTCCTTATTTGTATTCACCATATACCTTTATAGTTTTAAAAACTTCTCAAATTAATGCTTTTGCAGCACCAGGTGGTTTAATTATGATTACCACGGGGATGTTAGCGTTTGTGAAAAATGAAGATGAATTAGCAGCAATATTGGGGCATGAGATTGGTCATGTTGAATTAGATCATGGTGTAGGAGCCGTTGGGCAAGAGAAGGTGATAAAACTGACTAGTTTAGCAGCAAATATAACGACAGCTGGTTTGACTGGAAAACAGTCTAATGCCACTAAAATGTTAGTTGATAAGTTATTAGAAGAAGTAATGGCAGTTATGACAAAAAGTATTAGAAATGGGTACAGTATAGAAACGGAACAAGAAGCGGATCAGCGTGGTATTTTTTTGACTCATACTGCTGGATATAATGCTTCATCTTTAGTAGATGTTATTGAGCGATTTAAGCAGATAAAAGGCACATACGGCGGTGCCGGCTATCCTGAGCAGCGTGGCAAGCTTGCAAAAAATTATTTAAGTACATTAGGTAGCTTAAGTAGCTCTAATGTTATAGCTAGAAATACTCGCTTTGAGGCGATTACTAAAAAATAATAGCTAATTTAGAGTTATATAAGGTGTGTGAAATCCTTTATGCACTTTATTTTTAATATTACCATAAAATAATTCCCCTTCATGTATGAATAATTCTGATACTTCAGAAGTAACAGAGGTACTTCAAGATCAAACGGAAGTTTTAAAAAATATTGCAGATTATTTTTCTGAAACTCAAGAATTACAGCGGCAAACAAGAGCTAAGCGACTTTTCTTTAAGGTGGTAGGCATTATTTCATTTGGTATTGGCGGGGTAATTGGTTCTTGGGAATTAGGTGCTTACCTTTATGAAGATATGGAGGTACAGACTTTAGCTGATGGGTATGCAAAGGTTGCTGAGGCTATTTACTATGAAGAAAATAACCCTAAAGTTGCGTTAGATTTTTTAGATAAAGCCATTGAACTACGGGAAGATAATACGGAATACCGTTATTTAAAATCCTATATTGATGGTATGGCAATTGTTAGAGTTTTGATAAACCTTGATAGGCCTTATAATCAAGGGGAAATGGATCGTGCACATACTGCGATTGCTAATGCTGAATTATTAAAAAATAACGAACCGAACAAGCCGGAATCTTATATTTTAAAAGGGCAAATTTATGCTGCACTAAAGGAGTATGATCGTGCAATTGACGCATTTTCCACTGCATTACATTTAAATCCGCGACATGATTTTGCTTTAGTGCGTATAGCAATGGTATATCATAAAAAAAAGCAACATAAGGAAGCGCTGATATTTTTAGATAAAGCTTTAGCAATAAAACCGGATTCTAAATGGGCTTTGTTATGGAAAGGAAAGGTTTTAGGTTCGGCATTACATGAGTGGCAGAAATCAAGAGAAGCTTATGAGCAGGCTTTAAAAATTGATACACGTTTTGATTTAGGGTATTACAATCTTGCCTGGAGTTGGTTGCAGCAAAAACCGAGAAATTATAAAAATGCTCGTGTAAATTTTGAGAAAGCCTTGAGTATTAATCCTAGCTTTAAAGAAGCTTTTTATGGTTTATCTATGGTATATGGCTATCAAAACCATTATGAAATTGCTAAAACCTATTTAAGTAAATCAATAATGCTTGATGATAAATTCTTAACTGGTTGGAAGTATCGGGCGATTATGAATGATGAGTTAGGGAATTATCAAGAAGCACTTAATGATTTAAATAAAGCCATTGAATTATCTCCTTCAACAGTGAGTCTTTTTGTGCGGCGTGGACGTATTTATCAAAAAGCATCTAAATTAGATGAAGCAGTTAATGATTTACGTTTTGCAGCGAGTATAGAGCCAAATAATAAAAGGATATGGCTTTATTTGGGAAGGGTTTTTAATAAAATTAAAGAATATAAAAAGGCAATTAATTATTTTAACAAAGCAATTATTATTAAAGAAAATTATAGTGAAGCTTATATTGGTCGTGCTAAAGCATATCAATATTTAGAGTTATGGGATAAAGCTGAATATGATTTTAATTATGCAGTTGAAGTGACAACCTATAAGCTTGAGAAAGTATTTTTAGCTAGAGGGAAATATTTTGAGGCTCGACATCAGTATTTAAAAGCACTTAAAGATTATAGGTCTGCAACGGATAAAAATAAGGAGTTTTCTGAAGCATGGTGGTTACAAGCTGAGTTACTTGCTAAGTTAAATAAAAAAGAACGAGCAAAACAAGCTATTAATTATTATATTGAATTAAAACCATTAGATATAGCTGCATTTAAGCTAAGGGATGCATTGTAAGAGAATATTTAAATTATTAAAATTTAGAGTACATCTATGACAAAACACATTACCTTACCTACCGGAAAATTAAGTCTAACATTATCACCCAGTGATTTTGAACTCGATGATTTAACCGCGTATGCGGCACGGCAAAATCCGAAACGCGGATTTTTGTTTGTCAGTAAGTTATTGGCGAAATATTGGCCGTCTGAGCCTGAAAAAATGCAGGCGATGTATGCTTATTTGGCACAGCGTTTACAGCGTGAAATTGAGGGTGTAAGTGTCTTTATCGGTATGGCAGAGGCTGCGGCTGGTTTAGGGCAGGGGGTTTATGAAGCCTATTTAGATAATGCAGCCAATGACTCTCATTTATTTATTCATACTTCGCGGTATTTTTTAGAGGGCATTGAAGCGGTTGATTTTCAAGAGCAACATAGCCATGCCAGCCAGTTTTATTTATATGTGCCGCAAGATAAAGTTTTAAAAGCTAATTTTTTAGATGCTGAAACACTGGTTTTAATTGATGATGAAGTGACCACAGGGACGACGTTTGCTAATTTAATAACGGCTTATCAAAAAATTAATCCACAATTGAAAAAAGTCTTGATTGTGAGTATTTTAAATTTTGTTGATGTTCAGCGACAACAGGAAATAAGGAATTTAATTGGCATTGAGTTGATTTTTATCAGTGCATTAGCGGCTCAGATTGAGTTTAAACGTAATGAAAGTTACCAGTATAAAAATATCCCTAAAGTGGATAGCTTAATTCGTTGTAAACAATCGGTATTATCTTTACAGGCTGGGCGGTTAGGGATTCAAGGGCGTTTACAGTGGGATAAAGAAGTTTTAAATACTTTGATGCAACATTGGAGTCAGGCAGACACGATATTGATATTAG
>ENA-OSET01004709-OSET01004709.1-sediment-metagenome-genome-assembly--contig:-NODE-4709-length-11916-cov-3.122730_pt1 | contig 11916 bp, 9 predicted proteins | sample MGYA00237882_ERZ534229 | MGnify/ENA primary metagenome ERZ534229 (study PRJEB26408, sample SAMN06266212) | sediment metagenome | isolation source: Hudson Canyon methane seep mesocosm | place: USA:Hudson...
ACGTAAACCTAACTGGACAGGTAAGTAGTCATGCCTTTTAACCGCCTGTTTGTGCTTCGTTGTACCTTAGGATAGCGAAGCTATCCTACACACTCTTCTTTATATCTTCTTTGTGTTAATTCATCTGAATTAGTTTATTTAAGCATTCAGGCCCACAGCTCCTGCAGCCTAGACTACACTAAGGTGAAAAATACTATTGTGGAGTGAAGTAGTGGCCGATCAAGACTTAAGCCCAATCGGGCGTGAAGTAGAAGCATTTTTAGTCAAGCTAGTTGCTGAGAAAAAAATTGATGCGCCGATGCTGCCTGAAGTGGCAAGTCAAGTGCTGGGGCTATCGAACGACCCGGATTCTGATGCTGCTCAGTTGGCAAAGTTGATTCAAAGTGATCAATCATTGGCGGGGCATGTGATGCGAATTGCAAATTCTGCTGCCTATACCCCGAATGCCTCAATGATTTCTTTGCAGCAAGCAATAGCCCGTTTAGGTATGACGCTTATAACCGATATAGCGATTGCTGCCTCATTAAATACTAAATTGTTCAAAGCGCCCAAGTTCACCAAACGCATTGCAGAAATCTGGAGCCATGCGGTGAGTACTGCTGTTTGGGGTAAAGAAGTGGCCAGGCTTAGTCAGAGAAATGTAGAGGCCTCTTTTTTATGTGGTTTACTTCATAGTATTGGCCGGCCAGCGATTCTGCAAGTGATTAATGACGTTACTAAAGATCTTGGTCAGGCTATTGAACTTGAAGAAGCGTTATATTTGGAAGAACATTTTCATGTGGCATTTGGCGAAGTGATTGTACAGCAGTGGGGTATGCCGATTATTGTCCAAGAGACGGTACAGTATTATCACCAATACCAGCAAGATAATAGTATTTCTGAACAAGCAATGATTGTGAACGGCGCAGCAAAGTTAGCCAGTGGCACGTTATTAGCTCAGGGTACTGAACTAGCGGGTTTGCTAGAAGACATCGTCGAGGGTAAGGTCTTTGCTGATCTTAATTTATATGAGGATGATCTAGCTAAGTTAATTCAGTTGAGTGGTCAGGTTAAAGCTTCGATGGAGGCAATGCGAGTATGAAGCAATTTGATGTCATCGTGATAGGAAGTGGTCCGGCTGGGCAGAAGGCTTCAGTGCAAGCTGCAAAGGCAGGGAAAACGGTCGCAATCGTTGAACGTGATCAGTGGCTGGGAGGGGCTTGTGTACATAGAGGCACTATACCCAGTAAGACATTACGCGAAAATGCCTTGCGTGTTAAGAAAATGCGAGAGAATGCTGCGCTATGTAAGTTTGAGCTAGCCGAAGATATTGAAATGTCGACCTTAATTGATCGCCTGAATGAGGTGTTAAAAGCACACGATAGTTTTATGGTTAATCAGATTGAACGCAATGATATTGTCCGAATTCATGGACGTGCAAAATTTATATCAGCTAACGAAATTGAAATCTCCAGGGTGAAGGGTGGACCTGAACGGTATCAAGCAAAAAATATAGTGATTGCATCGGGCTCTATCCCTAAGAAACCTGATAATGTACCGATCGATCATGAGCATATATTTGATAGTGACTCAATTTTGACCTTGCTTTATTTGCCCAAAAGTTTGACGGTTTTGGGTGGTGGAGTGATCGCCAGTGAATATGCGTCAATTTTTCAGGCGCTAGGTGTAAAGGTCACCATGATAGACCGCTACGCTTTACCACTGGGCTTCATGGATGCTGATTTGACCGAGAAATTTGTTCACGCATTTGAGGAAATGGGTGGCACTTGGCTGGGTGAAACAGTCGTAAAGTCGGTTGAATGGGACGGTTTGTCTGAAGTTATTACCACCTGTGAAGATGGCCAGGTGATAAAATCCTCAAAATTACTCTGCGCTGCAGGGCGTGGTGCTAACGTGAATGGTTTGGATATTGAAAGTGCAGGCTTGCACTTAAATGAATTCGGTAATATCTCAGTGGATGAGCTGTTAAAAACTGCTGTAGATAATATTTATGCAGCGGGTGACGTCATTGGACCACCGTCCTTGGCCTCAGCGTCAATGGAACAGGGTCGTCGCGCTAGTTGTAATGCACTAGGTGTCGGGGTAGGGCCGATGAGTAATATGATACCGACTGGCATTTATGGTATCCCTGAATTGTCGTCAGTTGGCCTAACCGAGTATCAAGCCAGTGAGAAGCTAGGTAAAGTAATTATTGGCCGTGCTAACTTCGAAGAAATATCTCGGGGCCAAATTAACGGTATTCATGACGGCATGCTTAAAATTATTTGTGATCCGAAAGGGGAAGAGATATTAGGTGTACAGATAGTGGGCGAAGGTGCGACAGAGTTAATTCATATCGGACAGATGGCCATGTTGTCTCACTCTAATGTTGATATTTTTGTCGAGAGCATTTTTAACTTTCCCACACTAGCAGAGGCGTATCGCGTTGCAGCTTTATCTGTGATCGGGCAGCGGCATGCATTGTCTAATAAATATTAAACAGCCTGATAAATATTAAGCTGGATTTGCTGGTCGTTAAGGGTATCCTTAGCGACTTACATTATCCTAGTGACTGAACCTAGAATCGACAGGCACTACTTAAAAAGGCATTTACATTGAAAATTGATATTTATACCAGCAGCAAAAATGGTGAGAAGTTTATATCTGTACAAAAGGGCACCAAAATTGAAGAGCTGTCATTACCTGATACACTTGATCCTGATTTGAAGGTATTGTCTCCTTTCAGAACGCGATTGGATATTGAGTTGGGCGCTGAACATAATGCACTTGATCAAGATGATGTTATTACACAAATTGAAGAAAATGGTTTTGCGATACATGGCGCTAAACGAACCATCTCTTTATAAGTGCCTAGAGCGTCCAAGCTCAGTTGTTTGGTTGAGCTTATTGCTGATACTAATGTGATGTGTCCCTTCATTAAATGAATTACGACTTGTTTAGCATCAACTCGAGTTCTTTTGCCGATGGTGAGAGTTTGCACTTACCTGATGCAGACTTAACTATTTTTCGGCAGTTCTTATCTGCCCAACAAGCCGAAGTACTCTTCCAGCAATTAAGAGCTGAAATTAGTTGGCAGCAAGAACAAATTCAAGTGTATGGCCGGTCGGTTAATATCCCTCGATTATCCGCATGGTATGGCGATGCGTATAAAGTTTATACCTATTCTGGACTGCGCTCTGTTTCATTACCTTGGACACCGGGTATGCTAGAAATCAAAAAAATAGTTGAAGAGCGTTGCCAGTATAAATTCAACAGTGCCTTAGCGAATTTATATCGTGACGGAAGTGATAGTGTTGCCTGGCATAGTGATAATGAACCTGAATTAGGGAGTACGCCTATTATTGGGTCCGTGAGCTTAGGCGGGTCTCGTACCTTTCAAATGAAGCATAAAACCAAGAGAAATCTTAAATATTCTCTGTCATTAGAGGCCGGAAGTTTATTGCTGATGAAAGGAGAAACCCAACATAATTGGTTGCATCAAATACCTAAAACAGCAAAAATAACAAATGAGCGAATCAACCTCACCTTTCGTTTTATTCAGTCAAACATTTAGTTTAAAGGCTAGCGAAGTAAGTAAAGCGCTATCATTAATTCCTGGCATGTTTTAGATCACCTGCAATATAGGTCGCTGCAATACTTCGGTCATCTCCTAAAATAATGAAAGCAAACAGTTTTTCGGCCAAGGTTTCGCATTGCTGTTGTTTGAGTGCCATGAGCGGTGTGCTTCGGTAGTCCAGCACCAAAAAATCAGCCTCATTTCCTAAAGCAAAGGATCCAATTTGGTGTTCTAATTGCAATGATTTGGCATTGCCAAGGGTGGCTAAATAAAAACACTTTAAGGGAGATAACGGTGTGTGATTTAGCTGGCTTATTTTATAAGCATGGTCCATTGTTTTTAACATCGAAAAGCTGGTACCCGCCCCCACATCGCTAGCCAGGCTGAATATTATGTTGTTGCTTTCTAGTCGACTGATATCTAGTAAACCGCTACCTAAAAAGAGATTTGAGCTGGGGCAAAATGCAATCTTCGACCCTGATTCTGTTAAACGCTTAAGCTCACGCTCTTTTAGGTGAATTCCATGGGCAAAGGTGCTTTTTTTGCCGAGTAAATCGTGATGGTCATATACATCTATATAGTCTTTTCTACCGGGAAATAATTTTTCTACATAAGCAATTTCGTCCTTGTTTTCAGCAATATGCGTTTGTAAATAGGTAGTAGGGTGTTCTTGAATTAATCTGCTGGCGGCGGCAAGTTGTTGCTCGCTGGAGCTGATCGCAAAGCGAGGGGTAACGGCATAGAGTTGTCGACCAAAGCCATGCCATTTTTCAATTAAGGCTTTGCTCTCTTGATAACTGGTTTCTGGCGTATCACATAAGGCAGGGGGGGCATTCCTGTCCATCATCACTTTGCCACAAATCATTCGGGTATTTGTTTTTTGAGACGCCTCAAAAAAGGCGTTAACTGATTGTGGATGTACTGATCCGAATACTGAGGCTGTCGTGGTGCCGTTTCGTAACATTTCTTCCAGAAAGAAGCTCGCCATTTCATCAGCGTAGTCCTTATTAGTAAATTTTTGTTCTGCCGGAAAGGTATAATTGTCTAGCCAGTCGAGCAGTTGTTTGCCATATGAGGCAATCACTTCAACTTGTGGGAAATGAATATGTGTATCGATAAACCCAGGTGTGATTAGGTGATGAGGGTATTCAATGACTTTAGTGTTTTTTTTCTGAGAATTAATAATGTCTCTTGCCTCGCCAAGCGCAGAGATTTTACCTTGTGTGACGACAATGGCACCATCCTCAAAATATTCGAAGGCCTTAGTACCCTTTAAATCAGGGTCGGATATAAAGTGTAAAACAGCGGCACGATAAATGATCGTAGGGTTATTTTTAGGTTTGCTAGAAGATTCGTAATCCATTTGACTCCTTTATGTTGAGCATAGAAAGTTTCAGAGTTTAGTGCCTAATTTTTTTCCCAATTCTTCTACTCGATTCAATATTCCAATTAACTCGGGACGATTTTCCCGAATTTCTTCATGTGTTAAGCCATCTAACTCATGAGGGAATACTAACCAGTCATTCGTTTCATGAATGTAGTAATCAGGTATCGTTGCTGTTTTATTATTTTGGGGTTTGAAGTAGGGGGTGGCAATTCGGACTTCAGGCATATTTTTTTTACATGCTTTTTGTAAATCTTTAATGGTTTCGTTAATGCTAAGTCCAGAGTCATGGACATCATCCACTATCAATAAAGAGTGCTGACTTTCAAGGCGTTTAATCAGATAGGTTAACCCATGTACTTTTACATGTTTATCTCGCTTCCCTATACCCGTGTAAGATGATGTACGAATTGCAATGTGGTCTGTTTCTACCCCCAATACATGCATTAGTTCTTGGACGGCTATTCCCACTGGAGCCCCACCTCGCCAAACACCGACAATATAGTCGGGCCTGAAGCCGCTTTCAAATACCTTGAGGCCTAAGTTAAATGAGTCTTCAAGTAATTGCTGCGCACTAATATAGACTTTGTTCATTTAGCCTTCCAAGTTTAAAATATTGATTAATAAAGAAATAAAAGTATAGTAGCTCTACAAAAATTATACAGTGGGTGTTGGGAAAAGCTGCACCCATTTGTTCAAGGTATCAACTGTAAGCTAGCGAAATTGATAGACAACTCATAATGGGTAAACTGAAGAAAATGCATGAATAAATTTAATAATATCTATACTAAGAGTGGTCTTAAATCAATTAGCTACCGTAAAATATCACGATTTTTAGTAAGGCTGAATATTCTATGTTCAGTTTTTTTTATGGTGGCCTGTAATTCTGGTTCGTCTTCAGGTGAACCAAAAGTCGGCAAAGTGTATAGTTCAATAGCTCACTACCACCCTAGTTTTTATCAAAATCAGGGTGTCGATGAGGATATTACTATTTCATATGCTTTTGCTGTTCAGGTGACAGATCCACAAGGTAACGACACGATAGTGTCGTTATTTGCTATTGATAAATCTAGTGACGAATCGCACTTTATAATAGGTGGGGAAAATAAATATGATTTAATCAGAAATTGGCTAGATACTGAGTATATAGGCGATCGTAGCATGGCTTTTGACCCTGATAATCTAGATCGATTTACCTTTAATCAATGGGAAATGGTCGCATTTGATAGAGACAGGAATAATGATACTCGTAACTTCGAGTTTAATTTGCCGGGTGGCGATAGTGTGCGCAATGAAGAATTTGTCTACTCAGATACTTTTACCGGCTCTAAAGACGACGGTGTCGAAGGGCTAGAAGTGATGACCATTGCGGGTAATATATTATCTTTTTCATCGAGCGCTGAGACTTTTACCGTTAAATTTACCGCGACAGACTTACGTGCAGAATTCTATCAAATTCAATTTTTCACTGACTTAGAAAGTAACCCCTTACAAATAAAAAATATAGGCATTGCGCGACCTGATAGCGTTTCAATTCAAGATACGCCGCTGAATATTGGGGGAGAAACTACCTTAGAAATTCCTTGGTCTGAAATCAACTTGAATAATGGTGAGGTAGCATCAGATATTTCAGGTATTCATATTAGCTTGTTAGATGCGCCAATAGAGATAAACAAAACGAAATTATGGTACTCCCATTACGGCGTGTCGGAATATATGCCTTTGCAAGATTAACGTATCTTTCCTTCTAATGGTTGATTTCAATAGACATAAAGTTGAAGGGTTTTATCAACCCTTCAACAGTCAGCACAATACAAACTATTATGCCTTGGTGTTACTCAATATAATTCGATAGTGGGCCTTACCTTCACGTAACTTCGCCATTGCTTCATTAACTTGATCAAAACGGAAATATTCCGTGACAGGTTCAATGTTATGAAGTGCAGCAAAATCTAACATTTGCTTAATCACACCAGGGCTACCTACGGGAGAACCAGATACTGATTTTTGTCCGCCAATAAGCGAGAATGCGCCGATATCTAAAGGTTCCAGCGTTGCTCCGACAAAATGTAAGCGGCCTTTTGGCGCTAATGTGACTATATATGCATTCCAGTCAAGTTTGACGTTAACGGTTGATATAATAAAATCAAATTTCCCCGCTGATTTGGCTAATGCACTTTTGCTGCTGGTATCTAAAACTGAATGAGCGCCCAATTCCAAGGCCTCGGCCTTCTTGCTTTCACTAGATGTAAAAGCTGTTACCTGACAACCCCAGGCATTTATAAATTGCAGGGCTAAGTGACCTAAACCACCAATCCCAATGACACCTACTCTTGAAGTGGGTTTGATGTCGAACTGTACTAAGGGGTTGAATACGGTAATCCCTCCGCAAAAAAGAGGCCCGGCAGAATCAGGGTTAATGCCTTCTGGTAATAAAACAACGGCGGAGGCTTGAGCGCGTACTTTCTCGGCAAAGCCACCATGGCGTCCAGTGATAGTACTCTGTGCTCTGATACAAAGGTTATGGTCACCGGATTGGCAGGTATGGCAATTAAGACAATAGGATGAATGCCAGCCCAATCCGACTTTTTGCCCAATCCGGAGTTTTTTAACATCACTGCCAAGCGCAGAGATAGTGCCAATGATTTCGTGTCCGGGAACGAATGGGTATTTAGTCGCTCCCCATTCATTATCGAGCATACTCAAGTCGCTATGACAAATTCCACATGATTCAACATCAATTTCGACATCTGAGGTTTCTAAGGGGCCAGGGTCAAACTCAAAAGGTTCGAATGTTGCACCTGCTTGCATGGCGGCATAGGCTTTGATCATGAGTAAGTCCTTTAGGTAATGTATTTAAAAAGCGAAAAGCCCTTAGCGGTTTAGAGCAACTATTGGTTATGTTGTTGCGCTAAATCTAATAGGCAGCTTTCGAAGTCATCTGTAAATTGTTGTGCATTACATAAGTCAGAATTAATTGCTCTGTCTCTTAGACCTTTTCGAAGTTGATTCAAGTAAGGTGCATCCTCAGAATAGGCTTTTGCTTTAGCGATATAATCTTGTTTATCATGTGCAATAAAATCATCTAAACCTATACGCTGTAATATGCTGGCTCCAACCCTACTAATATGATGGTCACCTCTAATAGTTAACGTCGGTACTCCCATCCAAAGTGCTTCAAAAGTCGTAGTTGTACCATTATAAGGGAAGGGGTCCAATGCAATGTCAATTTGGCTGTACATTGCAAGGTGCTCATTATAATTGGCGACCTTGCCTAAGAGGGTGATCCGATCAGTATCGATGCCTTGCTTGATAAAAATATCTAAAATATTCTTCTGGGTGCTCTTATTAGTGAGTTGTTGTGATTTTATCACAAGCTTTGAATCAGGGATTTCCGCTAAAATTTCACTCCAGGTTTCAAGCACCTCTTGCGTCACTTTTATAAAATTATTGAAACTGCCGAAGGTGATATATTTATGTTTGGCGATGGGCGCTTCAGGTTGATAATCGAGCTCTTGGTCTCCGTTAAAACATAAAAATCCATGTGGTAAACGAATTAACTTCTCGGAATGTAATTGTTTATCTTCGGCTTCTGGATCAGCTTGTTCGTCTGTTAAACGGTAGTCAATCGTACTTAAGCCCGTTGTATTTGGGTAACCTAACCATGTTATTTGAAGGGGCGCAGGTTTATAGGCAAATACTTCTAAACGGTGACCTCCTGTATGGCCTGCCAGGTCAATGAGGATATCAATTTTGTCTTTATGGATTAGATTTACAACATCCAGGTCACTCAGGGTAGTAATTGAACGCCAATGGTCTGCGTATCCCTTTATAGCTTCGGTAACATGATCTTCTTCTTTGTTATTGGCGTAACAATAAACCTCTACTTTAGCTTTGTCGTGGTGGGCTATTAGAGGCTCAAAAAAGTAACTAACGGAGTGCATTCTGAAGTCGGCTGAAACATAGCCAATGCGTAAACGTTGCTCTTTTTTAAGGTTTAACTTTCTTGTTTTAGGTCGATTGATCGGTAAGTTTTTGATCGTCTCTTGGCCCCATTCACAGTGCAGTTTAAAAAGCTCTTCTTGTGAAAATACGCTGAAACAATTCATTGCCAGCAGATGACTGTTCAGTGCTGAGCCGAGATTGACAATTTTTTGGTAGTATTCGATGGCTAATTGGCTTTGCCCCATTTCGTGGTAGAGCAGTGCGCAATTGAAAAGAAACGTGTCGTTATTTGGTTGCAATTCAAGTGCTTGTTGAAATGTCGAAATGGCCTTTTCAAAATGACCTGTTTCTTTAAGTAATCTTCCAAGGTTATTAAATGCTTCTGCATAGTCTGCTTTATATTTTAAAGCAGATTGATAGCAATGAATCGCAGGCTCATAATCTTTCTGTTCATAAAAAACATTACCTAGATTGTTATGCGCCTCGGCAAAAGAGGGTTCTAGCGTAATGACTTTCTGTAAGCATGAAATTGATAGGTCCAGATTTTTGATGCTTCTATGCATGATGCCTAAAGTGTTGTAGGCGTTGACATGATTAGGGTCTAATTTAATGGCAGTATTTAAGCTGTTAATGGCGTTGTCAGCTTCATTTAAAGATTGATAAACAGCCCCGAGATTACAATGTGCATCAGCATAATCGGGTTTAAGTTTAATCAGTTTTAAGTACGTTATTCTAGCCTGCTCTAATTTGCCTAAGGCTCTTAATACAATGCCCAAATTGTTATAGGCTTGAAGCATATTTGGGTCTAGTTTAAGCGCCTTTCGAATCAACTGCTCCGCAAGGGGATTGTTACCTTGTTGATGTTCAATCGCACCCAAGTAATGTGTGGCGACTGCCTGATTGGGGTTGGTTCGAATGATCTGTTGGTAAAGTTGCTTGGCTTGAGCAAGGTTACCTGTTTGATGGAAGCGTAATGCGGACTGTAATAATTGCTCTAACTGAACAATTATTTTAGGGTCTAGAGTTATTTTTTTTGAAGATTTTTTAGCCATTGGTTTTTAAGATCTCTTTTTATGCCAATTTTTGAATGTCGATATGTTAACCGAGAACGGTAAGAAACAGCAAAGGGATTGCCTTTAGTGAGACGCTATGTGTATGGGAGGCGGTTATTGAGCCTTATGCGCACTCAATACGGTTTCGACCTTTTTCTTTCGCTTGGTAAAGGGCGTGATCGGCCTGTTGAATTATTTTCATAAAATCTGTCCCGGCAATGCGTTCAATCGATGCAATGCCTAAACTGGCAGATACATAGGTTTCAAGGTTTCCAGAATTAAAGGCTTTGTTGACAATATTCTTACGTATAGTTTCTGCGACGATCTGTGCACCTTCACTTGGAGTGTTCGGCAGTATGATTGCAAACTCTTCTCCGCCATAGCGGGTAATGGTGTCTCCAGGTCGACGACAAGACATTTCAATATTCTTGGCGACAAACTTTAAACATTCATCGCCCATAATGTGCCCATAGCTGTCATTAAATGCTTTAAAGAAATCAATATCTAGCATGATAAGCGAAAATGGTTGATTTTCACGTCGGCAGCGATTCCACTCTTTTACCATCATCTCATCAAAATATCGACGATTACGAACTTGGGTCAGTCCATCAATGGTACATAACTCTGTTAATTTAGCGTTCGAATATGATAATTCTTCGAACGCTTTTTCTAATTCTAAGGTTCTTTTTTGCACTTGTTTTTCAAGGGTGGAAGACAGATTTTTTTGGATCTCTAGTGCTTTATTTTGGGCTTTGTGTGCATTCTTTTCATGGGTGAGTGCAAGAGCTTGCATTTCAATTCGCTGTTTTTTTTCCTTGTCAGCTGATTCGTTTATAACTCTAATTTTAGCGGCCAAAGCAAACGAGAAAATGACAATTTCTAGGCCTGTTCCTAGCTGCCAGGCATTGGCTGTAAACACGTTAGTTGGTAGAAGGCCAAACATCGTCAAAGTAAGGCATACTGAACCTAATAACATCACTGACCAAGCCATTACATATTGCTTCACTGACTGATCTCTATCTTTCCAAGCTACTGACGTGCCCATAATGCAGAGGGCCATTGTAATAAATACTGAAATAGCTGCTAGTTTAATTGACATGCCATAAGGCGTAGAAAGCGATAAAAATGCGATAAAACCCAGAAAAGCACAAAAGACCTTAAACGTTTGGGCGAGACGTGCAGAGTGATCTTTAATACTTAAGAATGATTGTGTAAACAAAAGCATAAATAAACAGGATGAAAATATTGAAAAGGGTATCGCTTTATTGTTCCACCAAGGCGACTCTGGCCAAAGGTATTGAAAACTAAAACCATGCATAGTTGACTGTAAAACCAGAATGGATAAACCATAAAGAACGTAATTGAGGTAAGAATTGGATCTGAAGGCAAAAAATAAAAATAAATTATAAAACAACATGATACAAATCACACCAAAATACATACCTTGCCCAATATAGAAAGATAAAATAGATGAAGTATATTGTTCCTCTGTCATCAACGACGCAGGCAGCTGTACTGTGCCATCACTTCTGAGCTGAATGAATAGTGTTAGAGTTTCCCCCAATTTGATATCTATAGGAATGACGAAATTATTGGATTTAATTGCCCTATTTCTAAAAGGCACAACATCTCCTGTTTGATACCGTTTAATGATTTCTCCACCAGAGCTTAAATATAGGCCGACTCGGTCTAGTACTGGGTAATTGATACTGTAATAGTACCTACCAACAGCTTGTTCTTTGGAGGCAGAAAATGACAATCTGAACCAATAGGTCTTTGTTGAATAACCAAAATTTGGAGTATCAGATGATGGTGGAGACCAATCAGAATCCGGTAGCTTAATAATTTCAGCTATTTCCGGTGTAGATGAACTGCCCACTTGCAGGTTGAAAGTGTATTCATTGATGTTTTCTAAGTGAATATTTTCAAGTGCTAATGTTTTAGTCGGTAAGGCGAAAGTAATCGAAGAAGGTGCGCTG
>ENA-OSET01004710-OSET01004710.1-sediment-metagenome-genome-assembly--contig:-NODE-4710-length-11915-cov-3.478459_pt1 | contig 11915 bp, 9 predicted proteins | sample MGYA00237882_ERZ534229 | MGnify/ENA primary metagenome ERZ534229 (study PRJEB26408, sample SAMN06266212) | sediment metagenome | isolation source: Hudson Canyon methane seep mesocosm | place: USA:Hudson...
AAAACTGCCCGATGCCCGCGCCCTCGTCATTGGGCGGGCCGGACGCGAGCATCAGAAATTCCTAGCCGACCTTCAAACCCGCATCGCAGCAGCGGGCCTGACAGACCGCATCCTTTTCCCTGGCGAGATTGCCGCCACAGAACTCCCAAACCTGATGCGTGGTCTTTCACTGGTCATGCAACTGCCCCGCTACGAAGGCTACGGCATGGTCCCGATCGAGGGCTTGGCCAGCGGTGTTCCCTTTGTCGGCACCCCAGCAGGTTACTACGACGAATTCTCGGCACAGGGAAAAACCGGAACCATAGTCCCGCTTGGTGCCGCAGATGATGCCGCCGCAGCGGCACTATCGATCCTGACGGTTCCAAATCGACATGCCAGTATGAGCAAAGCAGCCCGCGAAACGGCAGTAAATAGCTTCAGCGCGCTGTCAGAAGCTGTCGGAATTGAAAACGTCTACCGCGATCTGTGGACCAGAGAGCCGTAAAAACAATAGCTCCAGATTCTTCAAGCCCCAAGCCCTCACCAAACTGGATCAAACTTCATCTGGCTAGAAATATCCCGGGGAGTTTGAGGGGCTGGCCCCTCAAGACCCGCAATAATGATTTGCGGCCGGAATCGCCTGGCACGATACCGTAGTACCCGACCCACCCGCTATGGGCTCCGCCCGTCAAGGCCTGAATTGTTCCCCGGAACATTTCCAAGACGGCTTTCTTTGGGCTCCGCCCGTCCTCGCCTGAAATGCTCTCCCAGAGCATTTCCAAGACGGCGATGACTACATTAAATCATCTTCTGCTTCTTGTGCGGAAATGCCCAGGGCATCCAGCCCATTCTCCAAATGATCCGACAGATGTGGTGTCCCCAACAAATAGTCAGCACAGGGGGTCGAGGCATCCCGTTTTACAGTCATAATCGCCTCTGCAAGATCTTCAGCAAAAAAGCTCTCCCGACCGATCCACATGACCGCCACCAGCTCGGCTTGTTCATCTTCGTTCAGCCGATCGATAAAGGCACGCAGCTCTTCCTCTGCCCGATGCAACTCGCGTGCCATCATCGCCACCTGCGCTATCTTTCGGGTAGAAATGTTCAACATAACTCGGCTCCTTCCATCTCCTTCGTCTCACCCTAACAGATAGCCCAACACGCAAAGTAATCTTTGATCTGAAACAACTCAGACACCGCCGCCTTAACGACGACCAAAGATTTCGATGCCGCCGCTGCGCCCGCGTAGCTCGGCGGCCGGCAGCGGGCTCCAGCCTTGCGACGCGGGCGCCACCGATGCGGCCTCCAGTACCGCTGCCGAGACAATGATACCTTGCTGCTCCTGCTTGGTCAGCTGCTCCAGACGGGCCGCGATATTCACCGTGTCGCCAAACACCGTGTATTCCAGCCGCTGCGGATCACCAACCACTCCCGAAAACACCTCGCCCCAATGCAAGCCAATTCCAACCGCGACCGCATCTTCCATTGCAGCCTGCCTGGTATCAGACCACTCTGCCATGCTCTTCGCCAACCCCGAGGCACAATCAACGGCCCGGACAGCCGCAGTGTCGCCCTCAAACAAAATCATGGCGGCATCGCCCATAAATTTATCGATCATTCCACCGCAAGCATCCGCAGATCCCTGCACCCGACTGCGAAAATCGGTAATGAAATCGCCAACCTGCTGCGGATCACGACCCTGAGACCAGCGGGTAAAGCCGCGTATATCAATGAACAGAACCGCCATGTTCTGGCGACGACCCCGGCGCAGTTCATCCAACCCGGTGTTCGCCAGTCGCGCCGTCAGTTGAACCGGCAGATAGCGGTTCAAATTGGCCTTTTGCTGCGCTTCAGAAATCGATTGATGCACCAGGCGCCGTGTTCTCCAGGCTGCAACAACCAGCACAATACCGCCCAGGGCAATCATGGTGACACGGACAATATTGGGCGGGCCAGATAGAAGGTTCTGCGCCCGTTCTACAATATAGGGCGTCACCTCCTCAGGTTGCCACAGTGACAGCGCCGCCAGACCGACTGCGATAAACGTAACGCAATAGGCCTGCAAATACGGATTAAACCGCAGCACCGTGAAGCCCAGAATGACCGGCACCAGCCATGTCGGTGGCAGGATAAACGTCAGCTCTCCGGGCAAGCCGGAGTTCAACAAACTGACCCAGGTGTTTGCCAGCATGAACAAGCAGTCCACCGTAACCAGCAGCCAGACCATCCAGCTGCGAATACGCCCTGTCCGCGCCATCCAAAAGGCGCCCAGCCCGACCAGAAGATACGAGACCATGGTCATCACCGCGAAAACCCACTGACGCCGCAGATAGTGTTCCGGCTCAATCTCGCTACCTGCAACGGCAAGGTAGAACATTCCCAAGAGGCCAAGGGAGACCGCAACCCGTAACAGCGAAACAACCTGCTCTGCTTCGACTTCTGCTTTCTTCAGCAGCGCGTTATCTGGTGCAAGTATACTCATGTTCTATATGGCCTCAGTGACACAATGATTTTGCGGTATTTAGGAATGGTTCTTCAATAATCCAAAAAATTACTCGTCCCCTGTCAGATCCGTCACCTGCCGCGCATCGCTTTCTACCTGCGCCGGAGACGCCAATTCGGATCCACTCGCAACCACACCCATGGCCTCAAACTTACGGGCCGAAGGCAGCACCCGCGCCTCCAGGGATCCCACCGCCTTGTTGTAGCTGCTGACCGACGAGGACAGCGCCCGACCAACCGAGGCCAGATTGCTGGAAAACGTCACCAGACGTTTGTACAACTCCTTAGCCGTGTCCTGCACTTCTAGTGCATTCGCGGCCATCTTTTCCTGCTGCCAGCCATAGGCAATGGATTTCACCAGCGCCATCAACGTGGTCGGCGTGGCGATCAAAACTTTGTTCTCAAACGCATATTCGATCAGCCCGGGGTCCACTTCAGCCGCTGCCGACACAAAGGTCTCACCGGGGATAAACATCACCACAAAATCCGGCGTCTCACCCAGTGCCGTTTGATAGGCCTTAGAGGAAAGCTGTTTCACATGGGTGCGCACATGCCGGGCATGACGCGACAAATGCTCTTGCTGTTGCTCAGGCGTTTCAGCCTCCAGCGCATCCAGATAGCCATCCAGCGGAGTTTTGGCATCCACCACGATGCTTTTGCCACCGGGAATGCGCACAATCGCATCCGGGCGACGCAGGCCATCGTCGGTGCCCAGAGATTTCTCCAGATCATAGTCCACATGCTCGGACATCCCTGCCATGTCGAACACTTGCCGCAACTGCATTTCGCCCCAACGGCCCCGTGTTTTGGGCGCGCGCAATGCCTGCACCAGCTTGCGGGTCTCGCCACCCAGTGCCGCCTGCCCGTCGGTCAGGGCCTTCACCTGTTCGCGGATCGCCCCGTAGGCCTCGGTCCGGGCCTGCTCGATTTCTTTGATGCGGTCACCAAACTGACCCAGCTTTTCGTCCAGCGGCTTTACCAGGCCTTCGATTGCGGCATGGCGTTTGGCCAGATCTGCATCGGCCGTTTGGGAATGGGTTTTGAACCGCTCGCTGACCAGCGACAGGAAGTTTTCGGAATTCTGCTTCAGCACACCCGACGCCATTGTCGAAAACTCGTGCTTCAGCTTCTGGTTCATCTTGTCCAGCTCTTCAAGGCGCACATCATGTTCACTTTTCAGCGCCCGCACTTCGGCCTCGGCCTGATGCCGCGCCTCAACTTCGCCATCGCGCAACTGTCGCAGTGCAGCAAGCTCTCCACTCAACTCCGGCACCCGGGCGACTTCGCTCTGCATCGAGGCACAGGCCTGGCGCAGCTTTATATTCTCGCTCCGCAGGTCTTCGACCACAGCGGCCTGTCTGCCCGCCACACGCCAAAGAACTGCAAACAATGCGGCTGCCACGGCAAACACCAATGCGGCGACGGGCCACAGGTTCGGATCTACTTGCACAGATGTGCTCCCTGTAATGGGCTTGAACGCTTATGTGCGCCCAAACAGCCGTTCAATATCGGCCAGTTTCAATTCAACATAGGTAGGACGGCCATGATTGCACTGGCCGGAATGCGGCGTCGCCTCCATCTCGCGCAACAGGGCGTTCATCTCTTCACCGCGCATCCGGCGCCCGGACCGGATCGAGCCATGACAGGCCACCCGGCTCAGGATTGCCTCGACCTTGGCTTGCACCAACTGGCTGCTGCCCTGATCGTCCAGCTCGTCCAGAATATCCTTGATCATCGCCTCGGCGTTGACCTCGCCTAGAATGGCCGGCGTTTCGCGCACCGCCACAGCGCCACCGCCAAAAGGTTCAATCCCCAGCCCAAACTTAGCCAATTCATCCGCCACCTCCAACAGCTTGGCACTGTCGTTATCGCTCAGCTCGACAATCTCGGGGATCAGCAGCGCCTGCGCCGCCACACCGTTTTCGGCCATCTGGTGTTTCAGCTTTTCGTAGACCAGCCGCTCATGCGCGGCATGCTGATCGACGATTACCATACCGTCAGCGGTTTGCGCGACGATATAGTTTTCATGCACCTGCCCGCGTGCCGCACCCAGCGGCAGATGCTCGGCCCCGGGCACGCTGTCCTCACCCGCAGGTGACATGGGCCCCGGGGCATCGATCAGCTGGCCACTGTAACTCTCGGATAATTCCGCAAAGCCCATACTGGGCGGCATCTCAGCGGGACGTTGAGCGGCATAGGACGCACCACGAGCGCCCATTGACGGGCGGTCCATCTGATAGATCCGGGGCGCCATACCCGGTGTGGCAACGGGTTCCGGCATCATCGCGCCTAAGGTTGCACCGCCGACGGTGGTTGACGCCCTATGCCCCGCTTCGGCCAATGCATGGCGCAGCGCGGACACGATCAGCCCTCGGGCAATGCCGGGATCACGGAACCGCACCTCGGACTTGGCCGGGTGCACGTTGACGTCCACCAGTTCCGGGTCGCAATCGATGAACAGCGCCGCCGCCGGATGGCGATCCCGGCTCAGGAAATCAAAATAAGCGCCACGCAGCGCGCCTTGCAGCATTTTGTCTTTCACCGGGCGCGTGTTGACGAACAGGAACTGCGCCACTGCGGCACCACGTGAATAGGTTGGCAGCGCCGCATAGCCGTACAAGCGAATGCCATCGCGGGTAGCGTCGATCTTCAGCGCGTTCTCGGCGAACTCGCGCCCCAGAACCGAGGCCAGCCGACCGTGTAGCGCATCAAACAGATCGCCACTCAGCGGATCAGCGCGGAACGTCACCCGCCCCTGGCCGCCGCCCGAGACATCGCGCAGGGTAAATCCGATCGACGGTTCCGCCATCGCCAGCCGCTTGACCACATCCGAAATCGCCTGCGATTCGGCCCGGTCGGTGCGCATGAATTTCAACCGCGCAGGCGTGGCATAAAACAGATCTGAAAGTTCAACCACGGTGCCAGATCGAAGCGCAGCAGGGCGCACAGGCTCCATCTTGCCGCCCGCCACTTTGATCATCGCCGCATCATGGCCCTCGGCGCGGCTGGTAATACTCAGCCGTCCTACCGCACCCAAACTGGGCAGGGCCTCGCCACGAAAGCCAAAGGTGTGGATGTTCAGCAGGTCCGAACCATCGATTTTTGAGGTCGCATGGCGCGACAGGGCCAGTGGCAGATCCTCGGGCGACATGCCGCAACCGTCATCAGTAATACGGATCAGGGTTTTACCGCCGTCGGCTATTTCGATGCCAATACGAGTGGCGCCTGCGTCGATAGCGTTTTCAACCAGTTCTTTCACCGCCGAGGCAGGTCGTTCCACCACCTCACCGGCTGCAATCCGGTTGATGGCGGCATCATCCAACTGACGGATGACTGGGCGAGCGCTGTCGCTGATCTGGGGGTCTGGCGTATCCATACCGCTAAATTTAGCAGAGCCGCGAGATTCTACCAGCCATTTAGAGAGGCTCCTGAGCACAGGTTATGCACTCAGGAGCCTATCCGTTTGTTAAACGCCGACCGGTGCGCCGCTGCGGTTCCGGCAGGGGCCGAACCGGGCTGAAACCGCCAGTATCAATCCTGAAACGGTGGCAATCATACCCGCCGCGCTGACCGCGTCCTGCGCGCCCAGCCACAGAGGGCCGTAGCCTGCCAGCACATAACCGAATACAGCGGAGAGCACCGCAAAGCCAACGCTCCAGGCAACCTGGCCCTCCAGTTGGTTTGACATCATGCGCGCCGCTGCGGGGGGGCAGATGAACATGGCAATCACAATGATCGATCCCACCGCATCAAAGGCCGCCACCGCCGCCACTGCTGCGGTGATCACCAGTGCCAACCCCAGCAGGTTGGTGCGTATCCCCAATGTGCGGGCAAAGCCTTCGTCAAAAGTCGAGATCTTCAGCACCCGCCAGAATACCGCAATAAACAGCACCACCGCCAGCAATGTCAGCGCCATGCGCGGCAGTTCAACCGGCAGATGGGCCAGCGCCTGCGGATCCAAAAGCGAGGACCAGCCGGTGGCGTCCAGCCAGATCAGACTTTCCAGATTACCATACAGCGCGTGTTCCACATCCAGATGCACTGACGATGTATCGGTTTGTTCCAGCAGCAGCACGCCGCCAGCAAACATGGTGGTAAACACCACCCCCATTGCAGCGCCGGGTTCGATCCGACCCAGACGGCGGATCGCCTCGATCAGCACCACCGCAACGACCGCTGCGCCAGCGGCACCCAGCATCATTGGCGCGGCAGAAATAGCGCCGGTCAGCAGGAACGCCACCACGATGCCCGGCAGCACCACATGGCTGATGGCATCGCCGATCAGTGCCTGTTTGCGCAGCAACAGGAAATTCCCCGGCAGAGCGCAGGCCACAGCAGCAAAGATACCAATCAGTAGCGGGGTCAGCGACAGGGGGACGAACTCTTCACCGCTCATGCCAGAACCTCCTTGGGGCCGCCAATATGGCGATCAATTTCGGTAATTTGATCTTGGGTCAACACAGATTCGATCTGACGCAGCCCATCATACAGCGCCGCTGCGGCCTCATGCGCCTGATCAGCGCGCACCACCGCCCAGCGCCGCTCATCCCGCAGCGCCTTGGCCGCGCGAGCCTTGCCTTTGTCGGTGGCAACGCCATCGGCGCGCACCAAACCGCCATTGCGCAACAGCCGCAGGGTCAGCTTTTCATAAATCGGTTGTCCCTGTGCCAACGCCAGCAGGCCCTGGCGCAGATGCACCCGGCGCTGAAATCTAAAGTGACGCAATACCGCCGCCAGCACGCCCCTATTGGGGGCAAACAGCAGTGAGAACAGGAACAAGGCAAAGCTCATCAATACGATGATCGGTCCGGTGGGCAGGTTTGGGGCCGAAGCCGACATCGCTGCGCCGATATAGGCCGACAAACCACCTGCCAGCCCTGCCAGCAGCACCACATAGTCGGATCGTTCGGTCCAGAACCGCGCAGTCACCGCGGGGATGATCAGCAAGGCCACGATCAGAATCAGACCCACGATCTTGAGACCCACCACGGTGACCGCCATGACCAACCCCATCATCGCCATGTCAATCTTGCTGACTGGCAAACCTCGGGCGGCGGCATATTCGGGGTCAAAGGCCACCAGTGTCATCGGACGTCGGATCAGCAGGATCAGCAGCAACGTCACCGCCCCGCCGACCGCGATCACCATCGCATCGGCCCAGAGCATTCCGGCGGTTGATCCCAACAGAAACCCTTCGAGCCCGGCCTGACGGCCCACACCCAGCGTCTGGATTACCGTCAGCAACACAATGCCAAAACCAAAGAACACCGACAGAACCGAGCCAATCGCCGCGTCCTCGGCCAGACGGGTGTTGCGGGTTAGCCAGTTCAGGCACCACAGCCCAGCACTGGCTGAAACAGCCGAGCCAAGCAGCAGCCCCACCAGGTTACGGCCATCACCGCCAAAGCTGGCCATCAGGATGAAGGCCAAACAGACCCCCGGCAGGGTGGCATGCGAGATGGCATCACTGACCAGCGCCCGCTTGCGCAGAAACAGAAAGGTCCCGGTGACCCCTGCGGACACCCCCAGTAAGGTCGCACCAATTGCCACCAGCGTGGCATTATAGCCAAGCTGCAACAGCAGAGCATCAATCAACATGTTGGTTATCCCAGTGCCAGTGCAAGCTGATCCACCTGCGCCGTCGCCAGGCGTCCGCCATAGGCGGCTTGCAGGGTTTCGGCGGTAAAGGCTTCGGCCACTGTGCCCTCGGCCACTTTGTTGGTGTTGATCAGGAATACATTGTCGAAATAATCCGTCACAGTGGCCAGATCGTGATGCACCACGACAACGGTTTTACCCGCCTCACGCAGGGCTTTTAGAACACTGATAATGGCCTTCTCGGTTGCTGCGTCCACACCAGCAAAGGGTTCGTCCAGCAGATACAGGTCAGCGCCCTGCGCCAGAGCCCGCGCCAAGAATACGCGTTGTTGCTGGCCGCCTGACAGCTGGCCAATCTGACGGGTGGCAAAGTCGCCCATACCAACCCGGTCCAGGCAGTCCATCGCCGCCGCCTTGTGATGGCCACGCAAGCGACCCAGCAGGCCCAGCTCACGGTAGAGACCCATCAGCACCACATCGATCACCCGCGTCGGGAAATCCCAGTCTACACTGGCCCGTTGCGGCACATAAGCAATGCGCACACGCTGCGCATCCAGTGGTTTTCCGAACACCTGAATCTGTCCGGATACCGGCGGTACAATACCCAGCGCGGCCTTGAGCATGGTGGATTTGCCGGCCCCGTTAGGACCGATAATCGCCGTCATCTTGCCCGGCTCAACAGTCATATCGACCGAGAAAACGGCGGGCTTTTGCCCATAAGACACAGTTAAACCGCGGATCGCCAGCGGGCTGTCATCTAGCCCATGGTCTTGTTGAACCTGTCCGTTGCTGCTTGCCAAATCTAACATCCTCAGGACCCTGCCGACAGTTTTCCAGCCATACCACGCTCTGGCACCTGTGCGCCCAGCGCCCCACCGATGGTCGAAATATTGTGGTCCAGCATGCCGATGTAGGTGCCTTCATAGGTGCCATCGGCGCCCATGGCATCCGAGAACAGCTCGCCACCGACCCGGACCTCGTGGCCCTGCGCCGCCGCGCCTTCGATCAGGGCCCGCATCGAGCGGTCCGAGACCGAACTTTCGACAAAGACCGCATCAATCTGACGCTCAACCAACATGTTCACCAGCTCTCCGATCCGGTTCAGGCCCGCCTCGGACTGGGTTGAAATACCCTGGATACCCAGAACCTCGAACCCATAGGACTGACCAAAATAGCCAAAGGCGTCATGGGCTGTAACCAGAACCTTGTTGCGATCCGGTACGGTCGCCAGCACGTTTGCGCCATATGCAACCAACTGATCCAAATCCGCGAGATGCGTTTCGGCATTGGCCGCAAAGATGTCAGCCGCCTCTGGGCGCGCATCGGTCAGTGCCTTTTGCACTTCGACAACAACCAGCTTCCACAACACCGGCGTCATCCAGACGTGTGGGTCATATTTGTCGGCATAGGTATCATGGCCGCGCAGCAGATCCTTAGGCAGCCCTTCGGCCACTGCAACCACTTGACGCTTGCGCTCGAGATCGTGAAAGAAGTCACCCATCTGCGCCTCTAGGTACAGACCGTGCCACAAAACCAGATCGGCGCGTGTCATCGCAACGATGTCTGACCGGGTTTGACGATAGGCATGCGGGTCAACCCCCGGCCCCATCAATCCACGTACCTCTACCAAATCGCCACCGATCTGGCGGGCAGCATCCGCAATCATTCCTGTGGTGGCGACAATCTTCAGCGGCGCTTCGGCACGGGTCTGCGATGCCATTACAGGCAGAGACATCACAATTATTAGCCCCATCAGGGCAATCTGGCGAATCCACATAGAGGAGTCCTTTTTGACATCATTTTGGCTGAATATGAGAACCACTCGCAACTAAGTCAACGCAAATGCGACTTATTCGCAAAAAAGAGCTTATTTTTGTCCAAATAGTCAAATTTTCTGTGCGGAATGCGCCCCAGTTGCTTGCGTAAGAGGTCGCAGTCATGCCACCGTCACCTCTAAGCTTTCGAGGACGCATGATGGACAGCCAAACAGCAGAACGAACCGCGCAGTTGCCGCAGGTGACCGAACCGCGCAACCCAGGCATGGCACTGGATCTGGACTGGGTCGCTAACGTGCAGGCCAATACTTCGGCTATTGAGCGCCGCGCCGCCAGCCTGCCCGGTCGACGCAGCGTCAAAAAGGATTATCAGGCCGCTTGGTTGCTAAAGGCGATCACCCTGATTGATCTGACCACCCTATCCGGCGACGACACTGCGGGCCGGGTGCGGCGTCTGTGCTCCAAGGCGCGCCAACCCGTGCGGACAGAATTGCTCGACGCGCTTGGCGTTGATGGCATCACCACCGGTGCGGTCTGCGTCTATCACGACATGATCACCCCTGCGGTGCAGGCCCTGCAGGGATCTGACATTCCTGTCGCCGCCGTCTCAACCGGGTTTCCCGCTGGCCTGTCGCCGTTTCACCTGCGGCTGGCCGAGATTGAGGAAAGTGTCAAAGCAGGCGCCAAAGAGATCGACATCGTCATCTCCCGTCGCCATGTTCTGACCCAGAACTGGCAAGCGCTCTATGACGAAATGAAAGCCTTTCGCGCGGCCTGTGGCGATGCTCACGTCAAGGCCATCCTCGCCACGGGCGAGCTGGGCACCCTGCGCAATGTCGCCCGGGCCTCGCTGATCTGCATGATGGCCGGGGCTGACTTCATCAAGACCTCCACCGGCAAGGAAAGCGTCAACGCAACCCTGCCCGTGTCATTGGTGATGATCCGCGCCATCCGCGACTATTACGACCGTACTGGCTATCGCGTTGGATACAAGCCAGCCGGCGGTATTTCCAAGGCCAAGGATTCGCTGGTCTACCTGTCGCTGATCAAAGAGGAGCTGGGGGATCGCTGGTTGATGCCAGACCTGTTCCGCTTTGGTGCCAGCTCGCTGCTGGGCGATATCGAACGCCAGCTGGAACACCACGTCACCGGCGCCTACTCGGCCGGCTACCGCCACGCGATGGGCTAAGGGATCAGAACAATGACAATCAAAGAGATTTTTGAGACCATGGACTATGGCCCAGCCCCCGAAAGTGCGGCCGATGCGCTCGCTTGGCTAGTTGATCAAGGCGACCGCTTTGGTCACTTCATTGATGGCGCCTTTACCGCGCCCGCTGACGGGTTCGACAGCCGCAATCCGGCCACTGGCGAAGTGCTGGCGACATTATCACAGGCCAGCCAGGCCGATGTCGATACTGCCGTCACCGCAGCCCGTAAGGCCCAGCCAAAATGGGAAGCGCTGGGCGGCCCGGGTCGCGCAAAATACCTCTATGCACTGGCCCGCCTGCTGCAAAAACACTCGCGCCTGTTTGCGGTGCTGGAAAGCCTGGATAATGGCAAACCCATCCGCGAGGCGCGCGACATCGATATCCCGCTGGCGCAACGGCATTTCTATTATCACGCTGGTATGGCACAGCTGATGGACACTGAATTGCCCGATGTTCAGGCACTGGGCGTTTGCGGTCAAATCATCCCATGGAACTTCCCGCTGCTGATGCTGTCGTGGAAAATCGCGCCCGCTTTGGCGATGGGCAATACCGTGGTTTTGAAACCCGCCGAATACACGTCGCTGACTGCGCTGCTGTTTGCCGATATCTGCCAGCAGGCAGGTCTGCCCAAGGGCGTGGTCAACATCGTCACCGGTGATGGCGCGGTGGGCGAAATGATCGTCGCCGCCGAGGTCGACAAGATCGCCTTTACAGGTTCCACCTCAGTAGGGCGCCGCATCCGCGAGGCCACTGCCGGGTCTGGTAAAGGGCTCACACTCGAACTGGGCGGCAAGTCCCCCTACATCGTCTTTGACGACGCCGATATAGACTCGGCGATCGAAGGCTTGGTGGA
>ENA-OSET01004713-OSET01004713.1-sediment-metagenome-genome-assembly--contig:-NODE-4713-length-11904-cov-27.654435_pt1 | contig 11904 bp, 7 predicted proteins | sample MGYA00237882_ERZ534229 | MGnify/ENA primary metagenome ERZ534229 (study PRJEB26408, sample SAMN06266212) | sediment metagenome | isolation source: Hudson Canyon methane seep mesocosm | place...
TGATAAATTTGGCCTTTTTGTGAGAATTTCTTTTTTAGATCGACTTTTTGCTGATCAGTCAGCGTAGAGGTCATACGATCAAACCAAGCATCAATGGCTTTTTCGTTAACATTTAGATCAGGAATACGCTCTTCATACAACAGAGGCGTAACCGTTTTATCCTCAACCGCTTGCTGCATAGTATAAGAATGAATAATCGAGCCAAATTTATTCTGAGTTTTATCCTCTTTTAATAAGGGCGTACCAGTAAAAGCAATAAAAGCCGCTTTCGGTAGCATTTGCTGCATCCTGATGTTATTTTCACCATTTTGGCTACGATGACCTTCATCAACCAACACCAAAATATTAGGGCTGTCGTTAAAACATTGTTTGTCTTTAAGCGCAGAACCAAACTTATTAATGATTGAGAAAATAACCCGCTCATTGCCTTTACCTATTTGCTCGGCTAAGCGCTTGCCAGAGGTTGCCATTGCTTCTTTTTGATCGCGTACTGTTAATACGCCACCAGAAGCAAAAGTGCGGCTCAGCTGATCCTCTAAATCAACACGGTCAGTAACAATGATCACACGGCATTGTTTTAGAGCCTCTAGCCAAATAAGCGCCTTAGATAAGAAAACCATAGTAAACGACTTACCACTGCCCGTAGTATGCCAAATAACGCCGCCTTCACGCGCACCTTGGTCATCAAAATTAGACACGCGTTCAATTAATGCTTTAATACCAAAAAACTGCTGATACCTAGCGACAATTTTTCCTGCTTTTTTATCGAAGATAGTGAACAATCGAGCCAAATCTAATAAGCGGTCAGGGCGCAATAAACTGATTAATAACCGATCCTGATCAGTAACGGTTAAGTCGCCTCCAGCAAGCAGGGCGAAATAGTCAGTTTTTGACTTTTCAGGGCGATGATTAAAAATAATATCAAGTTGACTATCCGTTAAAGACTGATTTTTTAAGCGATGACATTCCACCTCAGGAATAATCTCTTCTTTCCAACTTGCCCAGAATTTTTCAGGTGTACCACAGGTTGCATACAAACCATCATGACCATTAATAGAAAGCAATAACTGGCTATAAGCAAACAAATGAGGAATTTCAGCTTGCCCTTGATTACGGATTTGTTGAGAAACCCCAGACTTTATAGTGGGTTTACCTTTTTTATTAGAATCAGGACGCTTTGCCTCAATCACCACCCAAGGCAAACCATTTACAAAGCAGACAATATCAGGAATACGATGATCTGTTGCTTGGCTATTTTCAATCACCATTTCTTCGGTAAAGTGAAACTGGTTTAGCTCAATATTTTGCCAATCAATTAATTGAATGGTTGGACTGGATTTTTTGCCATCAATAAACTCAGTGACGCTAACACCATAGATCATGGCGTTATAGAGTTTTTCATTTGCTCCTTGTAACCCTTCATTCATGGCAGGGCTTAGCTCATGAATAATCTTATCAATGGCAGTCTCTGATAAAGGGTGTTGTTTACCTGCAAAAGGAAACTCTTGTTTGTTAAGAAATTCTCGCAGTATCGAAACCAGCATGACCTGATTTGTATTTCCACGCATAGACATGCATTGTTTAGGCGGAATAAACTGATAACCCAAAGAAGTCAATAAGGTCAAAGCAGGGATTTTTGCGCTAAATTCTTCTTTGAAATTAGGTATTGGTTGGGGCATTAGATATCCTCTTGAATTGGTTCTAATTCAATTAAACCTAGCATGACAAACAAATCTTTTAACGAAGGAACAACATCATCCATTGTGCTAATAAACTCAATATAGTTATTGAAAAATAATGAAGATACTTCTTCATTATCGTTAGACCTTCTTAACATTATGGAAAATTGAAGTTTTTCTTCCAAATCGATTACAAATTGCTTTATTAATACTTTTGACATTGCCATTTGAGGTTTAAAATTATCATCGAGTGTCCAATCTCTATGAACATCATTGAATGTTAAATCATTAAATTCTGGTCTATTAATTTTTTGGCTATTGAAGCGCCCCTCAATCGTTTCTCGGAGTGGTGAATGAATATTATTTATTTCTTGGAGAATATCGCTAATTACATTATCAACAGCGTTGCTAACAGTGGATTCAGTTATAGTGGGGTGTATAGTCTTTGTAATATATCGTTTCAGAATCTCCAAATCAGAAAATATTACTGACTCAATACAGTAGCCATTATGGCTGAATGCATGACAGCCTTTATTCTCAATTTTCTCTTTTAAGCATATATCAACTGTGTTTGTAGAAAAGTCTCTATCAAAGATTGTGTTCCAAGTTTTCCCCTTTAATAAAGATGAAAGCGTTCTTTTGTTATATTCAATTTTAGTGGTGATATTATCTTTTCCCCTTAAAGGGAAGAAGGTAATGGAAGAAATGTGGTTTTTTGTTTCAGTTATAGAATCTAACTTATGGTAGAGAGCGTTTAAATACTCTTCATCATCATTACCTTCAACAAAGGCTATATGTTGTGCTTGGCTTAGTTTATCCAGTGATAAAATAACGCCACCTAGAGACTCCTTAATGATATTAAAGCTACTAGGGTCTATTGCTAATAATTTCTTATCTGTTTTAGCTTCAGCATTTAGAAAAAACACTTCATTATTGCCCGCATTAGTAACAAATTGGTCATTATGACTGATGATAAAAAACTGATTATGATCAATAGCTCTAAGATGTGAAATGAGGTTGGCTTGTAGTTTTGAATGTATGTGTGAGTCAGGCTCATCAACAAGTAATAATTTTAAAGGAGCATCTAAAAACTCAATGGTGGATAAGATCTCTATTATTTGTAAAAAACCACTTCCTTGTAGGTGAAGGTCTTGTTTCTTGCCAGAGTCTATTGATACTTTTAAAGAAACGTACTCTTCAGTTCTTGCTTTTGATTTCAGTGGGAGTTCAAATTTAACATCTTTCTCTAAAATTTTAGAGATACTGCTTTCTAGTTCAGAAATAGAATCTCTTTTTGACACAATCTTATTCCTTAAGACCTCATGAGATAGACCTTTTTGGATTTTCTTTTTAACTTGGCCTTCGTTGCAATAATTTTCATATTGGAGAACACCTGCTACAGGGCGAGTTTGATATATAAATATTGCTTCATCTAAAGTCTTTCCGTTAGCAACAATATGTTGAGAAAATAAAGTAAATTGACTTTGATGAATGGGTTGAATTCTAAAAAAAGCATTGGAAATTGATTTTGGACGAGAAACTTTAAACCCTAGTTCAAAATCTTGTCCATCAATGGTCAAGGATAGAGTAACTTCAGCACATTTTGTTCTACCACTATGAAAAAAAAGATCGTTGTCATTAGTGATTCGTAAAAAATCTAATTCCTGATAATTTACATAGCGATTAGTTGAGCTTTCTACTTTATAGAAGCCTTTTCTTGATGACATAATAAGTGCTTGATAGCACTTTTCCCAAAGATGAATAGCTTCAAAAATTGTAGATTTTCCCGCGCTATTTTCACCAATGATAATATTAAAATTATTATTGGGGGATATACTGATTTCTTCAAACGCTTTAAAATTTTTTAGTTGAATTTTACTTAACCGAATTCGCATTTTTTAGATCCTTATAAAAGAGTTGTCCATGATTTAGTCGCATTCATCCCCAAGCAGTAATTGTCGTTCACGCTCAAGTTCTTTACGCAATTCATCTTCCGTAGGTAAATACGGTAAATACTTAGAGGCAAATAATTGTTTCCCATCAGCAAGAACTGAATACTTAGCCACGGCTTCACTTTTTTCACTGCATAAAATCAAACCGATGGTTGGGTTATCATCTGGCTCTTTTTTTAGTTGGTCATACATACGTGTGTAGGTATCCATTTGACCAACATCTTGATGATTAAGCTTGCCGATTTTTAGATCAATTAACAGAAAGCATTTCAGCTTAAAATTGTAGAACACTAAATCAATATAGAAGTCCTGATCTTCGGTGCTGATGCGTTGTTGACGCTCTACAAAGGCAAAACCTTTACCCAGTTCTAATAAGAATTTTTGTAGATTATCAATTAAGGCTTGTTCAACTTCACTTTCTACTAATGATTGATGAGGAAGATTTAAAAAATCAAAGATATACGGATCACGCAGAAAGTCTTTTTCAGTCACTGCTAATTCAGCTGTTTTCTCTTGCGCCTCTTGTTCTACAGGCGATTTATCTTGGCTGGATAAAAGGCGATCATAATACAGAGAGCTGATTTGTCGCTCTAGGGCACGGGCTGACCAGTTTTGACTAATTGCTTCTGATAAATACCATTGTCTGGCTAGGTCATTGTCTATGCGGATCAGGGAGCGATAATGTGTCCAGCTCAATTTGTGACGCACTGCGTCATATTTTGGGAAAACCAGATAAAAACTACGCATATTGCGTAAGTTTGAGCTATCAAAACCCTTGCCAAACTCAGCAGTTAATACGGTTGATAATTGCTTCAGCACTTGTTTACCATAAGTAGCGCGTTCACTGCCTTGTTGCTCCTGCTCTACAATTAAACGGCCTACCTGCCAATAGGTGTGAACCATAGTGGTGTTGATGTTTTGTTGCAGTTGTTGGCGGCTTTGTTTAAGTAACGATCTTAAATCATTAAGTAACTGCGGAGGAACAAGGGCTTTAGTCATTAGGCGGCTTCCGTTTCGTTATCAACTTTCACGCGGCGGTTACCTGTTAACAGTTGTTGCATCAGGGCTTTTTTCTCTTGTTTTAGGTGGGTGAGTTTTTGTTGTAGCGTGTCGATTTCTTGGTCAGCAGCGGTGAGGATTGAGGCAATTTTTTGTTGTTCTTCAAGTGAAGGTAACACGATAAAACAATTTCCGACATGAGATGGACCGAAATTTAATTGTGCTGAGCCAGTGATTTGACGGCGTATTTGATCTTTAAATAAATGCGACATCATGAAATATCTGAAAAAATTAATATTTGCTATGTTTTCATCAATTACTTTAAACCTCATAGTGCTTGTATTCATACAAAGAGGTAAATGCGAATAATCTAAAAAAGCGATTTTCTCATCAAATTTATCAACTGAAATTCCAGAACAAGCAATAACTAAATCACCCTGGTCTGCCATAAAATGAGAATAAGCTCCATATGCCTCTTCAGGTGATATGCAAGTTTTTGTATTATTAATAACAACTCTTGATTTTTGGATATTTGTACCATTAAATAATTTGATGCCATTTTCTACAAATTGATGTTTTCTTACTCCTGGTCCTTCTTGATACCAAAAATAATTACAAATTAAATCAACTTTCCAGTCATCAGGTAAAAAACCTAGTTTTTTCTTAGCAAAACCATCACGAACACTAAATTTCTCCTTAAACCCCTCAAATCGTTTTTTGCCTGTGAGCAATTGCTGCATCAGAAATTTTTTCTGCTGTTGGCTGTTGGCAATCAGGGATTCAGTGGCACTAATCGCCTTGTCCCATGAACTAAGGATTTGAGCGATTTTGCGTTGTTCTGGGAGTGGTGGGAGAAGTAAAGGAAATTCTTTGATTTGTTTTGCACTGATATGAGGTACTGCTGTCTCAGTTTGTACTGATTTAACGTATTGTTCAAACTTAAAGCTTGAAAAATATTGTTTTAATAGTTCTTGAATTAAAGTGTTTTTTGAGCGTATTCGGGATACACGTTGAACTAGCAAGCATGGTAAATCTGACTGTTGAACCTCAGCTACTTTTAATCCAGAGGAAACCCAAGTTCGATCCATTGCTATAACAAAATCTCCTTTTCTCAAATGAAACTTCTTTAAGTTATCATATTCAGTGCAATTCCACCTTTTTACATTACGCCATCTTAGGTGATTAGGTTCAATATTATCGCCTCTTAATAAACAAATATCTTTTTCATTATTTGAATATTCCGCACTTTTAAAAGGAAATCCACTTAAAAGATCAATGTGCTTATCAAATATAGTTAACTCCCAGCCACTAGGCAACATAACCCAACTCCTCCAAATAGCCAGCCATTTCCACTTCAAGCTCAGTCAATTGCTTTTGCAAACCTAAACGCTCAGCCCGTATAGCCATTAAATCCAACTCTTCCTCTTCCTCAAAGGTATCGACATAGCGCGGAATATTAAGGTTATAGTCATTTTCTGCAATTTCTTCTAAGCTGGAAAGGTAGGCGTATTTATCAACGTTTTCCCGTGCTTTATACGTTGCAATAACTTTCTCAATATTTTCAGGGGTGAGTATATTTTGATTTTTACCAGATTTAAATTCGTTGCTGGCATCAATAAAAAATACGGTGCTATCTTCTTTTTGCTTTTTAAAGATTAAAATAGCAGCAGGAATCCCTGTACCAAAAAACAGTTTTTCAGGTAAGCCAATCACTGTATCCAGTAGATTTTCTTCAATCAATTGTTTACGGATTTTACCTTCTGAGGCACCGCGAAATAATACCCCATGCGGTACAACCACGCCCATACGCCCAGTTTCAGGTTTAAGCGTTTCAATCATATGCGAGATAAAGGCGTAATCACCTTTGGTTTTAGGCGGTGTACCTCGGCGGAAACGGCCATAGGAATCATCTGCTGCATCATCATGCCCCCATTTATCCAAAGAAAAGGGAGGATTTGCGGTGACAATATCAAAATGTAATAAGCCGTTACCACTGGCATCTTTTAATAGCGGGTTTCTGATGGTATCGCCCCATTCAATGCGGTGATTATCTTCGCCATGCAGGAACATATTCATTTTAGCTAATGACCAAGTAGAGCCGATAGATTCTTGTCCAAAAAGCGCGTATTTTTTAGAACCATTAAAGTTCTCGCGCACTCTACGGCCACATTTCATTAATAAAGAGCCAGAGCCACAGGCAGGATCACAAATTTCATCACCTTCTTGTGGGTCTAATAAAGTGGCGAGTAAATCAGAGACTTCAGGTGGGGTATAAAATTCACCCGCAGTACGACCACTACCCGCAGCAAAGTGTTTTATTAAATATTCATAGGCATTACCGATAATATCTAAGGTGCCAACACGACTAGGGCGTAAGTTAAGTATGTCTTTTGCAAAGTCTTCTAACAGGTGGCGCAAAATCTCATTTTTTTGCTTTTCTGCACCCAAATTACTGGTGTTGAAACTAATATCCTGGAACACATTTTTCAATTTGGAACCATTGGCTTCTTCCAATGCATGTAATGCCATATCAATCCGCTGACCATTACCTGCTTCATGACGTTGCTCATATAAGTCCCAGAAACTAGCGTCTTTAGGCAATACAAAACGTTGTTTGGCCATCATGGCATTAATCAATTCGGGTTGGTCGCCATACTGCTCAACTAACTTGTCATATTCATCTTTATAGACATCTGAGATGTATTTTAAAAATAACATGGTCAGAATAAAGTCTTTATAAATATCTGGGCTAATCGTGCCACGAAAAGTGTCACAGGCACCCCAGACTGCTTTATTGATGTCGTCTTGGTTAATTTGACTGTTTGGCATACGGTGTCTCTTTTTTAATATCTGTGTAAGTGTTAATCACTGAATAATTCGCTGGCAACCGCATTAAGCTGTTGCTGTCTGTTATTTATCAGTTGGCGTAGTATTTTTTGTTCTTTTATCGCTGCGCGATGTAAGGCGACGATTTTTTGTTGGGTTGCTATCGGTGGCAAGGTAATGGGGGTGTCTTCGAGTATTTTCCGTCGAATACTGACATGTAAACTGCCTTCTGCACTGATTTTAAAATACTTTTGTACTGGACGTTGGTTAAGTTGCCAATAAATAAATTCGGGTAATACGGTGCTTTTCTGCTCTGTATTAATGCGAATAATAAAAAAGTACGGTGAGCAAACGGTCTGTTCAGGTAATTGTTGCACAAAGCTCGCAAAGTGCCGTGCGCCTTTAGCAATAAATAAAATATCTTGCGTCTGTAGCCAGTCAGGATCTTTTCGTCCTATTAATTCAGTGGTAATTAATTTTTTTATATTAATTTCACCAAATTCATTCACATCACGCACTTGCACAACATGTGTTTCTGCCTTAGAAATTGGCCTGATCGTCCCACGGAATGGGTGTCCTGAGCGTATGTTTGCAATTTCACAGAGCTTGTTTTTCATGGTTTACACATATTGATATTATTTATTTTTATGCGAATGAGGCATTAATTTAGTGTGTTAAATAGATAGTAATAACACATAAAAAAGTACAGGGCTGATATTGAGGTATAGAGAAGTAATAGTCAAGTTTTATGCGGTAACAAGATGATGCAGTTTTTAAGTTGACATTAGCTGCTGTTCGATTTATTCTTTTTCCATGCATTCCCGATTAAAGATTTCGGGAATGACGGCTATTACAATGATTATTTATTGGGATTGGTATTTATTGTAAGACCTAACCCTATTTCGCATTACTAGGAGACATTTTTGAAGCAATCCTTTTATGATCTAAATTATTCTGATTTAGAAAAAGTTCTAAATCAGAATAATTTAAACTGTTCAGCAGCGGCAGTCCTTTTTAATTGGCATTATAAGAAAAAAGAAAAGACTCAGTGCTATGAGAACATTGCAAAAAGTTCATTGGCCTTTTTTCAAAATAATTTCGACTTTTCTCTACCCGAAATCGATACGGTTCATGAATCAAAAGATCGAACAGTAAAATTTCTTTTTAAGCTTAAAGACGGCCACAAAATTGAAACCGTCCTTATTCCATTTCATAATAAATATTCTATTTGCCTTTCATCACAGGTTGGCTGTGCAATGAATTGTTCTTTTTGTTTTACTGGAAAACAAGGATTTAAAAGGAATTTGACGACAAGTGAAATTGTTGGCCAGTTTCTACAGGCTTGGCGTTGGTTAGCGAAAAATAGGCCGGGGGAAGAGAGGGTTTTAAATATTGTTTTTATGGGGCAAGGCGAACCTTTACATAATTTTGATGCTGTCAAAAAAGCGTGCGAAATATTTTTATCACAACACGGAACTTCAATTGGTGTTCAAAAAATCACTATTTCAACGGCTGGTTATATTCCTGGACTTAAAAGATGGAGCAAGGAAATTCCCGGAGTGAACCTTGCGTTATCTCTTCATTCGCCTTTTGAAGCAAAGAGAAATGAACTTATTCCCATTAATGTTAAATATCCGCTAGATGAAGTGTTGGCATATATTGATAAGATACCTTTAAATAAAAAGCAGTTTGTTACTTATGAATATATTCTGATAAAAGATTTTAATGATTCTTCAGATGATGCTAAGGAATTAGGGGTGATTTTGGCTGGTAAAAGTGCTTATATAAATTTAATTCCTTTTAACTCATTCCCAGGCTCGCATTACAAGAGTCCGGATTTGGATAAAATTGAAAAGTTTAAAGAAGTCTTAGATACTTTTAAAATTCCGACTTTAATAAGAGGTGCTAAAGGTGATGATGTATTAGCCGCATGTGGACAACTCAACTCTAAAGATTAAATAGCTATCAAGTGCCAGTGAATGAGGCTGAACTAAGGCAACAAAAAACTACCTGATGAACTGGTGATTTTCATGTAGCTTCTTTTAGAGGTAGTTTATCGATTGACTGGTTAGGTTAGTTAGGAACAAGATTTCAATAAAACCCGAAACTTTGTGTAGCCCGTATGAAACTTGTGGAATACGGGAAGTTGAATGCACTATGCTCCCTGTATTCCGTAAACTCCGTACAGGCTACATTAGAGCGTAAACTTTCGGATCTTATTAAGACCGCATTCCTTAGGGGGGCGTTAATTTCAATTTAAGTTGGGTGCTCGTCCCTCGGTGTTAAACGGATGGCGACTGTGTCGTTTTGTTTAGTAGGTCAGATGCTAGTACATAGCGATTTTTGCCTAACCTCTTTGCTTCATACATAGCGGTGTCAGCATATTTTATTAATAAATCAGCCTCGTGATGGTCTTTAGGGTATAGGCTGATACCAATGCTGGCACTGATATGGACGATTTTATCCTGTATTAAAAAGTCATCACTCAGTTTTTGTAAAATAGAATTAGCAATTTTTTCGGCTGCCTTTATATGTGTAATAGAAGAAAGTATTAGCGTAAATTCATCGCCGCCCATCCTAGCAACGGTATCCTCTTCACGGCAGGATTTGGTAAGGCGATGACTGACGAGCTTGAGTAGTTGATCGCCAGCATCATGACCCAAGTTGTCATTGACTGCTTTAAAACCATCTAAGTCTATAAATAATACGGCCAAAGTTTTGAGGTGGCGTTTGTTGTGCAAGATTTCTTGCGTTAATCGTTCCTGAAAGAGTAAGCGATTAGCTAGCCCAGTAAGTGAGTCATGAAAGGCTATTTTCCTCAAGTTTTCTTCTTTTTCTATTTGTTTAGTTGCATCGTAAATAGTGCAAATAACACAAGCTATTCCTTTGAATTCGTTTTTTTGGCATTCTATGTTTACTGGAAAGGATTTTCCATTTCTAGTTCGACCTATGGTTGACGATTTATGAAAAGTAAGTATGTCGTTGACTAATAAGCTACTAGGTATGCCATCTGGGTATTGAAAAAGTCGGTTGGCTGCTTGATTACTAAAGATGATTTTCTGCGATTTATTATAAATAATGATACTTGTTTCTATGGAGTTGAATATGGCATTCAGCGCTTGATTATTTTTAGAGGCTACATGTCTGTCTTTAACTAAGCTCTGGGTAATATAAATAAAATTAAGTAAGGCTAAGATGAGTAAAGCGGATTGAATCAAGCGTAATAATCGAATTTGTTCGTTTGCTTCTTGTTCAAGCGTTAAGGTTAGCTGGTTCATTGCTCTTAATAAAGCAAGGTTGTGCTGACTTGTATTTTTAAACGCCTGATCAAGTAATGCTGGTGTTGATGTGGCTAAGGCGAGTGAAATAGGTGTTTGAAAAACAGCCCAAAGCTGGCGGCCTTGAGTGAGGTGTTGACGTGCCTGAGTAGATTTAATTGCGGGGATATAAACTGGTTTATGGTCGCCATCTAAGGTATTGCCGCCTTCCCAGAATGCAGTAAGCGTATTGTCAAATAGTTGCAGTGCAGTTTCTAGTTCGGCTTTAGTCTCTTGTTGTTCCGTGTTAGTTGGACTTAGCTTTAGTAGTAATAACGATTTACTAATGCGTTGCGATAGCATACGTTGACGTCCAGCTAAGTTGATGGCGAGTGTGCTCCTGCTAAGGCTATCAGATATCCAGTAGTTTAATGAGAGCGCAGAAATATCAAAAACTATAAAAAGAATAATGGGAAAGAAAATAGCGTACTTTTGGTTGCCCATAAACTGACCTAAATAAAAGTGAGGTGATACTGGATATTTTAGTTAGCTAAACACGGTGCTTTAGGCATTATCATCAAATAAAGCAGGTTTATCAAGGTTTGATGGTGCTTGGGATTTGCTTGATGTTTGTTGAGCCGCATTCATATTGCCAGGGGTTAAACCCTCTTCTTCAAAGCGAGTAGTTAAATAGCCTAAATTATCTTGTATTAGTTTGGTGGTTTTAGCGTCTTCGCTCCAGAAATTGGTATGTACCGCATCATCAAAATACGAAACCTTACAGTGCAGTGTATCTAAGTGGGGCGGAGATAGGGTAATCGTTGCTGACCAGTTTTTTTGCTCGGTTTGTTGAGTTTTTTTATGATTTTTTTCGATCTCAATTCTGACTGAGGTGGTTTGTTTTTTTTCAGTAAACGGTAAGTCCATTACCCATACTTGTTTATTTTGATCTTCTTGAGGTAATGATTTGAGTTGATTGAGCATCAGCCGTGCTAAGGCGCCTTCTGATTTGTTTTGTAGGTCTTTCAGTAGGTTCTTAAGCTGGTCATCACTGGCTAAGTTGTTTTTGTCTACTTGAGATTCGTGCTGTAGTGCTTGGGCAAATTTTAATAGCACCGCTTTAAAGTCTGAGTTAAATGTTAGTTCTGTTTTTTGTTTTGTGTGAGCTAACTTGGCTTCCAGATAAAGGCC
>ENA-OSET01004714-OSET01004714.1-sediment-metagenome-genome-assembly--contig:-NODE-4714-length-11904-cov-3.487106_pt1 | contig 11904 bp, 15 predicted proteins | sample MGYA00237882_ERZ534229 | MGnify/ENA primary metagenome ERZ534229 (study PRJEB26408, sample SAMN06266212) | sediment metagenome | isolation source: Hudson Canyon methane seep mesocosm | place...
TTTCTATATTTGTTTAAATCTGTCATTTCATTACTCGATAAGTCAGGGCGAAAATTGCGCTGTAGTATACAGGAATTATTCCAGCTGTATGAAAAAAAACGTAACAAAATATTGATCAAGGTAAAAAAAGATCTATATCTCGTTAGGGTAAGGTTAATGCTTGTTTACTTTTTGAGCCAAGGGCTTTTAGTTAATTCTATGTAGAGAGTTTCAACTTTTGTTCTAGCCCAAGGTGTTTTACGTAAAAATTTTAAACTTGATTTTATACTGGGGTCCTTTTGAAAGCAGTTAATAGGTATTTGTTCACCCATTTTTTCCCAGCCGTAATGGTGCTCTAATTTTTTTAGTATGCTCTCAAGTGTTATTCCATGTAATGGGTCATGTGACTGGTCGTGCATATTAAGAGCCGTCACTATCAGGTTTTTTTACTTCGACGAGTCGAATACCTTCTTTTTCTAACACAATTAAGCGTTTTTTATACATAGCTCCTAGGGTCATTTTAAATGTTTTTTTGCTCACGCCAAAGATGTCGTAGATTTGTTTCGGCGGGCTTTTGTCAGATAGCGCTAAAAAGCCGTCCTGATTATTTAGCAGTGTCATTATCTGTGAAGATAAGTCATCTACTTTGTTATCATGGTTAGGCGACTGAAGAGATAAGTCAATTTTACCATCTTCTCGAACACCTTTGATGAAACCGTTAACTCTTTGGCCAATGGTAAGAGGCTTGACGACATCGCTATAAAATAATACCCCCCAATCTTTATGGTCAATCACTGCGCTATAGCCAATGTCGGTCATAGCATTGACGATGAGTTGTACTCGTTGACCTTTTTCATAGTTCTCAGGGTGGCGTTCTATAAATTTATTTAGCTTTGAAGAAGCAGCGATTCTGTGCGTTTCTTCGTCTGTATAAACGTAAACCAGGTAGGATTTTCCTTCTTCCATGGTAGTTTGCTGTTGATTGAACGGAACAAGTAAATCTTTAGGAAGCCCCCAATCCAAAAAAGCGCCGACCTTATTAACTTCAATAACTTTCAAAAAGGCAACTTCACCCACTTGGGCTTTAGACTTCTCTGTGGTGGCGATGAACCTGTCTTCGGAGTCTAGATAGACAAACACATTGATTGGATCACCTTCTTCACAGTCTTCGGGTACAAAACGCTTAGGCAGAAGTATTTCGCCTAACCAGCCTCCTTGTAAATAAGCGCCATGAGGAACGATTTTAATGACTTCGAGAAGGTTTTTTTGTCCGATTTTAGCCAAGTTAGCCTCTTATCTGAATGTTGTTCTTTAAGTTTGTGGGCAGTTTAGCGATGTTTTGTTCTGAGCACTAGTTAGAAAATAATTATAATGGCTATGACAGATAAAGAATTAATCAACATCGGTCCCTGCTTCGTCTTCTCCGATCACTTGTTGCTCATTTAGGGCGGCTTCGTACCAGCGCAGCATTGAGGGAAGCGTAAGGATATTATTGATATACTCTTGGCTGGAGTCTGAAACTTCAATTTGATATGTGGCGAAACGTGATGCAATCGGAGCAAACATACAATCAGCAATAGAGAATTCACCAAATAACCACTTTCCTTCATGTCTATTGAGGGCGTCTTGCCACATGCCGTCAATACGATGTATTTCTTTGAGTGTTTGTTTGCATAAATCAACTTTGCGTGTTGCACGACAATTCATCGGGAGTTTATTTCTGATATACGTAAAGCCTGAGTGCATTTCTGCACAATAAGATCGGCATATGGCTCGATCAATTTTATCTATTGGAAGCCCTTTGCCAGAAAGGTGTGTTTCAGAAATATATTCACAAATAGATAAAGAGTCCCAAATAGTAATCTCTGCACCATTAATATTGTCAATTAGTGCGGGTACTTTGCACGTGGGTGAGAGTTCAGCGAGATATTGGCGTGTGGTATCTTCGAATAGAAAAATCTTATTTTCTATGAAAGGAATGTCAAAATGAGAGAGCAATAACCAAGGTCGTAGTGACCAGGATGAGTAATTCTGATTGCCGATTATGAGCTCCATTGCCTCAGTTCCTTTAAGTGAAGAAAGTTAGCCGCCTGAACGTTTAACAGTATAGCCCTTTTGCTGCATAAGTTTGATTAAAAAATCACGATGGTCGCCTTGAACTTCTATATTAGACGCCTTAATAGCGCCACCCACGCCACATTTCTTTTTTAATTCCTTTGAAAGTGCCTTTAAGTCGTTGGGTTTGAGCTTTATGCCAGTTAGTACGGTGACGCCTTTTCCATTCCTACCTTTTGTATCCAGCAATACTCGCACGGTGCCATCACCTTCGGGTGTGGTTTCATTGCCACAAGTACAGCTACCAATTGGGTTCTCACACTCAGGGCAGGTTTTTCCATGTTCAGTTGAATAAACTAACTGGGTTGTTTTCTTAGCTCTTGCCATAACGGTGCTCGTTTGTTTTTTTGCCTTTAATTTTTCTGTACCAAATAAACGCGCCTAATCCGACGATAATATTGGCGAGCGCGGTAGATGCATAAATACCAGATAAGCCGAACATATCCATGAGTAAATAAGCTAAGGGGATGTAAATTGCGATTAGCCTAAGAAAGGACATTATTAAGGATGGGGTAGGTCGACCCATGCCATTTGCCATTGCTGAGCATACCATAATGATACCTAAAAAAAGATAGCTGCAAGGGACAATTGATAAATACTGAATAGAAGAAGATATGACTACCGGATCATTAGAGAATAGTTCAGAAATAGATTGTCCGAAAACCCAAAGTAATATCGTGGTGAATAAAGCCCAAAGAGAGATGAATCTAAAATTCATAGAAAGCGCTGTAAAAACTCTATCATATTTTTGCGCCCCCCAATTTTGGCCTACAAAGGGGCCTGTGATCGACGAGAGTCCCATAATGACGACTAAAAATATAGCTTCTATTCTGGAGGCAACGCCAAAGCCTGCTACCGCCTCAGGACTATTATTTGCAACAAACCAAGTAGTGATTGCGATTGAAATGGGGGGGATGAGATTGGTGCCAATTGATGGGACTGCAATCTTTAATATGGTCTTCCAACTTGAATAGGCGCTCTTGTAGCAAGCGTTCAGGCTGATATAGTTGAATTTAAATGCAAGGAAGTATAAGCCAAGAAAAAGTGCGATTGAGTACGATATAACAGTCGCCAGTGCTGCGCCTGCTAAGCCCATTGCTGGAAAACCAAATAAACCAAAAATCAAAATAGGGTCTAAAATCATGTTTACGATTGCTACGCTGAGCATCACTAAGGCAGGTAGTTTTGCATTGCCTGACGCTCGAATGGCTGAGTTGCCTACCATGGGTATTACCACAACGAAACTACCCAAAAACCAGATATCCATGTAATCGTGAATTAAATGAAATAATTCCTTAGGTGCGCCTAAAGCAGTAAAGATAGTGTCCATGTAGAAGTAACCGGTCATTGCGAAGATAATGGCGATGAATAGCGCAATAAAGATCGATTGAGTGCAATAAGACTGAACAAGTGTGTGTTCATTGGCGCCTATTGCTCTAGAGATGACAGAAGAGGTACCAATACCAATACCAAAGGCAATACTTAATAGCGTTGACAATATTGGAAGTGTGAAGCTCATCGCTGTCAAAGGAATGGTGCCTAGTTGACCAATGTAATAGGTGTCTACAATATTCATGGACATGATGGATAAAATACCGCCAATCATGGGTATAGTCATTCTAGTGAGGTGCTGACGTATATTGCCTTCTGTTAGTTTGTGTTTAGCAAGGCGTTGGGCTTGATTTGAATTAGACACTTTTATTTTGAAGGGGGGGTGAGGGGTGGGATCTCATTAGTGACTTTATTTTCACTTTCAGGAAAATGGTCTTCTGCAGATGTTTTTGGTTTATCAGATGGTTTGTCTATAGTGCTTTTTAATTCTGATAGCAGTGCTTCTTGAGTTTGAATTAATTCATTCACAGCGTTTTCTTGTTCAGAAATAAAGTGTAAGGAAAGGTTAAAAGCCTGTTTGGTAAATTCTAGAACCTTAGCGTAACCCTCGTCGGAAAGTTCCCTAGCATCATCTTTTGATCGATAAATATTAATGAATTGCCTTTCTCGCTCGAATTGTAGGGGGAGTTTTCCTGCGCCCCAGTCATTGAGTACTTTCCATGTTTCAGGAGAGTATGCGCGGCTATACTTTAGTATAAAGGGAACTGGGTCATTTCGAGCGAGTAAAGCTGATAAGCGTAAAATAAGTTCGAATGATAAAGTAGCGGTTCCATTTTCCACTGCTTCGAGAACTGAGTTGTCTTTTAGGTTTAGTGCATCGTTGAGGTCTGAAACGGTCAAGCCTGCTACTTCTCTAAGGTCCTTTAATGACTGTCCGGCAGCCACCATCAGTTTTAGCTGCTCTTGTGACTGAATGATGGCTTTGCCCAGCTTATAAGATGTTCCGCTGGTTTTTTTTGCAAATTTAAACGCGCTTGATGTTGCATCTGTTAATTTTTCGAATAATCCTGATGGCGCTCCTTCTGGAGCAGTAATGCCAGGCTTATTACCTTTATTGGTTTTTTGATCTTTATCGGACATAAAAAATCTCAAGCCAATTTAATTAAGCGTATAAAATTAAGATGCATTAGCAGTTAGTAAAAGCTGTAAGTCTATTAAGTCGATTAAGATCTCGGCACTTTCTTCAACGATGAAGTCTGATTTTTCATCTTTGTTGTCATTGGCTGCCTGGTCTTCAATATCTTTATCCCATTCATCCATGTTTTTAAAAGGAATAAGCTTATCCAAAACTCTCTTTTTATTAACAAGTGAAAGTTGTTGGTCATCGAACAATTGATTTTCTATTTTTCGTTGTTTTTCGTTAATGGTGACTTTATCTTTTGCTCGTTGTTTTTCCAGTAAGGCTATTTCCTCAAGCAAGATGGCATGCTTCGGGTGTTGCATGATTCGAGCGCTATGCTTTTGATTAAGTTGCGCGGTGAAGCTTGTTACATAGTTTAAAAAATTGAACTCGGCAGACTTAATGGCATCCCATTTTAGAGCGTGTTCTAAAGAGTCTTCGCCTACTTTCTCTGGGTCAATTGTTTCGGGAAGTAATATGTCTGGGATAACGCCTTTGTGTTGAGTGCTGGCCCCGGATATGCGATAAAATTTTGCCTGAGTAATTTTAAGTTGACCATGATTAAGAGGTCTGACTGACTGGACAGTACCCTTGCCAAAGGTAGGTGTACCTATAATGATGCCACGACCATAATCTTGTATAGCGCCGGCAAAAATTTCTGATGCAGAAGCGCTTAACCTGTCTACCAAGACAATAAGGCCTCCTTCATATACGAGTTTAGGATCCGGGTCTTCCATTACATCTACACGATCATTTGCACTACGAATTTGTACAGTGGGCCCTCTGTGGATGAATAGCCCCGTTAATTGGTTTGCTTCATCTAAGGACCCTCCACCATTGCCTCTAAGGTCTATTACCAAGCCGTCGAGAGCTTGTTCCTCTTGGAGTTCGCCCAGCAGGTTTATGACGTCTCGCGTAGTGCTTTTATAATTGGGGTCGCCTTCTTGCATTGCTTTAAAGTCGGCATAAAAGGTAGGGATCTCTATTACGCCGACTTTGTAATCTTTACCCTTTCTATTGATGTTGATGAGAGAGCTATTGGCAGCTTGTTCTTCAAGTTTAACTTTGTCTCTAATTATTTTAATTTCTTCAGTTTGTGTTTCCAGCTGACTCTCTGTTGGAATGACTTCAAGTCTAACTACGGAATGTTTTGGGCCACGAATTAGGTCAACAACTTCATCTAAGCGCCAGCCTATGACGTCAACTATATCGCCGTTATCACCTTGTGCTACACCGACTATTCGATCTGCGGCGCCTAGCTGCCCTTGCTGGTGGGCTGGGCCTCCAGGGACTAACCTAACAACTTTAGTATACTCGTTATCTGATTGAAGGACTGCGCCAATACCTTCAAGAGATAGGCTCATGTTTATATTGAAGTTTTCAGATGACCGTGGAGATAAATAGTTTGTGTGAGGGTCGTAGACGGTTGTAAATGCGTTCATATAGGCTGAAAATGCATCTTCACTTCTAATTTGAAGCGTTCTTTTTAGCTGGTTCTCGTATCGCTTTGTTAGCATTTCACTTATTTCTTCAAGAGGCTTCCCGTCTAACTTTAAAGAAAGTACTGCGCTTTTAGTTCGCCGTCTCCATATGTCGTCGAGTTCTTGTTTGCTTGTGGCCCAGTTTGTTTCACTGCGGTCTTTTAATATGAACTCATCTTTTGAGAAGTTTAATGTTTTAAGTTTGTTTTTTACTAATGATATTTGTTGGTTTAAGCGTTCGACAATCCGTGTTTGAATCCGGTTATACATTTTAAATGCAGGGTCTAATTGCCCAGTTTTTAAAGCGCTATCCAGTCTGAATCGATAAATTTCAAACTCTTCAATGTCAGTGCTGAGAAAGTAAAGTCTGGATCTGTCGAGTGTATTTAAGTAATTGTTATAAACTTTCTCAGATAGCTCCTTGTCAATGTTCTGTTTTCTATAATGACTTAAAGAAAGTGAACGAGCGACATAAAGACTCGCTTCTTGCTGGGTTCGACTTGGAGAAAGCTGGGTAAGGGTGTTTAAAGTGTCGGTGTCATTTCCTTCCTTGTTTGTAAGTGCATAGCTATGGGTGCTGATAGAAAGTAAAAAAGTCACTTGAAGTAATAATAAACACAATTTTATCATAATAGTTTTAGTCGCATATGAATGAATTAAATTACCTTGATTGTAGGTGATTGCTATTTATGCCGCTATAGCAATAGCGATTAATTATTAGTAATTGGGTAACGAAATGAAACTAAAAAATAACAATTGTGGGTAAATATTGAAAATTACCCGAAACTTATCTATTTTATAAGTAAATAAATGAGTTATATTTAATTTTTCTTAATAAGGCTAACTGCGTATGTCACTTCTTGATAATATTCAAAATTACTATGAAACTCTTGTGATTGAGGCGTTAGCTAAAGAAGTCGAAGGTAAAGATGTCAGTGAGGATATATTGACGGATGTTTTGTGCATTGCTATTAATCACTTACCGCCTCGATATATTCGTCATGAGGTAGATATGGCTTATTATACATCGCCAACAGAAAGGCAAGAGTTGAATGACAAAGCTATAAAAGCTGTCAAAGATGCCTTTGTTTTCATTAATAAAACAGATCGAAATACCTGATTTGTAAATCAATATATGTCAGTTTAATTAATTTAAACCGGTAATTCGTACTGCGTTTTTTTTGTTTCTATGCTTTGTGCTATCATCCACCCGTTTTAAATTACCGATGTAGATAAAGACGTTATGACAGCTAAGAAAATTTACAAAATTATTTTCTATAATAATGAAGATGTATTTGAAATATATGCTTCCCATGTTTTTCCTTCAGAGTTATATGGCTTTATCGAAGTGGAGCAATTGTTGTTTGGTGAGAAGTCTGGACTGCTAATTGATCCTAGTGAGGAGCGCCTGAAAACTGAATTTTCCGGTGTTAAGCGCACTTACATACCCATGAATGCGGTGATACGTATTGATGAGGTCGAGCAACAAGGTGTATCTAAAGTGACGGGAGCAAAAGGGTCGGTTTCAAATTTTCCTATAGGCGGGAAGGTTGATAAGTAAGCTATGTTATTTCTGAGCCCGATATACTCAAGTGTTTTAATCGTTTTAATTATCTTTTTAGCTTATCGAGTAACCTTATTTCGGCGGGCAGAAGGTATACCAATTGGTGATACCGGTTGCTCAAAGGCAATGAAAAGAGCGATTCGGACGCATGCGAATTCTGTCGAAAATATCCCACTTGCAATTCTATTATTGATGATTTTGGAGTTAAATAACTTAGCGCCCTGGCTTCTGCATTCTTGTGGTTCAGTATTAGTTCTGAGTCGGTTCAGCTATGCATGGGGCATGTATCGTCAAGAAGGGCTTAGTCCTGGTCGTTTTTTAGGGACTTTATTTACCTGGTTGTGTTTGTTGTTGATGGTCGCTATAAACGTGTTACTGGTATTCACCCGAGTTTGAGCGAGCGCTTGTTTCATGACCCAGAGCGTTATGTGAATTTAAGGCTTACTTTAAAATTTCGGCAATCCAGTTTTCCTATTCTGATTCGCCATATTTTTAAACTAATCAATATTGCTACCTTTATGGAGGTCAGTGATACTGCGGTAATTCATCAACTTTATTGGGTTTGGTGTCATGATTAAGTCGATATCCAAGCTATCTTTTCCAGTTGTTATCGCCCAGCTAGCCTTTGCATTCATGTCGTTTATTGATACTTTATTAATGGGCCTGATGGGAGTTGAGGTCCTGGCGGGTGGGGGCTTGGGCGCTGTCGTTTATCAGTTTTTTTACATTGTCGGAATTGGTGCCCTAGTCGCGACAGCTAATTTGATCGCTTTTGCAAAGGGGCGGTCAGATAACCAGGAAATTCATAGAGCGCTGTTATCTGGCGTCGTGCTAGTCGGAATACTTTTTTGTGTTTTTGCGCTAGCAATTTGGCAATCTAGATCAATTCTGCTGATTTTTGGTCAAGATCCAGTGACTGTAGAATTTGCTTATCAATACCTATCGGTTGCAGTTTGGGCCTTACTTCCAGCTTTTGGTTTTATTTTGTTGAGAAGTTTGGTGTTGGGTGTAGGGCGTCCGGCTGCGATTTTACCTATTAGCCTTATTGCAGCCAGTCTTAATTACCCTGTAAGTTATGTGCTGATGACGGGAATGTTTGGTTTGCCTGCACTAGGTATTGAAGGGGTTGCTTTAGGTACTTGTATCATTTCATGGTTAATGCTGTTTGGATTAGCTATCTTAGTTTACCGACAAGCTTATTTTAAGTCTTTTCCTTTTTGGACTATGTGGCGAAATTTTTCAAGCAGGCAGCTTTTTGCAACGCTCAAACTCGGTTTTCCAATTGCCCTAGCGCATGCGATGGAGGTGGGGATGTTTTCTGCCGCAGCTCTCTTGATTGGCTTGATAGGCGTTGAAGCACTGGCAGCGCATCAGATAGCACTTCAGTTAACAACCTTGAGTTTTATGATTCCGCTGGGCATATCTCAAGCCGTTTCCGTGAAGGTTGGGGTATTGTTTGGAGCAGGAGAGGTAGACAAAATTTTTTATGCATTACGATCAGGTGTTTGTTTAGCTTTAATCAGTGCTTGTATCTCGGGGGGCTTTTTTTTATTGGTGCCGGATTTATTGGTGCAAATTTTTCTTTCTAGGGATGTTGTGGGTGCTGGTGAGTATATTACAGTTTTAAATATTGCTGTTAGTATTTTATTCGTCGCTGCCATTTTTCAATTAGTAGACGGTGTTCAGGTTGTTATTATGGGGAGCTTGAGGGGGTTTAAGTTAGGTTTGTCTCCTACGGTTGCGGCAATAGTTAGTTACTGGTGTGTAGGTATTCCGTGCTCGTATTTCTTGTTAGGGGATTATGGCGCCAAAGGGGTTTGGATGGGTATGGGTCTTGGTTTGGCGTTCAGTTCAGTTATTTTGATATTCATTTTCTTTCGGCAGTTGCGACTTCACCATTTATAATGTGCGGTGGTGTCGGCAAGAGTATTCAATGCTCCACGGTGACCAAAGATCTATTCCCATAGATGAAGCTGTATAAAATAGAGCGTTATCTAATAGGCCGGCAACAATGTCAAAGGGTGTAACCTCTGTGGTTATCTGATTCCAGGCTAGGCCGGTGCAAACTTCTGTTATTTCTAAGGGGTTGCTAATCTCTGCTAGCTGATAAAGTCCATGGTGGTACCACTTCCTAAAGCGGATGGATGTACTTGCATCAAGGGCGCGTATTTTATCGTCCTCAAATAGGCTGAATGTCATTGAGAAAGGTTCCGGGTCAGGAATGACATCACCATTTTCAAAGTGAATAGTTGCACAGGCGCTCAGTTGTGCGATTGTAATAATAATAAATATTTTTAACAATTTTGTTGTCATGCTTCCGCTTCTCTTTTACACCATATCTTAGCTGTTCTTGGGAGATAGAGACCTAGACTTAGGCTGCCGTATAAAACATCTAAAGCGCTGAACTTTGATTGCATCTGAATTACTGGCTCTTCTTTGGTGCAAATCTTTGTAACGTCAATATGGTGCTTGCCTATAAGTCCCCAAAAAAAGAAATGTTTAGATTCTTCATAATGGGGGCGATATTGGAAATCGGCTAAGCCGCTTTCAGTAATCGTAACGCCTGCGCACCCACCAAAGAAAAGGAGTGTAGTGATGAAAATTGTCTGTAGTGCTCTACTCATTGCTTCTTCTCATTGCTTAAAGCGCGCAAAGTGTTTCGTGTTGTTTGATGCACAAGGTTTTGTAAAATTATTTATCATTATAAAGATAAAATCATATTAACAGGCGAACCAGTCATCAAAAACGGCCTGTGTTGTAATTTTAGTTGGTATTAAATTTACTCAGAGCTGATATCTGGTTCTTTGTTGCTAGAATCTTTTAAGTGTTCGAGAATTTGCTTTTTTAAGCTTTTTGGAATTGATGTAATGGTTAAGGTGTCTGATTTTTCGTCAAATAAAATAGTTTGTTGAATTAGGTCGGATGAAAATGACAGGCTTAATCCGTTTCCTTTTCCTGAAATTCGAACCAAGTGCTTTAACTTTCGTGTGTCTGGGCGAAGGGATTTATTGCAATCAAGTTGAGCTGCTTGTTCTGCGTAATCTGCAAAACCACTGGGCTTATTTTCATCTATGAATCCTGACAGTTCTTTTAAGGGAACGGCTTCCCCAATTTGTTGTTGTTCAACACAAAATTCATAAGCTTTTTGATTGATTTGGGCGGCTTCTTTAGGTTCAGTTTGTTTAGTGTAGCCTGCTAAAACTTCCATTAAAGTTGCTGTCTCTTTTGCTGAGTCAATGGTGCTTTTAAATCCGCAAGCCTGAGAAAATGCTTCACCAATTTTAGCTTTACTACGAGATCTGACCAAGCATAAATAAGGTGAATCCGCATCAAAATTTGTGTCAGTTGATTCTTTGGCTGCTAGCCAGTCATCGATATCAATGCGCAAGGCAAGGTCGAGTTTGGATGTGTTTAAATAATCAACAGTATCAAGTGTTAAGGAGTTGTCTAGCAGTAAACCGGATGTTGTCTCCAGTACAAAAAGGTAAAATCTTGGGCCGTCAGCGCGGTCTTCGAGAATGCAAAGAATATTTGCTTCAAAGGCTTCGCTGGTTTTATCAACTAATTCTTTGAACTGGCTGATAAAAAGTTGGCTTAACTTTTCAAAACTGATTTTTTTATCTAGATGTTCTTTGAGCCAGCTTTGAAATGGTGCTGCACTATAATCTTCATCAAAATGACCGTGAAATTTACCTGCTTTAAACTGAAAATTTTTCTTTAGTTTACTAAAGAGTGATTCATAATCGGCGCCAGATTGAATGGCTGTTTCACTTACCTTTACTTCTGAAGGTTGCTCTTCTTGCCAGCGGGTGATGCGATGAAAAATCAATGAAGTTATAGCCATAAGTTAGCATTCAAAAGTGATGAGTGTGTTTTGGGTGGTTACTGATGTTGTTAATATTTGACCGTGAGGTAATTGTCTTCGTCCCATCAGCCAATATTGACTGGCCGATGGAGTATTTCTTTATATTAGACCTTTATTTCAGGTCTTTAGTTTGCTCGTTAATCTCGGAGTCATTGTCAGCTGAAATCGTTGAATCGGCTAGGCTTGATGGCTCCTTAAGAGATGTAATGGCAATTAATCCTGCTTCTTTTAGTGATTTAGCGATTAATAGCTTTTCATCATCACTATCTGTCATATGGTTAGTTATTAATACGCTAGTACGGCCTAAATTGAATAATTTCCGTTCCACAGCTTGCGCTAGAATGTCTGCAGCTTCACCGTGACATGCAATAATTCCCGGTGCCTGATG
>ENA-OSET01004718-OSET01004718.1-sediment-metagenome-genome-assembly--contig:-NODE-4718-length-11899-cov-42.239469_pt1 | contig 11899 bp, 12 predicted proteins | sample MGYA00237882_ERZ534229 | MGnify/ENA primary metagenome ERZ534229 (study PRJEB26408, sample SAMN06266212) | sediment metagenome | isolation source: Hudson Canyon methane seep mesocosm | place...
AAGATGCCGCCACCGTACATGATGTCATAACCGACAACCATATAAGCAGTACAAGCAATAGCGAACAATAAAACGTTTTTTGTTAGGATTTCAGTTGTGTTTTTAGCACGAACTAGGCCTGCTTCTAACATTGAGAAGCCAGCCGCCATCCACATAACTAATGCACCACATACTAAAAAGTAAAAGGTATCAATAGCGTATTGGAGTTCGAAAATTTGATTTGTTACAGTTTCCATTTTTAACTCCTAGACTTATAAAGCTTCAGAACCGGTTTCGCTGGTGCGAATGCGGATCACTTGCTCTAGAGGGTAAACAAAGATTTTACCGTCACCGATCTTGCCAGTGTTAGCACCTTTGATGATTGCTTCTGTGACTTGATCAACTACTTCATCATCAACAGCAATATCTAGTTTGAGTTTAGGTAGAAAATCTACAACATACTCGGCACCACGGTATAACTCAGTGTGACCTTTTTGACGACCAAAACCTTTAACTTCAGAAACGGTTAAACCTTGCACACCGATTTCAGAAAGAGCTTCACGGACATCATCAAGCTTAAATGGCTTGATTATCGCTACTACTTGTTTCATAACTTATTCCTTCAAAAAAATGGCCACCCGAGAGAGTGGGTGGCCAAAGGGAAATTACATTGATTTAGAGATTGTGAAAACGACGCCATCATCAAAATTATTTTCATCGCTACTACCACTATTTGTGTCGTGGTAAGTAAGGTCAAGACCGAAACCAGCTAACTCTGTTGATGCACCAATATAGTAGTTAGTGTAGTCTTCTAGACCCCAAGCAGCATTATCATCATAGTCATAACGACCAACACCTGCCGCTAAAGTAACAGAGCCTACATCGTAGCTAGCATCAAGTTGGTAGTAAAGGTTATCTTCAGCACCTTGGTAGTCAGCATCAAAGGCATCTAGTGAATATGAAACACCAGCTGATAGGAAGCTGTAACCAAGAAAAGCATATACTTCTACGTAATCAAAATCTTCAATACCTGGGAAGTCGTAGTAAAGACCACCAACATCATAAGACACGCCAGAGTCACCGAATTCACCACCAAAACCTACGTAGTAATCGATTTCGATAGAGCCGTCAGCATGCTCAATATTTGATGCCCAAGTTCCAGCATACAAACCACTTGAATGAGCAATGTCAAGGCCACCTGAAATAGCAGGATCTGAACCTGATAGAGGTTGACCACGCCACATGTATTCTGATGACAATGCTACATTAGCACTTGTTGACCATGCGCCATCTTCGCTTTCCCATGCCATTGCTGAAGAAGCAACAAGCATTGTGCTTGCAGCAAAACATAGTGTTGAGATCGTTTTCAATTTCATTATTTATTCCTCGTTAATTAAATTTTGAGTCATTTGAATGTGTTTGCAGGGTTAAGTGCAACTAATGTATTCAGACTTGTCGATAGGATTGCAGAATTGGTGCCAACAAGGAACCCCTTAATAATTAGTGGGTTACAAATATGTGGGTATGGTTTTCGGATCATGTTGGTGCATTTTTTAATGCTTTTGAACTAATTAAGTGCAAATGATAGGAGTTGGTGCATGTGATATTTATTATCGTTATGGCTTTGACTTGGTATGATGACGATAAATTTTTATTCAAAGTTGAACCATTATGATTTACCCACAGATTGATCCTGTTGCTCTATCTTTAGGGCCGTTACAAATCCATTGGTATGGCTTGATGTATTTACTGGGGTTTGTTGGTGCATGGCTGTTGGGTAGAGCTCGTGCTGAGCGTTATGGCTGGACAGCGGAACAAGTTGAAGATTTATTATTCTATGGTGCCATTGGCGTTATTGTCGGTGGTCGCTTGGGCTACAGCTTATTTTATGATCTAGCTGCTAATCTTGAACATCCTTTAAATGTATTAAAAGTATGGCAGGGTGGCATGTCATTCCATGGTGGTTTAATTGGGGTATTAACTGCTTTTTGGTTATTTGCTAGAAAGACCGGCAAGTCTTATTTTGCCATTAGTGACTTTATTGCACCGATGGTGCCTATTGGTCTTTTCTTTGGCCGTATTGGTAACTTTATTAATGCTGAATTATGGGGCAAAGTGAGTGATGTGCCGTGGGCGATGGTATTCCCTAATGGTGGCCCTTTAGCTCGTCATCCATCCATGCTTTATGAAGCGGGCTTAGAAGGTTTATTATTATTTATAATTTTGTGGTTTTATTCATCAAAACCAAAACCTGTTGGTGCTGTTTCAGGCTTGTTTTTATTAGGCTATGGTGTGTTTAGGTTTATGGTCGAGTTTGTTCGCATTCCTGATCAGCAATATGGCTATTTAGCCCTAGATTGGCTAACAATGGGCCAGATATTGTCATTACCTATGATTATTCTGGGTGCGATTATTATGGTTCGAGCTTATCGTCAAGCTAGTTAACAATAATTAACACCCATATGGCGATAGCAATTAATAGTGTCAGTAACACGGCAAACGAACCATAATCTTTTGCTCGACCAGATAATGTGTGCCGCTCAGTTCCAACGCGATCAACAACACATTCAATGGCTGAATTGATTAACTCAACAACGAGAACCATGATTAAACTCGCAATCATTGCAAGGCGTTCATAAGCACTGACATCTAAATAAAAGCTAAATGACGTAAGAATTAGCGCTGCAATCAATTCTTGACGAAAGGCAGACTCATTAGCCATTGCTGACTTGAAACCTTGCCATGAATATAGTGAAGCATAAAATAAACGTTTAATACCGGAATTTTTTTCCATGGTTACGAGTCCTGAGAATAAGCTGAGTTAAAACATAACATAAAAATGTTAACGATCATCAACTCACTCATTATTTCCTTGTAAGATCATTAGTTTATCTGATAACTACCAGGCACAAAAATAACAAATTATAAAAGATATAAAGTATTATTAGAAACAGGGAATTAAATAATTATATAGTTTGTTAGGACGTGTTTTGCTTTTTAAACTTTTAGATAAAAATTTAATATTAATCATTATGGCTTTATCGGTATTACTGCCAATAGATCAAGTTGTTGCAAATGATATAAATAACAAAGTATTCGTTAATTTTGATACACGAAAAGTTGAATTATCTCCATATGTCGAAATATTGGTTGATGACACTAATTCGTTAACAATTGATGACATTATAAATAAAGAAGGACAATATAAGTTCGAATCAGTTACCGAGATAGGCAATAGTTTTGGTTTTAGTAATGCAAGTTATTGGGTGCGACTGTCAGTAGAACTTGATAATTCATTCAATGATACGTTGTTACTTCAGCTGGACCATCCTTCCATTGATAATGTGGCTTTTTTTTGTTCAGATGGAAAGGGCGGGTTTGAAACGAGAGTAACGGGTGAATATTTACCTCATGCTACTAGAGAGATCGATAATCGTGTTTATCTATTTCACCTATCTCAACAGTCTGGAGAGATAGCAACGTATTATTTGCAGTTGCAAACCGAGGGCTCAATGCAGATCCCTTTAACATTGTGGGCCTCTACTGCATATATTGAACATATCGATACCAGTAATATTTTTCTCGGTATTTATTATGGAATTATGTTGTTGCTGATAGCCATTAGTTTGGCTTCTTTTGTTAATACGCGTGACAAATTATTCCTTTGGTATGTGTTTTACTTAATAAGCTATTTATTATTTCAGCTTTCAATGAATGGTTTTGCATACCAATATTTATGGCCGGAATTACCACAGTGGAGTAGTCGAATTACTGCTGTCAGCGCTGGTTTTGTGGGTATTAGTGCGCTAGCATTTTCAGGTGTTTTTTTACAAATTTGGGGTGATAAGCACCCCTATATAAAACGACTTTATTTTTTGTTAATTATCGTAAATGTCATAGCAATAGTGATGGGTCTGTTTGGCGATTATTCTTCTTCTGTACAGCTATTAACATTTTTGGGAATGTTGATGTTCCCTGTCATTTTTATAGCGGCAATGGCCTCTATGCTCTCTGGTTATAAACCTGCACGCTATTTTTTTGCGGCGTGGACTATTTATTTAATAGGTGTTTTCATTCAAGGTCTACTCCTGCTGGGCATGTTACCGCATATGTTTTTAACACTCTATGCTATGCAAATAGGCTCAATGATTGAGATCGTTTTGCTTGGTTACGCACTAATGATGAAAATTGACTTGCTAAGAATGGATAAGAACTTTGCTCAAGCGGAAGCAAATAAATATTTAAATCAGCTAAATGAAGAGCTTGGATCTTTGGTTGATGAACGAACGCAAGAACTACAAGTTAAAAATATCCAATTAAGTAAGCTGGTGAGCTTGGATAGCATGACGGGCTTACTCAATCATAATGCTTCGATAGACCTTCTTAACCGATTGAGACATGCCGTTCTGCGTTATGACAATGATCTTGCTGTCATTATGCTCGACATTGATTTTTTTAAGTCGATTAATGACCAGTTTGGTCATCCAGCAGGAGATAAAGTCATTATCTCAATAGCAAATATTTTGAAAGAAACTATTCGTGATTCTGATGGGGCCGGTCGTTATGGTGGTGAGGAGTTTATTCTAATTCTGCCGGAGACAAATATTAATGCTGCTAAAGAATTGGCTGAACGTATTCGACAGGATATATTGCAGCTTGATTTAGATGAAATAGATAATAAAAAAGTGACTTCAAGTTTTGGTCTTGCTGTATTTGAGGCTAATTCGCCAGAGAGTAATTTAATAGATCAGGCAGATTCGGCCTTATATAAAGCTAAAGAAGCGGGACGAAATTGTATCAAAGTGTTTGAGTCAGTATCTTGATAGTGATCATATAAAAAACCTTATTATCTCATGGGTTTATAGTGTTTTTTGCCGTAAAAATAATGTAACAATTTTTCTTTAAGAATCAACATGCGTGTTAGAATTGCTGATCGATTGAAGTTTAAGAGTGATAAAACTGTTTTATGAGTTATCAAGATCATTATGATGTCATTATTGTTGGTGGTGGCCATGCCGGTACAGAAGCGGCATTAGCGTCTGCACGTCAAGGCGTCAAAACCCTGCTATTGACACAAAACATCGAGACATTAGGTCAGATGAGTTGTAATCCTGCGATTGGTGGGATTGGTAAGGGCCACCTTGTTAAAGAGGTGGATGCCTTGGGCGGCATTATGGCGCTGGCAGCTGATCGCGGCGGTATTCAATTTCGAATTTTAAATGCGAGTAAAGGCCCCGCTGTTCGTGCAACACGAGCTCAGGCTGATCGAGTACGTTATAAAGCAGCTGTTCGTGGCTATTTAGAGACACAAGAAAACTTATCGCTATTTCAACAAACCGTTGATGATCTTATTGTTGAGAATGATCGTGTTGTTGGCGTTGTAACGCAAGCAGGTTTACGTTTTTCTGCTAAATCAGTGGTATTAACTGTTGGTACATTCCTCGGTGGTCTAATTCATATTGGTATGGAAAATCATCAAGGTGGACGAGCCGGTGATCCAGCATCAATCTCATTAGCCCAACGATTACGCGCATTACCTTTTAGAGTTGATCGTTTAAAAACAGGTACGCCGCCTCGTATCGCAACGAGTAGTATCGACTTTTCTGACTTAGCTGAACAGCCAGGTGATACACCAACACCCTTGTTTTCATTTTTAGGTAAAGCCTCAGATCATCCCGACCAAATCTCATGTCATATCACGCATACTAATGAATCGACGCATGATGTGATTCGAAAGAATTTAGATCGCTCACCGATGTACAGTGGTGAAATAGAAGGTATTGGTCCACGATATTGTCCTTCGATTGAAGATAAAGTGGTTCGTTTTGCCGATCGAACTTCCCATCAAATCTTCCTTGAACCGGAAGGTTTAAATTGTGGGGAAGTTTATCCAAATGGTATTTCAACGAGTTTACCGTTTGATGTGCAATATGAAATTGTTCGCTCAATGAAAGGGCTAGAAAATGCTCATATTACTCGCCCAGGTTATGCGATTGAATATGACTTCTTTGATCCGCGTGATTTACAGCCATGGTTAGAAACCAAACATATGCCCGGATTGTTTTTTGCCGGACAAATTAACGGTACAACAGGTTATGAAGAGGCGGCAGCACAAGGTTTAATCGCCGGTTTAAATGCAGGTTTACAAGCTCGTGAAATGGAGCCTTGGTATCCGCGCCGAGATGAAGCTTATATTGGTGTGATGATTGATGATTTGATTACATCGGGAACACGTGAACCTTACCGCATGTTTACTAGTCGTGCTGAATATCGATTGTTATTGCGTGAAGATAATGCTGACATGCGTTTAACGCCAAAAGGTCGTGAGTTAGGTTTGGTTGATGATGAACGCTGGGATCATTTTACGACTAAGCGTGATGCGGTTGCTAAAGAAACAAGTCGTTTAGAGGCTTATAAGTTTAGCCCAGAAAAAGTAGATCAAGCCTTAGCTGAAAAAGTCTTGGGTGAACCGTTAAAGAAAGTAAACTCTGCGATAGAGTTATTGCGTCGCCCTAGTGTGGACTATCAAGGATTATTAACTTTACTAGGTGAAGAAAGCACTGTTGCCGAAGACGTGTCAGAGCAAGTCGTTATTCAAACCAAATATGCAGGCTATATTACTCGCCAACAAAATGAAATTGATCGCTTGCAGCGTAATGAAGACACGGTATTGCCTGATGATCTTGATTATAAGTTGGTGCGTGGCTTGTCAAATGAAGTACGTGAAAAGCTTGCACAAGCGCGTCCTAATAACCTAGGTCAAGCAGCCCGAATTGCAGGTGTAACTCCAGCTGCAGTATCAATCTTATTGGTACATTTGAAACGAAGTAGTGGTGAGGCGCTTAATGGCTAAAAATATAGGTCAACAGATAGAGCAAGGCAGTAAAGATTTAGGTTTGGCGTTAACGGCTGAGCAAATTAGTCGTTTAGAGACTTATGTAGGCCTATTAGATAAATGGAATAAGGTTTATAACCTAAGCGCGATACGTGATCCTAATGAAATGGTTAGCCGTCATATTTTAGATAGCCTGACCATTTTGCCTTATTTAAAAGGTGATTCATTACTAGATGTAGGAACGGGAGCCGGCTTGCCGGGTATTCCTGTTGCAATCATGCATCCCGAAATTGCAGTTACCTTATTAGATACCAACTCGAAGAAAACACGCTTCTTACAACAAGTAAAAGCTGAATTAGGCTTGGATAATGTCACCGTTGTTCACGCCCGCGTTGAAGAGGCTGATTTACCCAAGTTTGCCATGGTAACAGCACGTGCCTTTGCGACTATAAAGGATATTATTGATTTAACAGGCCAACATTGCGATGATGCAGGCTGTTTGTTGTTGATGAAAGGTGCACGACCTGATGAAGAGCTTGACGCTATGAGTGGCGGCTTTAAATGTCAGGATGTAGTGACACTGACTGTACCCGACTGTGAGGGACAACGGCACCTTGTGCGGCTTGTAAAGGAATAGACGATGGGCGATATTTATGCGGTTACAAATCAGAAGGGCGGGGTGGGTAAAACAACCACAACTGTCAATTTGGCTGCATCTTTAGCGGCATCAAATAAAAAAGTATTACTGATTGATCTAGATCCTCAAGGCAATGCATCGACTGGTTGTGGTGTTGATAAAGAGGCTATGGAGGTTGGTAGTTATGATGTCATCATGACTGAAGTTAAAGCATCCGATGCCATTGTTCGACCAGAAGGCGCATCCTTTGATGTGCTGCCAACAAATTCAGACTTAACAGCTGCCGAAGTGAAGTTGCTAGATGTTAAGTTACGAGAACATCGTTTGCGTTTGGCCTTAGAGTCAACACGTGAAAAATATGACTATATTTTAATTGACTGCCCACCATCACTAAGCATGTTGACCATTAATGCCTTGGTGGCTGCGAAAGGCGTTATTATCCCAATCCAATGTGAATATTATGCTTTGGAAGGGCTTTCATCACTATTAAAAACAATTGAACGTGTTAAGTCGCGAGCGAATCCTGCATTAGAGATAAGCGGATTGGTTCGTACCATGTTTGATGCACGTAATAATTTAGCTAATCAAGTCTCCAGACAACTGATCACCCATTTTGAGAAAAAAGTATTTCATGTGGTCATTCCTAGAAATGTTCGTTTGGCAGAAGCTCCAAGTCATGGTCTACCTGTGATAGATTATGATCGATCTTCACGAGGTTCAATTGCCTATATGGCAATGGCAAGTGAATTTATGCGACGTGAAAAAAACAACTAAGCGGATAAAAAAATGGCGAGCAAAAAAAGAGGATTGGGCCGAGGGTTAGATGTATTGCTGACAGATGTACCTCATGAAGAGGAAAGTCTAGATGACAGTTTGCAATATTTCCCATTAGACATGATCCAGCCAGGTAAATATCAACCTCGTGTCGATATGTCAGAAGAGTCTCTCGATGAACTGGCCGATTCGATTCGTGCTCAAGGCTTGGTGCAACCTATTGTCGTAAGACCGATTAAGGGTGGTCGATATGAGATTATTGCTGGTGAACGTCGCTGGCGAGCATCAAAAATAGCAGGTCTAGATACTGTGCCTGCATTGGTCCGAGATGTATCTGATCGTAGTGCTATCGCCATGGCATTGATTGAAAATATTCAGCGTGAGAACTTAAATCCGATGGAAGAAGCAAATGCACTGCATCGTTTAAGAGAAGAGTTTTCCATGACGCACCAAGAAGCTGCAGAAGCTGTAGGTCGTTCTCGTGCTGCCGTCTCTAACTTACTGCGTTTACGTAATTTGAATGATGATGTGAAACGCTTAGTAGAAAATGGTGATCTTGAAATGGGTCATGCTCGCGCCTTATTAGCATTAGAAGGTGAAGCACAATCTGATGCCGCAGGTGATGTGGTTGAAAAAGGCATGTCGGTACGAGAAACGGAACAATTAATTAGACGTTTGTTAAAACCCGTTACAGAAAAACCTCACCCTTCAGAAGCATTATTAGAAGAAATTAATAAAATTGAATATTTGATTAGCGAAAAACTGGGTGATCGTTTTGCAGTTAAGCATTCAGCAAGTGGTAAAGGTAAGCTCGTCATTGATTATGCCGATGTCGCTGATTTAAAAGATATCGTTAAGCGAATTAAGTAACTTTAGCAATACCTACCCGTATTAATAGGAGTTGCAGTTTATATCTATCGTCACTCCCGCATGCTTGTAGCGGGAGTCTAGTGCTTTAAGTGGATCCCAGCTAGAAGCATGCTGGGATGACGAAAAAAAGCCTGCGTAGGTGATAATTGTAATTTAGAATGATTATAGATATATAACAGGAACAGGCAAGCACTATGTATAGTGATGAAGAGTTAGCCTCAGCAGTGGCTGCGGGAGTGTTGACGGAAGAAGCTGCAACTGCCTTCCGAAATCATGTGGCACAAGAAAGAACAATGCCTGCTGTTGATGAGGAGCATTTCAGGTTATTGACAGGGTTTAATGATATTTTTGTTGTTATAGCCTGCGCCTTATTACTGGTATCAGTGACATGGATTGGTGGCGCGGTGACATCATCATTTGGCCTTGTATTGCAAGCTGCTACAGCTTGGGGGCTTGCTGAATACTTCACCTTGAAGAGACGCATGTCTTTACCTTCAATTGTATTATTGCTTGTCTTTGTGGCGGGGGTCTTTGCTACAGGTTTAGACTTGCTTAGTAACTCAGGCTTAAGCGCTGACTTGGCTAAAGGTATTCCAAGTGCAGTTGCTGCAGTTGCTGCATGGCTTCATTGGAAACGTTTTAAAGTTCCTGTAACAGTTGCGGCAGGTACGGCAACACTAGCAGCTAGCTCCATATTCTTGCTTGTTGGTTTTGTACCCGAAATCAGACCCTTTATTCTGCCATTGGTATTCTTCGCAGGGATTGCTGTATTTTTCCTAGCAATGCGTTGGGATTCATCTGATACCAAGCGTCAAACTGGACGTTCAGATGTGGCTTTTTGGCTCCACCTTCTTGCCGCACCTATGATTGTTCACCCTGTATTTAGTCTTTTAATGTCTGGTGAATCAAATGTGGGAATTTTTCAAGCAGCCATGGTGATCAGCCTTTATATAGTTATTGCGCTGGTATCTATATCGATCGATCGAAGAGCCTTGATGGTATCGGCACTTGCTTATGTTCTCTACGCAATTAACACTATACTGGAGATGTATGGCGTAGTGAGTCTTGGCTTTGCCTTTACTGCGTTTGCTATTGGTTCAGGCTTGTTACTTTTATCAGCATTTTGGCATGTTTGTAGAAAGGCAGTGCTCGTACATTACCCAGAACATATTCGGGAACATCTTCCCGCATTACGCTAACAGCCAATAATTTCATTGACCTGATAAGTGACTGATCTATATAATGTCGTGTTTTGCTTAGTAGGCAAATAAAATCCAGTGAGATTAAGGATGGACAGCAGAATACGGGTTCAACCTTTCAATCAGCTTATTAAACGGCAGATTGTTTTATTGGTACTAACAGTTTTAATTGTCCTTTGGTGGCAAGAAAGCAGTGCTGCATTAGCCTGTTTTTATGGTGGCAGCATCGCAATTGCTAACACTTTGTTGCAAAGGATGCATTTGATTGGCTCAGCAAAACAAGCCAAAGCAAATGCGGGTATGAATTTACGCAAAGCATACCGTTGTGTTTTAGAGCGATGGATATTAACTATCGTGATGTTTGCAGTTGGATTTGCAGTATTGGCGTTAACGCCGTTACCGTTACTAATTGGATTCACAGTGACACAACTGGCTTTGTTATTTGAAACAAGAAACGGGCTACACTAAAAAATATGGCTACAGAAACGCTTACTTCTTCAGATTATATTCGACATCATTTACAAAACCTGACATTTGGTCAGCACCAAGATGGCTCTTGGGGCTTAGCACATGATGCAGCTGAAGCTGCAGATATGGGGTTTTGGGCAATCAACGTAGATAGCATGGGAATGACCTTGCTTCTTGGTGGTTTGCTTATGTGGTTTTTCCGTAGCGTAGCAAAGAAAGTAGAGGCCGGTGTTCCATCGGGTGCTCAAAACTTTGCTGAATGGGTTATTGATTTCATCAATGACAGCGTTCGTGGCTCATTCTCAGGACGAAATGCGATGGTTGCACCATTAGCATTCACAATCTTCCTGTGGATCTTCTTAATGAACCTGATGGATTTACTTCCAATTGATCTCGTACCTGAAATAGCTAAATTTATCGGTACAAACGTATTTGGCATGGACCCACATGCTGTCTTCTTTAAAGTAGTGCCTTCAACGGATCCTAATATCACGTTTGGTATGGCGTTCGGTGTGTTTGCTTTGATTCTGTTCTACAGCATCAAAATGAAAGGCATGGGCGGCTTTATTGGTGAGTTAACACTTCAACCTTTTGGTAAGTGGGCAATGCCTGCTAACTTCTTGTTAGAAGGTGTCAACTTAATCTCAAAACCTATTTCTCTTGCATTGCGACTATTCGGTAATATGTATGCGGGCGAAATGATCTTCATCTTAATTGCAATTATGTTTAGTGCTGGTGCTGTGATGGCTTCACTAGGTGCTGTATTGCAAGTTGGTTGGGCGATATTCCATATCTTAATTATTACATTGCAAGCGTTCATCTTTATGACCTTGACGATTGTATATTTAGATATGGCACATCAAGAACATCACTAAGAATTTTTAACTTTTAATTTTTTACATTTCGGAGAAAAACGATGGAATCAGCATTACTATATATTGCAGGCGCATTGATGATGGGTTTAGGTGCTTTGGGCGCCGCTGTAGGTATCGGTATCTTGGGTGGTCGCTTTTTAGAAGGCGCAGCACGTCAACCAGAATTAATTCCAATGCTTCGTACACAATTCTTCATCGTTATGGGTCTTGTTGATGCGGTACCTATGATTGCTGTTGGTTTAGCAATGTACATTTTGTTTGC
>ENA-OSET01004719-OSET01004719.1-sediment-metagenome-genome-assembly--contig:-NODE-4719-length-11899-cov-7.794451_pt1 | contig 11899 bp, 10 predicted proteins | sample MGYA00237882_ERZ534229 | MGnify/ENA primary metagenome ERZ534229 (study PRJEB26408, sample SAMN06266212) | sediment metagenome | isolation source: Hudson Canyon methane seep mesocosm | place...
CTCAAATAGTTAAATTGCCGAAAGGAACCCCAACGTCTTGTGTTATGCCCACATGTTAGGTTTTTCACCTTAACCCAACATACTGAGCCTCCCTTATCACAAGGCAAAGGCTGGACTTTCATCAGCTAGCTGACTATCATGCCAGTCACACCACTTTTTGATGCCAGTTATGGCAGTCGTGTACTTGGTGCTAAAAAATATCTACTGCTTTAAATAACTTTTATTATTAATAATGCCCGAATTACCTGAAGTAGAAACCACCTGTAATGGCATCCGCCCTCATATCACGGGGAAAACCATTGCAGATGTTATTATCCGTCAAAATCAATTGCGCTGGCCTATTACAGAAAACCTTCGTGAATCATTGACTGGGCAAGTCATCGAAAAAGTTAATCGAAGAGCAAAATACTGCTTACTTGAAACCAGCTTGACTGAAACGGTTATTATTCATTTAGGCATGTCTGGCAGTTTACGTATTGTTGACACCCAGTTAACGGCTGGCAAACATGATCATGTAGACTTTATATTCACTGATGACACTGTACTTCGTTTTAATGACACTCGACGTTTTGGTGCGATCCTCTATACTTCAGAACCTATTCATCAGCACAAACTGATGTATCAATTAGGTCCAGAACCTTTATCTGAACAATTTACTGGCGCTCATCTTCAGCGTTTATCAAAAAATAGAAAAGCTACGGTCAAATCATTCATTATGGATGGTCATAACGTTGTTGGCGTTGGAAATATTTATGCCAGTGAATCTCTTTTTATGGCGGGTATTCTGCCGACAACACCAGCAGGAAAAATTTCCTTAAAACGTTATCAAAAACTGGCTGAATGTATAAAAATTGTTTTACAGCAAGCCATCAATCAAGGCGGGACTACTTTACGTGATTTTGTTAATGAACAAGGGAAGCCAGGCTATTTTCAACAATCGTTAGCTGTCTATGGACGAGAAAATGAAAAGTGTGTGCAATGCGCATCCTCTATTCAACAATTAAAAATTGCCCAACGAGCCAGTTATTACTGCCCTAACTGTCAAAAATGATGATGACAATGAACAAAATATAGCTTTCTCATTTTCTAAAGTTATAGCTCTCGCTTCTAAGCAATAAAACAATAACACTTTGATTATATAGTATTTTTGTTAATTGGGGTTGGGGGTCTGTTCCTCGACTTGAGATGCTGGTCACCCAGCTATAAGTAACAAACAAACGCTGAAAATCAGGGAAACGGAGCATAGCGGAGTGATGATTTTTAGTCCGCGGTAGGCGTCAGGGAAATTTGCCAATCTTAGCGCGATAGCGATAAGGCGGCTAAAATTCAGACAGTAGGCAATGCCGCACTGGAATTAAAACTCTACACAGTGGCGGAAAGTGATACTGTTGAAGATATACGGGAATCAGCTCGTGGTAAATATCGTGAGCGTTTGCGCAATAAGAAACAAAGTTAAAGATGAATCGCAGGATTCAGTATCAATAGTGAACAGACCACCATTATTTCTATTTTATTCATGGTCTGTGCCCCTATTGTTTGTGAATAGCTTGAGAAGAAATGTAGCTGAGACTCGGGCAGGCGAGGACAGGCATACCGACTGTGGAGAACGATTAAAATGGATTGAGCCTTTTTAAGGCTTATCAAAGTCTGATTAAAATTCTAATCAATAATTAAACGCAGGTGCTCCTGGCATATTGACGTAGTTACGGCTTTGGTTGTTGCCTGCATTCTGCTGCTGACTGGTATTTCCAGATATAATTTGATAATGATTATTATTCAGGTATTGACCGAGTGGACTAAGTTGTCCTTGATAAGAATTATTTTGCCTTTGTTGTCCCGGTTGATGTGTTGGCGGAGAGGGTAATAATTCAGGGTGCACTCTGTGGAATGCTGATATAGGCCTGACAAATTGTGGCGATCGGTTGATTGCTGCGGGTGCACTTTGTCTGGGCTGCATACGCGTTGCTGCTCGTTTCGCATTCATTGCCTGCGTTTTAAAGTTTTCTAACTTGCTTACCCTGGCCCGTTGTGAGTTTAAAACTTTAAGTGAGCTTTCATGACGTTCTTTTACAGGCGAATAAGCTTTTAAAGCCTTAGCATAAGCTGCTTGAGTTTTCCCATTATTATTTGCTTGCATAGCAAGAAATGCTTTGTCTTTTTTCGCTGTTGCTTTCAACCTGTCTTTACGATTGCGCATTTCTGACTTTCTAACCGCTGATAAATCCACTCGAGCTTTTTCTAGTGTCTTTTTACCTCGTTTCAGTGTCGCCTTCATCGAAGATACCACCTGTTTACGCTTCACATAGCTTTTGGGTGTCGCTTTTTTTGTATTACCTACAACACTAATAACTTTGATAGGCGCATTAGGATTAGGTTTTTTCTTGGCGGCCTGTAAGGGTGCAGCTAGTAAGAGGCTTGTGCAGATTAGGTATACTATTAAAGATTTTGAATTACGCATTGTGCTCTCCTGCTGATTTAGCAAGTTTCATTTTTTACTCGGCTTTAACGGGTGTCATTACACCATCGTCAAAATTCTGATCGACCCGTTCTGTCAGGTTGGGTTCACCTTCACCCTCAACGACCATAAAACCGTTCGAATTCGGATTCGCAAAAGTCGACATAGCTACCAGTGCTTGAATATCAGGATGGGCATCAGGACCCTGTGCAAGTAGGGGTATAAGTGCAAATTTATTCAAGGTATCCTGATCGATTGGTTCGTTCCAGATCCGAACCTGACCGATTTCACCAATAAAGGCTGCTCTGTCGGAATATGAGCCAATACTGAATGTAGTTGCTGGTAAATCTGCAAAACCATATCCCAGCGTCCTTTGGAATATCCCATCAATATAAATATCAATAAAATCGCCCGTCGTTACAATCGCAACATAATGGAGTGCGCCATCGGTGAAGTCATATTGAACGCCTTCGAAATACTCACCTGCATAAATACCAATGCCTTTTGCATTTGATGCCAAATGAACTGCAAAACGCGGCCCTTCCGGTCCAGCATAAGCAATGATCGCAGGATCATATTCGAGTTTGCCTTCCCATTGTGCTGAAACCCAGAATTCAATCGTCCCCGCGCCATTAATATTGAGGACATTTGCGAATGGTAGTAGTAATGCACCCTTCCCGGAAAAGCTGGCAGTTGGTGGCCTGTAATCAAGGGCATCTTCTGCCTTAGCCTGCAAAAAAATCAGTAAGCTCAGGGAAAGAGCTAGTACTTGAATTAAACGAATCATACAAATCACCTTTTGTTTAAATCATTAACTAGATAATGATTCAGTCTGCTACTGAAGTTTCTCAATCGTGTATTTAACCCATATATTGCCACCGTCCGGTGTGCCATAAATAATAATACCCTCTAGAGGTTTAGGTCCAGGATAAAGTTCTGCTTTGGTCACTCCTCGTTTTTGATCAGTACGGGCATGTAACTTGTGAGATGCCTTTAACAAGATATCTCGATATTCAACACCCAACTCTTCCCTCGTTTCTTTACGTCCAACAAATAATCCTAATATGGTCTCACCAACCGGTGACACGACATCCCTCAGAAACGGATTCAATGCAGCTTTATCCTGACCAGAATAGACAGGTTTGATGTAACTGTAAAGATCCGATGCGATTAGTTCAAAAATGGGTTCACTGGGTCGTTCAACCGAATTAACTAAAATAAAATCTCGGTTAATTTCATGCTCCAATGCTTGTGGTCCACAATCCAGTTTGATGACTTGAACCCGTTCACGTTCCACAATCGGTACATTAAAAATATTTTCTGTTCTACTACCTAATGAATCAGTAACGTTCAGATCAAACTTTCCGGATAGTTGGATTTTATTGCGATCAAGTTTATTACCGTGAGTGCATTTAATCGATAAAACGTTCAAACGATAAACTCTCGATGTTGCCCTGGTCTCATGGGAGAGTCGAGGAAGCGCATTAAGCTTCTTGTTAATGGCATGTCCAAGCATTTGTCGCACCTGCAGGACTCGCCTGATCTTTTTCTGATCTCCGTCGGTGGGGAAAAAGACAACATTAATCAGTTCGGAAATAGATCTTAGATCATAAGCAACGGGCATCAGTTTATCGTCATTGACTTGAAAACTACCCTTATCAAAACCACCACTCCCGCCAATAGACGTCCAGTTTTCTTTTGTTTGTTCCAGACGAGTAGTTGAAGAGTCAGTCTGCCCCTCACTTGAACTAAGATTAGCGGATACACCATTGGCTTCTCCAGATAAAGATGCATTCCATTTTTCAACAAGTGATTGTGCTGACTCACGCGTGGAAGTTGTGCTTTCGTTATAAGCCATACCACCATAGGTAATGGCATTAGCGTAGTGCGTACCAAAATCTTCAACGATTTTTTCATAGGGGGCTAGATCACCGCTATTCGGTTGTTCTATCAATGTTTCGATCTGGTTGCGAAAATAGAAATGTAATTTCCCGTTGGGAAAATCCTGAACCAGGGCATAACTATAGGCTTTCAGTAATGATAAGGTGGTTGAGACGGAGGTATTTTTACGACTGCTAGTAACAAACTCTTCAGAAAAATTTGCTCCGAATCCAACAACATTTACCCCCATTGATCGCGAAGTTTCTTCTTGTGCCTGCACTTCGCTACTGGTTGAGATAGATCGTACGGTATTAGATGATTTCAACAGATTATAGCCTTTCAGGCCATAAGGTACGCCCTTTGACAAGGCATCATCGAAAGAATACTCCTGTAAATCACTCGAAGCAAAAAGCTGTTTTTTCATGCCCACTCCGGGATCAAGCGGATCAATAAGGCTAGGGTCGTAGCCATACAGGCTGGGTTGATACAGTTTTACCAGGGTGGAAAATGAATCATCCCGGGCTGTACGACGACCTTGTTGCTCAGCTGTAAATCGATTGCTGGATAATGCCAGGCTAAACGGTAGTTTGGCTCGTTCATAACTGCGAGAGAGGAAATCCCATGGTTCAGGAACTTGAAGAAATAGAAGATCTTCTCCTGAGTGAGCGCCACGTTTTAGTACCGCTTTGATACTGCCTGACTGATAAGTGGTTTCATTGGCTTTACGCAATACAAATGTCCCATGACCTACTGTTGGAGCGCGCTTGTATTCATTTTCCTTTTTATCTGAATCCAGATAACCGTTTACATTTTCAATGATGATCGAGCCAGATGGCCCCTTTTGAACTTTGATCGTCAGTGGGGAAATATAGCGACTTTCCCAATATGCATATTCCTTTGAATCTTTTTTCGGTGGTGGGTTTGGGTGAGTAACCTCTGTTGCTGCTTCTACCCAGTAGTCCACAAAAAGCTGATCGCCAGGAATAACTGGTGCCGGAGCCCCCATGTTGCCACCACCTGGTGTTTGTGTGTCCCCTGGACGGCGTGCAATTGGAGTTTGTGTCGTCACCGCAAAAGGGTTTTCTGGTTCTGCAAATGGATTATCATTAGCTGGTGTCGCGAAGGGGGTGTCTATTTGGGAATAAGAGGATTGCTGATCAGAAGCTACTGTATTCTGGTCTCTCGCTATAACACCAAGACCATATATTTTCTGGCCATCCGTTCGAACGATCAGTCCGCCGAATTCTTGTGAAGGGTCAAGCTTTTTAACAACCTTTTGCCCACCCGCGCCTGTAACACCCCAGCCTGTCCCATAAAAACCATTTTTGATCATTAAGTTGGAGAGTGGATTACCCGAGACAGCTGCTCGTTCAAACTCAAACGTATCGAGTTTAAAGCCACCTTTTTCTCCACCGAGATAGCGTGCACTTTTAGATCCCTTCGACCCAGCCAGAGCAGAAGTAACGACTAGCCCTTCGGGCACTGTAGCATAGACAAATTGAATCCCGGTTATTTCGCTTTGCTGACCATCATGATTGAAGTAGATATTAAAATAACTCAGCTTTGCACCGTCTGGTAGTACCAAGGTTTGGTCCTGACCAACTGTTTCACCTATGACTTGTGACAGCTCGTTCGAAAAAACAGATGCACTCGAAAAGAGTAACGAGCATATTAGAGATAGATATGTAATACCTGTTTGTAACCTCAGCCATTCCCTCATCTTATCTACCCCCTTAGGTAGTCACATTAAAAATTAGAATTTTACTTATTAGTTTTTACACTGATTTAACCAGACCTGAACTGCTTTAACAGATGCTGAATGTTTCAACTCAAGCTCATTGCCTGATTGAGGCACTATAAAAAGCGTTTCGCCTGCTGAAAGCGATCCCCAAAATGGAGAGGAGGCAGGCAAGGAAAGCTTGACGCCTGAATACTCACTATTATCGAAGAAGACCTGTGCCTTATAAGTCTGATCAAAGTCACCCGTTTGTAGACGGACATAATAAGGTGTACCAGGTTTTAGGTTACCAGTGTCGAGTAATAGATCTAACTCAGCTGTTGTTGTCCTTGCATCACAACTGGCAATTAAGGCAATGGCATCTGTTTCAGGAATTCCAAAGATCAAATCACGAACCGATCGATTTTTCTGATCATCAAAATACTCTGAGGTATGCCATATAGCACCATTCGGGTTCTCTGAAGCTGGATTGTCTGAGCCTGCCTCACTATGTTCAGTCTTTTTCATCGGTGGAGAGACTTGTGTTGTATTCTCTATGGGCTGATTCCACCCGCAATGTACATTAAAAATTTCGAAAGCATTCTTGCTGCCGCGTAGTCCGATTTGAGTTCTCACATTGCCAAAGTTGATTTTTGCCACATTCCCTTTGTTCAGGGCATCAATAAGAGGATCATTTCGTTGCAAATTGAACTGAGGAACTTGACCAAGCATTCCATTATTAACAGTTGATACGCTTCGTTCAAATGTTTGCCCATCTACTTCAATCGTTAGTAAGGTAGCTGGTGAAGCACTTTCTGTTGCTGCCCAATTAAGTGAAACCAGAGCAGGGTTCTCTGCGCCCTGGCAAGCCACAATCATGCCGATGTCATCGCCACAGTTATGACAGTCAGTTAGAACAACTTCTTCCAAATAACCAGTAGCCATCCACTCTCGGTTTGGAGCAAGTGTTGGTTCTCTGTTTTGGTCCGAAGCGTGGGAAGTATCCTGAATGGCTTCAGTCTCCTTGCATTGTTCAATAACACTGCCTTCAACTCCACCAGCCGTGTAACTAAAAACGGCTCCATGCTCACCTTTTGTCCACCACCCCCAGGGTACGTTTTCTCCACCAAATTTTGCACCACTGCCAGACATTAGCGGATCCAGTTTTAAACGCCGGCCCTTATAGCTGACCTGCATCTGACCACCCTCATAATCATAGAAAGCATTAACTATCTGACCGCTTTCACATTGATATGTGATCACATCAGCGCCATCAGGAAAAACAGGTTGCGACAGATTGTTTTCAGTTTGCTGTGTTTCGGCCACAGAAGAAGAACTTGAAGGGCTGTTTGCAGGTTCGATTCGCCAAGTTATATCAGGCTTATCAGGGCTGCACGGTACTAAATACGGAACCCCAAAGTCATTATTTTCGGTTAGACATTCCATACGGCCTACACCATTACTGCCTAGCTCCCAGCCTCCTTTACCAGAGCCAACTAAAATTCCTACATTCCACCATGCCTGCGTCCCAAATGCCTCGTATGCACATTTCCCTAATTCCATCTTATGGTCATCTGACAAGATCAGGCATCGAGGTTGTCCTTTATAACAAATAGAGATTTGGTATAAATTAGCTCCTACGCCGGTTACAAGCCAACTAAAAGGTGACTGAGTTTCTGAGGGAAACAAACGTACAGTTCCATCTTCCGCAACGTCAAGGAAGCGGTTGGCGGGATCGGGTAAGCGACCGATATGATAATAACCCGTTTCAAACGAATTTTTACCGCCACCAAAATTAAGATCGGGGCTATCATTTTCGACCCTTGGTGTGTCACAGACTAAAGCTGCATTACCCCATCCTGGAACCTCTCTGGCTTGAGTGTCTTGATATAACGTTACAGATAACAGTAGGAAAATTCCATGAAGAACTGAGATGTTCTGAGAATATTCAGATATTATTTTTATTTTTTCAGAAGTATTCATATTAAAATCCTATCAAAAAATTAGTCTCTGTCATCGTTAAGTGTTGAAACGTTGAAGTCGCTCTTAAAAGCCCTCTCCAGCTACATCCGTGCAGGCATCCAGCAGGAGAGGACTTAAGAGATAACAAAATCCACACTTAACGGTGACATAGCCTTTTCTTTTAGCAGTTGATCGTGTTTTTTACTGGCATAAGCTTTATCTGCATACAGTTCTTTTTCTTTCAGGGTCAACAGCTTTTCCATCGAAAGTGAGTCATGTTCATTGCCTGCGATGTAATCAATTGTTTTTATAAAGCCATCTTCATCCGTATTAATATGGGCTTTAAACCATAAGTTGCTGTCTTTTTCCCATTAGCGTCAACTTTAACGTTGCAGTCTGCTTCTCGGTCTTGGGCATTTTTACCTGCTTTATTTTTACCTGGTCGGCTTTGATTGGCTTCTATGACTGTTGCATCAATGATACTTATCTCGCCCATCTTAATAAATAGATCTTGTTCTGCGAGCTGTTCATTACAACAATTAAAGCGGCTCTAATAAAGACTGTTTATTGAGTAAATTACGGAAACGCCAGATCGTACTGTGATCAGGAACACCTTCACTTAAACTAAGATCTATAAATCGTCTGAACATCAAATCACGTGCTAATTGTTTTTCGAGTTTTGGGTCACTCAGACTATACCAGCTTTGCAGTAACAATATTTTAAACATCATCAATGGTGGCCAAGCTTGTTCACCCCGTTTTTGGCATGAATAGCTGATAATTTAGCTTCAATGAGTCTCCAATCGATTAGATCATTAATGCCATCTAATTCTTCTAAGGCTTCATGATGTTGAATAAGAGCATCACTTAAATCAGTTTGAGTAAATTTTTCCAGGCCATAATGTTTTTCTTGATTAATCCTTTCATATACTCTTATTTTACCAAATTATGCTTCGTGCAAAGGTCTCGATATAGAATATTTTTCTATTAATTTATCAGGACAATCATTGTCTAGTAAAAACCCATGATTTGATCGTGTGGTTTTTCGATCTACAGTTAATCCCGTCATCTAAAATTGTTTTTGAAATTACAGAAACTGTTGCCATTTCTAATATTACTAATGCGACTAATTTTATTAATTCATTAAAACAATATGGCTGTCGTTTTGCACTTGATGACTTTGGTTGCGGCATGTCTTCTTTTGCTTATCTAAAAAACTGCCTGTTGATTACTTAAAGATTGACGGTTTGTTTGTAAAAAACATTGTTGAAGACCCTATTGATTACGCCATGGTTAAATCAATCAATGAAGTAGGCCAGTTAATGGGCTTAGAAACCATTGCAGAATTTGTTGAAAATGATGCCATTCTGCAAAAACTTAAAGATATTAATGTTGATTGTGCTCAGGGTTATGGTTTGGGTCGGCCTCGAGCTCTAAAAGATTTGTTTAAAGCATAATCAATAATCATTTTATGTTTATCTAATTGGTAAAATCAGCACCAGTTATATTCATACATTACAATTAACTTTTTTAACTTAAAAGTATCTCAGTATGAAGCTAAATCTAAAAAAACAGATTAAATTTTTAGTTTTCACTTTTATTTCTACCCAGCTTAGTGCCGAAACACTATTAGACGAACCCATAGCCCCAATTCCTGAAATTAAAACTATAAACTCTCAACAAGTTGAACTGGGGCAGCTACTATTTAATGATGTACGATTATCTGAGGGGGCGCAACTCTCTTGTGCCAGTTGCCACTCTATGTCTATGGGAGGAGCAGATGCTCAAATCGTTTCTACCGGAGTTAACCGCCAAAAAGGAAACATTAACTCTCCCTCCGTATTTAATAGCAGTTTAAATTTTCGTCAATTTTGGGATGGAAGAGCAGGGAATTTAATGGAACAAGTTGATGGCCCAATTGCAAATCCTAAAGAAATGAATTTTAGTTGGGAACAAGCTATAGCAATACTAAAAAAAGATCCCTTTTACATTAATAGCTTTGAAAAGGTTTTTAGCGATGGTTTAACTATCTTAAATATGCGAAAAGCAATCGTCAGTTTTGAACAATCATTGTTAACACCTAATAGTCGCTTTGATCTGTTTCTGAAAGGCAATAAAACCGCAATATCAGAAAATGAATTAGAAGGTTATAAGTTATTTAAACAATATGGCTGCATTTCCTGTCATCAAGGCGTTGCAGTAGGTGGAAATTTGTATCAGAAATTTGGAGTCTTTGGAAATTACGTTAAAGATCGTGGCAATATTACAGAAGCAGATTATGGTAGATTTAACGTGACTAAAAAAGAACAAGACCGCTTTGTATTTAAAGTGCCTAGCTTAAGAAATATTGAGTTAACCGCGCCTTATTTCCATGATGGTTCTCAGCAATCACTCCTTGATGCCGTTAACATTATGATGAAATATCAGATAGGGCGTATACCCAAGGGGAGTACAAGCGAATTAATTGTGGCGTTTTTAAAAACTTTGACGGGAAAGTATCAAGGTAATTCTTTAGGCGGAAAAAGTCAGTGAAGAAATTTACCTTTATTTTTTTAATTGCAGGTATGTTGTTCTTTTTACTTTCTATATTAGGCACATGGCTGTATAGCTATTCTCAGATTGACTATCTGACATATCAACAGCAAACAGAGTTAATCCGTGATATTCAAGAAAACACGGCAGCACTTACCCGAGAAGTTATTTTAATTCAGCAAGGACGGTCATATAACTACGATAAGGTTGCAAAAATTCTCAGCAACAATCAAATTTTAGTCTCAAAATTAGCCTCTGAAAAGAAAAATAAACTGAGTCAAATAATAGAATCCTGGAATGATTTAAAAGTCATTGTGGAAAACATTAAATCAGACCATGCTATTTATCAAAACTCATTAAGGTATTTTCCAATAGGAACTGAACATTTACATTCGGAGCTTTCCAAAAACAAGAATAACAAAGCGTTTATCAAGGCTTTATTAAATCTTGAACGACAAGTGATGCAGCTTAGCCTAGGACACAGCACACACTCTTTTGAGCAACTGAATAGTCAAATTGAGGTATTTAATACATTGGCAGAAAAGCTACCAAAAGACACTGCATTTTCAGTGTTTATGCTTTCAAAGCATGCTCAACTTTTATTGCGCAAACAACAACAGTTAGAACAGCGACAGACCCAGCTACTTAATACAAAAATCCCACAACAGATTCAGCATCAGTTAGCTCAATATAACCAAAGCTATCAACAACAGCTTAAACACGCAGCTGAAATCAGGTTAATTCTCTATATTATTTGTGTTGCATTATTAATTTTAATTATTACCGTAGCAAAACTGAAAATATTCTTTCTGAATGCCAGGGTAAAAACGCATTAAAAACTGGGATATTGAGGGCCATAACTCAACATCCCTATCTTTGCGAGAAAATGATGCCTGTTATGTCAAATAATCCAAAACCAAACCTGCAAACACGCTAAGACCAAAATAATATCCACCTCTCTCAATCTATATCCGCCACTGGTATTAGTTGTTGCAAAAGTTCTGGCAGTCTATTTCCCCCTCATCCCTGCCTTCTCCCTCTGGAGAAGGTGATTAAGATGTCAAAACTTTTGCAACGATTTATATAAGCAGATGCAATTGCCAAATTCCTTTTTTTTGTACTTTTTAGCATAATAAGACAAAGCCTATAGGTGTGGCCCCTACGCTGAGAAACTGGAATTTAGCTCAATGATGTGTCAACTTTAATATAATTCTGCATAACCTCTAGGAGCCTGTCCGAGAATAGAGAACCTGCTACGGAAAAATCCCTTTTGGTCATTTTTTCCGTTCATTTTCGTTGAATAGCGCAACTATTCGCCTCAAATGAACAAAAAAACTGCCTCAAAAGGGCTT
>ENA-OSET01004720-OSET01004720.1-sediment-metagenome-genome-assembly--contig:-NODE-4720-length-11899-cov-3.261123_pt1 | contig 11899 bp, 9 predicted proteins | sample MGYA00237882_ERZ534229 | MGnify/ENA primary metagenome ERZ534229 (study PRJEB26408, sample SAMN06266212) | sediment metagenome | isolation source: Hudson Canyon methane seep mesocosm | place: USA:Hudson...
CTTGGTGACTAAAGCTTTTGAATCTTCTTTGTTCATTGACTCAAGTAAATTGGTCGCAAAAAATGCAGGACACACCACACTAACATCGATCTTTTTGCTTTGAAGTTCGTGGCGTAGCGATTCACTCAATGAAATCACGCCTGCCTTTGCCACATTATAAGTCACCATTCCGGGGGCTGACGCGATACCTGCAAAGGAGGCTACATTGACGATATGACCGCAGCCTTGTCGCTCAAGCATCGGGGTAAACGTTTTGCAGCCACGAACGACGCCCATTAGGTTAATATCAAGTAATCGTTGCCATTCACTATAACTACTTTCATCCAGGGTGCCTGCACTACTAATGCCGGCATTATTCACCAGAATATCAACGCCACCCCATTCAGACTCAAGTTGCTCGGCTAAAAATTCAAAGTCATCTTCTTTAGAAATATCACATTCTACAATCATCACTTTAGCACCCAAGTGACTCACTTCACTCGCCACTTCATGAGCGCGTTCCATATGAATATCTGCAATACAAATATCCCAGCCTTCACGCGCAAAACGCATGGCAATAGCACGCCCAAGCCCACTGGCTGCACCCGTGATGGCGATTCTTTTTTTAGTAAAACGCTTCATCCCCTTGCTGAATATCATTATTTAATCACCTCTTTCGTAAAGGCTGACCTTATTCGTTCTACGCGCTGACGGTTTTTTCCTAAATCTGAATAACCTAGACGTGAGGCGGAACGTACATGGATCGTTTTATTTTGATCATCTAAATAAAACTCAAGGTCATCGACAAAGCCTAACAAAGGTGTTTTACACTCAATGTGCATATAAATATCGCTTGCTTCAGTTTTACTTGCCCCTTTTTGGGCGTTCATAACGTTTGTTAATGCCGTCCATGCATTGGATGAACTTCCTGTAAAGGTAAGTGGGGCAATATTTGCTTTACCCAAGGCCTGACTTGAAACACAGTTAGGACTTTTAGGTGATGCCGCCAGTTGTCCTTGTTTATGACCTAAGTACGATGGTTTTTTTCCTGCTAGTAATGACATTTTTTTCCTTTGTAGAACGGTTAACAACTTAGACAGTTATAAGTTTTGCGATGTGTTCGCCTTGAATACCACCTACTCTCTCATATTGAGTTTTGTTCTATAATTGTCTCATATGACATAATATGTGCGATTAAGGACAGACACTTATCTTATTTCTTTAGATTTTTATTGGAGTTCACATGCACCACGTGACAGTTTTAGGGTTTGATTTCGCTTTCTCTTCTGCCATTACGGGAATTTCAGACTTACTGAGCACCGCAGGTGTCACTTGGAATTACATTCATGGCGAACAGATGAAACAAAAATTTAAGGTTGAAATCGCTACCTTAGATGGCTCGCCAGTGCGTTGTGCCAATAGCATTGAAATAAAAGCGCATAAGGCTTTAAGTGAAATAGAAAAGACTGATTTGTTATTAATACCAACCATTGGCGGCAGTATTTCTCAAACGCTTAAAAACAACCAAGCCATATTACCTTGGATCACCCAGCAGCATGCACTAGGTGCTGATATTGCCAGTAATTGTACGGGGGCCTTTTTACTCGCTGAATCAGGGCTTTTAAACAACAAAAGAGCGACAACTCACTGGGGGTTTATCGAGGAATTTCAGCATCGTTTTCCTCATGTAGACTTACAGCCAAACGAGCTCATTACAACAGATGGTTCTCTTTTTTGCTCTGGAGGAGGAATGGCATGGTTTGATATGGCCTTGTTTTTGATCGAACGATACTGCGGCTATGACGTAGCCATGGCAAGCTCTAAAGCCTACGTGATTGATATTGGTCGGGGAAGCCAGTCCGCCTACAGCAGTATTCCCGGCAAACGTTATCATCAGGACGAGAGCATACTTTTAGTTCAAGAGTGGCTAGATACTCATTACCACGAAGCGATTGATATCGATTTGCTTGCGCAGCTAGCTAATATGACAGAGCGAACATTAAAGCGACGATTTAAGAAGGCAACTGACGATAGCCCAATCAATTACTTGCAACGTTTACGTATCGAAGCGGCGAAAAAACAATTAGAAAGTGGGCGTGATAGCGTTGAATCGATCACTCATAACATTGGTTATGAGGATGTATCATCATTTATTCGCTTATTTAAAAAACACACAGGACTTTCACCCAGCGTTTATCGCGCACGGTTTACACGTTAATGCTCATGACAACATTGTGTGCTATTTATTAAATTTTAAAGCGATTTACCAATACCATTAATTCTTCATTATGCTGCTGGGCTTGCTTACAAGTGGCCGAGGTTTCCTGCATACCTTGAGTGGTATGGTGAGCCACATCAACAATACGCTGAATATTAATATTCATTTCTTCACCCACACAGGATTGCTCTTCTGAGGCACTCGCGACAAGTTGATTAATTTCATTAATTTTCGCAACCGATACTGAAATTTGATCCAACGAATTTCTAACTTCTTCACTTTGAGAAACTGATATTTCACTTCGGGAGCTACTCAACTGCATGGCTTCGACAGCTTGGTGCGAGCTGCTTTTGAGCCGATCAATCATGATTTGAATCTCCTCGGTACTCTGCTGCGTACGCCCTGCCAAACCTCGCACTTCATCAGCGACGACAGCAAACCCACGCCCTTGCTCTCCAGCTCTTGCTGCCTCAATCGCGGCATTTAATGCCAGTAAATTAGTTTGCTCTGCAATACCAACAATGACATCTAACACTTTAATAATTTGTCCAACATCTGTTTCAAGACTACTAATCACCTGCACCGCTTGTTCAATTTCACCAGACAAGCTTGAGATAGTATCAATCGACTCGCTCACGACAGATTGTGCCTGTTGCCCAAAACTATCGGCTTCGGAGGCTGCATTCGCAGCAATTTCTGTGTTGCCAGCAACATCTTTTCCCGTGGCTGCCATTTCAGTGATCGCGGTGGCAACAAGATCTGTTTGCTCCTGCTGGTCTTCTACTTTTTGAGTGGTCTCTTCAGATATTGTCTGCATACTTTTCATGGAGCTATTCATACTTTCGCAACGACGGGTGACTTGTGTAACAAGGTCGTGGATGTTTCCAACAAAGTAATCAAACTCTTCAGCTAGTACGCCTAATTCATCTTTAGAGTTCATATTGATTCGCTTCGTTAAGTCGCCATCTCCTCGCGCTATATCTCTCAAGCGCCCCGTAATATCCTCCAAGGGTTTTAAAATGGAATGAAGCAGCAATATTGCAAAAATAATGGCGATAATAGAGCCACCAATAATCGTAATCACCATCATGGTGTCTGTACTAGATTGAATATCTCGGATTACAGAAACTTCGTCTTCGACGGTTTCAGCACCACTTTGTACAAATACTTTTAGAGCGCTCAATAACTCTTGTGATACTTCGCTATATTCTTCATGAACCATATGAAAGCCCTGTGTCGCTTCAACCAGTTTCATCACGAGGACTTTGTATTCTTTGAAATATTCATTATAGGCTTGTGTGTAGGTGCGGTTTCCCCATTTCGAACCTGCGGAAACATCAAAGCGTCCTGTGCTGATCATTTCTGTTGAAGCTTCTTCTTGGTAAACTAGCGATTCAGCCACTTGCTGTTTAGCTGTTGTATATTCTTCACTTTGGTTAATTAAACGGCCAAGATGGTACAACCCCCTAAGTAACCCAATATGTGCTTTCATGCCGCCATCGGCTGCCAGCCATCTTTGTTGAAGTTCGCCAGCCCATGTAAAAGCTTGATTTGAATGTTGTTCAAATTCTTCTATAGCACCATCGCCCATCTCTTCCATCTCTTCACCCAGCACGACAAAACTTTCTACATTGTCATCAAATTGATATTTAATGCGGGCAAAGTCTTGGTATTTAACGAGTAGCTTTTCTAGTAAGGCTTCATAACGATGTTTAACGCGCTCAACATTTTCAATTTCATCCGCTGCCATCAAACCTGCATTAATTAAACGTTCAATAGCCTCATCTGCCGTAGCTTTTCCAGCTTGCAGCTCTTTCATACCTTTATCGAGGTGATAGCCTTGCAGAATTCGTTCAACGGCCAGCATTTCAGCTTCTATGCCTATCGTGCCTTCCATAGCCCCATCAGCCGTATCCCAAGCAGGGCCAACTATAAATGAAAGGTTTGCAGACAGCTTAGTAATACCTATAAAACCAATACTACCCACTACAAGTATGAGTAAAATAGCGAGCGTAAAACCGGTAATTACTTTTGCTTTGATGGTTAGATTAGACAACATTAGACACGCATCCATAGTTTTTAACGTTAAGCTAAAGTTTAGGTAATATTCCTGCTATTTCAACTTCATATACGTGCTCAAACCTAGGCGGCACCTTTAATCTACCCCAGTATAAGCACTCATTTATTGTACGATTAAGCAATCCCACCCAATTATGTTTATTTTTTGTACACAGGTCACCCTTCGAATATTTCTCACGTGGCTGTCTAGAGCATTTACTCTATAATTTAGGTCTATTAATTTTAACGATAAAAATAATCAGACTAAATGAGATATTACATGGCTAAAACTGCCTATCGACCACTTCTTTATTTATGGGAGAAACGGACTTTATTTATTGGTTCTTTGGAAGAGCCCTTAGATATATCAACAGGCGCATCCACCCTGTTGCTTGGCCTCGATAAACCTATTCGTTTCAAAACAAATGAAATGCAAGCATCGATAGAGTGCCGTAGTTTATTAATTCCTGCTGGTACGGATATCATTATTGATACTCAAGGCGCCATTATAGCTAATTGCACACTCGAGCCATTAGGGAAAGACCTCCATGTACTTTCAAGATTCATACTCAATCGTGCAGGTAACACAGGTTACAATTTAAAGAATGAGGAAATGCTGATTGATACCTTTTGGGGTGTTTGTTGTTCCCCTTTAGATACTGACGAAATTAATAAAGCACTTATTAAGATTTTGAGTTTAAAAACACAGCACTTACAAGAGGGTCAGCCGCTTCATGAAGTTGACCATCGCATTGAACAAGTGATTACATCCATTCAAAATACAGCGAATCTAAACCTGTCATTATCGGAACTGGCCAAACAAGCCAATCTTTCGCCATCGCGATTAACCCAGCTATTCAAGAAACAAACAGGCTTACCACTTCGACGCTACCGCTTATGGCACCGCCTTTATATGACTGCATTTAAGATCGGGCAAAAAAATAGTTTAACCGAAGCCGCATTTGAAGCCGGGTTTAATGACTCCCCTCACTTTAATCGGACCTTTCGATCAATGTTAGGCATTTCACCGTCCTGTGTTTTGTCTCAAACACTTCAAGTTATTCTTCCCGACACGACTCTAGATGAACCTAGCACTCTGAAGAAACAACCAAGCCTAGACACCATAAAAAAAACCGCTGTTTGAATTATTTTATTAAACAATCAAACAGCGGCTTTAGATTTTATGAATTCAATTTAAAGATATCTTACCCTTTCAAAGCTAAAGCCCCATACCTCTAAAGCGATCCGCATGGTTTTTATAAAGCGTTTTAGGGTTTGTTTCTAGCAAGTTATGTAAACCAAATAACATATTGGTTGCATCTAAGTGATTCATCCAATAGTCATCACGAATATTTTCACCCCAATGCTGTGAACATTTAGCGACTAAACCATCACTTGCCTCACCATTGTAATATCCTAGCTGATCAAACAAAGCCATCAAAGGGTCGCTCACATCAAGTGCATTTGTAAAAGTTCCGGTACTACCCCACGAATAATAATGAACGCCATTTACTAGGTTTGCACCTTCACCACAATATGAAGTTGGTTCACCGTCTGGGAAGTCTTCGCTAAATGCTAACGCACCTTCGGTAGACATAAACTTAATAGACGCTAGCGCATCATTTGCATATTCAGGATTACCGGCTAAAGCATCCAGCACGTTACCGGTTAAATTGATAAGGTCTTCACCAATACCTTCTAATGGACCACCAATCACATTTTCGACACCCCAGTCAGCAAAACCAGAACCATAATTAATACCGTTAATTGAAGTCACTGATGAAACGATTTCAGGGCTAACACCTGCCACATAACGAGAAGTTGGTGACCCAAGGCTGTGGCCGACTAAATGCACTTTTGAAGCGCCTGTTTCTGGCAATACCACATTTTCAATATAATCCAGTAACTGTTCACCGCGCATTTCCGCAGTATCCCATGCCGTTACATTTGGCGTATATACCACGGCATTACCTCCGCGAAGTGCTGCAGGAATATTCTGAAAATATTCAATAACGCCTAATATTTTATCAAAGCCCGATACACCGTGAACCAATACAATTGGATACTGCGTGTTGTAACGATTTTGATAATTTATAGCATCAACCTGCGCTTTCTCAATCAAATAGCTCGCATAGTTTGCACTGTATACTGTCTTACAAATAGCTTGATACCATTTACAATTATTTGTTGGTGCCGTCGGCGTCGCTTGGGGAGCTACATAATTAGAATGAGGGTTTGCCTGGGCAACTGAACTGATAGACATCGCACTAATAGACAAAGCTACTGTACCTGCCGCTGAAATAAGTGATTTCGTATTAATCATAATGTTTATCCTATTATTTTTGTATTGATAGACCGTGAATGAAGCATATTCAACGCATTCAAACTAAAATAAAAACAATAGCTAACACTTGTACGTTCTGATGATGTGTCACTTTAATCATTAAAATTCAAGACCACGTCACTAATCCGAACAAAAAGTAGACAACTCACAGACGTTTTCTAATAAAGTAAAAAAGATTAATAATAAAACTTAACTCTGAATTTATAGATATTTGTGAAGCACAAATAAAACAGAAATCCTAACCTTAGAGATAACTGTCGGAATACCACTTCATAAATAAAGATCCAGCTAAGTATTTAAACAATAATAAATTAAGATTTCTTGGTATCCATATGACCACAAAAAAAACACTAAATATGTTTGCTCTAATAAGCCTAGGTTTACTGGCGAGTGCATTTTTTTATAACACTGAAAATTCAAATATATCGTCTGTCATTATTGATGAAACCAGCCCTACTTCCACAGCACAAACAAGCAACAGTGAAATAAACTCAGCTTTCACGAATGAAGAACCTACGCGACAAAAACCAAGATTACTCGTCAAAGAAGTAACTTATGATGACTACAAATCCTCTTTAGGGCCACTCGCTAAATCCCTGAGAGGTACTCGTATCCCCGCAGCTTTCACTTTAGATACTGAAGGCCATTTAATTGTTACACCTTCCATAAAGTCAGTAATTGAGTATTTTTTATCTGCCACCGGTGAGGAGTCACTTGAAACAATTATTGCGCGCACTGAAGAATTTATCACAAGTCAACTTGAGGAACCCGCTAGGTCAGAAGCCTTAGATGTCGTCGCTCAGTATATTGGTTACAAGGAAGCCCTAATCAGCCTCGAAAGTGACTTTGCCGACAATACCAATCTATCAGGTCAAAGCAGTGATTACTTAACGATGTTCCAATATCGCCGCGAAGTGCGTATGAATAATTTAAGCCCAGAAATTTACGACGCTTTTTTTGCTGATGACGATAAAGCAGACAGCTACACCGCTAGCTTGCTAGAAATTGGTAAAAACAATGACTTAACTGACGAAGAAAAAGAAACTCATTATTTAGCCGCAGAGCAATTACTTTCAAAACAAGACCAAGCAATAAAACAAGCTGAGCGAACACGTGATACACTACAAGAAAACATCCAAGTAGCAAGAAGTCAGGGTGCAAATGATGCAGAAATTTTTCAAATGCGCTCAGATATATACGGCCACGAAGCTGCTGAACGATTTGCCGTTGCAGATAAGAAGAAAGCTGAATGGAATTCACGCTTTGAACAATACCGCCAACAGCGACAACAAATATTAGGAAATGAAGGGCTCACAGATAACGATAAAGAAAATGAGGTAAATACTTTGAAAAGCGCATTATTTAGCCAAACAGAACAAAGACGACTCGCTACTTTAGACCAGTTAGCCGATAAAAAAGTCCAATTATAATTCTTTAGGCTAAGTCAAATGCAGAGTACTGACACTTCAAACTTAAGTTATGCTGCCCAACTTTTTTTATGGAAAGAACGTACTTTATATATCGGTAAATTTAAAGAGCCTTTAAATCTATCACAAGGCGCTGCGACTCTAAGTGTTTCTCTGGGCGAGCCTTGCTCATTTATCACCAAAGACATGTCAGAACCGATTTATACTAAAAGCTTAATTATTCCGGCAGGCTTACCCGTCACAGTTGACACTAAAGGCGCTCTCTTTGCTAATTGCAACCTAGATGTACTAGGCCGGGATTTTTATTATTTATATGCTCAGGCACAAAAAAACTGCAGCAAGCTTGGTTATGAATTGATCCATGAAAAAGACTTAATCAACGGCTTTACGCAGATGTTCAATACTCAAATGAACTCGAAAGATGCTTTTGATTATTTAGAAACAACACTTAAAAACAAGCACGATTCCCCACTAAAACCTCTCTCTGTTGACCCTAGAATTGAGAAAATAATCGAGCTTATCCAAGAGACAGTAAATGACACGATTACCGGCGAAGCGCTTGCTGAGTCGGTCAATTTATCGATCCCCCGCTTAGCACAGCTATTTAAAAAACAAACAGGTATTCCTATTCGGCGCTACCGATTATGGCACCGCTTATATCTCACAGCTCAAAATGTAGGAAGAGGAAAAAACCTAACGGATGCCGCAATCGATGCGGGTTTTACTGACTCCCCACACTTCGCGCATACCTTTCGGGCCATGTTAGGTATGACACCTTCGTATATTTTGTCTCAAGTAAACAAAACGCGTTTTACGTTATAAATATCCACCTTGATCAGCTAAGACAACACCAATAACACAATAATTAATTGATGATTCAAATATTTTATATTAAAAACTACAGATATTTTAAACAAAAAACCATCCTTTACAGATGGTCTTTTATGGGTAAATAACGTATTCAAACCTTTACTACAAACCCATTCCTCTAAAGCGATCTGCGTGATTTTTGTAGAGTGTTTTAGGATTTGTTTCTAACAAATTATGTAAAGCAAACAGCATATTCGTCGCATCTAAATGATTCATCCAATAATCATCACGAATATTTTCACCCCAATGCTGCGAACATTTAGCAACTAAACCATCACTCGCTTCACCATTGTAATAACCTAACTGATCAAACAATGCCATAAGCGGGTCACTGACATCTGCTGCATTCGTTAACGTTCCCGTACTGCCCCATGAATAATAATGAACGCCATTTACTAAGTTTGCCCCCTGACCACAATACGAAGTTGGCTCACCATCAGGAAACTCTTCACTAAATGCTAATGCGCCTTCGGTCGACATAAACTTAATAGACTCTAAGGCATCGTTCGCGTATTCAGGGTTACCCGCTAAGGCATCTAGTACATTCCCCGTTAAGTTGATAAGATCTTCGGCAGGCCCTTCCAAAGGACCGCCAACAATATTCTCTACTCCCCAATCAGCAAAGCCAGAACCATAGTTAATACCGTTAATTGAAGTCACTGATGAAACCAGCTCAGGACTAACGCCTGCGACATATCGCGAAGTTGGCGAACCAAGACTATGTCCCACTAAATGAACTTTTGAAGCGCCAGTTTCTGGTAATACAACATTCTCAATATAATCTAATAACTGTTCACCACGTGCTTGTGCGGTATCCCATGCCGTGACATTGGGTGTATAAACAACCGCATTGCCGCCACGCAGTGCCGCCGGAATATTTTGGAAATATTCTACAACACCCATTATTTTGTCAAAACCAGACACGCCATGAACTAATACAATGGGATACTGGGTATTGTAACGATTCGCATAATTGCTTGCTTCGACCTGTGCTTTTTCAATCAAGTATTGCGCATAATCGATATCATAAGCCGCAATACAAACCGCTTGATACCATTTACAGTCATACACCGGTGCTGAAGGTAAATCGATTGGTGCAACGTAGTTGGAATGCGACTCGGCCTGAGCCATTGAACCGACAGACAAGGCAATTGAGCCTGCTATTGAAAGTAGTGCTTTTTTGTTCGTGATTAAACTATTCATTCTATATCCTATTATTTTTGTATTATGTTTGTTGTGGTTGAATAACACCCAACATCATCACAATAGAATAAGACACTAAAGGTACACTTGTACGTTTTGATAAAACGTTTCATTAAACCTAGGTTAAGTTGAACCAGCTCACATAATATTTTCAGTTCTTCCTATTTCAGCCCTACCACCTCCTCATACCGAACATTTGAAAATGTAGATAATGAGTAAGGCTCGGTGAAGTAACCAGGATGTATTAGCGGTGCACGCTGCATAGGCATCGTTACCCGAGCAAGCGCTATATTCTTCAACAAATAAGGACCATCGACATTTGAATCACGCATCATCAATCCATAGAACTTAAATGGCACCCACGTTTTCCCTTTATTTAAATTCAAGGTCATTTGATTGCCACCAATTGGGTCTCCTAATTCAGTATATAAGGAAGCCTGAAAGTAAAAACGGTCTGCACTGGTTACATCAACCTCTGCTTCAACCATCAAATCACCTGCTGGTGTTAAGCTGTCTCGATAATTTCCTGTGAATTTTGCTTCTGGGTCTGCCAAGACAAACGCAACAGAGTCGAGCAACTCACTGGTATCACTCACTATTAAAACCTTATAGATGCCAGCTAAAAGCTCATGATCATTCACTTCATCAGCAATAAAGCTCAACTCATAAATAGCATCTTGATCCTGGTCTTGAAATTCCAGTGTCTGAACACTTTTAGTTTCATCAAAAATTAACTGCGCGGCGATATTACCAGGGATTCGAACGCCTTTTTCATCACTTATATAAGCGCTAACTGTAACGCGGTCCCCACGAATATAATATTTTTTATCGCTCCAAATCGTTAATGAGTTCGTTTTATCTTCGGAGATTGTGGTTCGTTCATCGATTGCATAATTTTTTATTAGCGGGTCACTTTTTGTTTCTAGAATACGCTGATTATTACTAGGATAACGTTTAAATTCGTCATAATCGTTCAACATTGCACGATGCATATCCGTTTTTTCTTGTAGCGCTCTAATTCGTTCTATCGTGCTTAGAGAAGCATTAGGTTCAGCTAATTTAGTACCATTAAGCTGTTTAGGCTCATTTTTATTTTCTTTTGGCAATGCAATCATGGCAGGCGGTAACAAATTAGCCTGAGCATTGACCGCAGCAACAGCTTGAGCATTACTTACCGGAGACTTTCCTGCTTGGTTTACACTCAAACCAAAATACAAAACAGGTGCTAAAACCAACGCTAGTATTAAAGCGATTTTTTTACGTGACATGCGCTGAAGCCTCATACTCAAAGTGCTCTTTAAAGGAGCTATTTCAGGAATTTATCTGATGGTGCTGGGGCACCTTGTTATTCAAAGAAAGGTTGGCTGCTTTAATGTGCAGGCCTGTTTCAACAGGCCTGCACCATGCATCTAGTTAATTGATACAATCATTTATACGTTTCGCCATGTTTCCACCTGAACCACAATTGATACCATTTTCAATTGAAGTAGAGCTTGGTGAACTAATACCGGCATTACGCTCGGCATCATGGTCAGTATAAACACTTGCTAAGTTATAAGTACGCGGCGTACCTTTGTTAGCATTATTACAACGGAAGGTAGGGCTGCCATAATGGATCCCTAAGAATGATTTATAGCTGTTCAAGTCACTTTCGATACTACGTTTGCCCGAACCAGAACAACTCATTTGCGAAGCTAGATTTAGGAAACCATCATCTTCACCCGATAATAGCCCTGAAGTGATACCCGCTAAACCAGGAAACCCCTTATAACCACCCAATACATAAAACGGTGCGCCTAA
>ENA-OSET01004721-OSET01004721.1-sediment-metagenome-genome-assembly--contig:-NODE-4721-length-11897-cov-3.308629_pt1 | contig 11897 bp, 10 predicted proteins | sample MGYA00237882_ERZ534229 | MGnify/ENA primary metagenome ERZ534229 (study PRJEB26408, sample SAMN06266212) | sediment metagenome | isolation source: Hudson Canyon methane seep mesocosm | place...
CATGTTAATGGAAAATAGTGAATTACCTGTAGGGGTGATTACTGCGGCAATGGGGAGTCTATTTTTCTTATTGGTACTCAAAAACCGAAGCAGTGCTAGCTAAATATATATTTAATAAGCAACAAAGGTAGGCGTGTGAAAAATATTAAATACATACTGGGGTTGAGTACCTTTTTACTAGCTACAATCGCTTTGGCTGGGTCTCCTGCGAAAAGGGTGATTGCTCTGTCGCCTCATGCGGTTGAGATGTTGTTTGTATTGGGGGCAGGTGAGCGCATTATTGCGACTACCAAGTTTGCAGACTTTCCAGAGCAAGCTAAGAATATTCCTCGTATTGGTGGTTACAATGGTATTCAAATTGAAAAAATACTCGCTTTGAATCCAGATCTTATTATAGCTTGGGAGGATGGCAACAAAGCCCAGGATATTGAGCAAATGGAAGCGTTGGGTTTGAATGTTTACCGCAGTCAGACTCGATCACTTGATCAAATCGCGCAAGAGTTAATTATATTTGGTGAAATGCTGGGGTTGGAGGCTAAAGGGAAACGTGCTGCCGATCAGTTTACTCAGCGTCTAAAGCGCATACGTGAAGTGAATCAAAATAAACGCCCAGTGCGTTTTTTTTACCAATTATGGGATGAACCTTTAAGGGCTATGGCTGCTGGTTCCTGGATAAATGCAGTGATGGAAGGTTGTCAGGGCGAGAATGTTTTTGATGACCTTAGTCTGGATTATCCACAAGTTAGTATTGAAAATATCCTGGTTTCAGCGCCCGAAGCTTTTGTGGTGCCGTCGCATCATGGCACACTAAATGCGAATTCTGATCGCTGGAAAAAATGGCCTGAGATACCAGCAATAGCAAATAATCATATCTATTTTATAGAGGGTGACCTTTTACACCGCTTTTCGACCCGTATTTTGGATGGTATGGAAAAGGTTTGTTTGGCTTTTGATAATGTACGAGCGCAAGATGGCGCTAACCGAGTAGCTAATAAAAGTGGGAAATAATAATGAGTGATCAAAGTAAAAACGAATCTCATAAGAAAAAGATGCAAAAACAAAAAGAAAATGTTGATGCAAATATTGCTAAAGCTGATGTCGAGCGTGGTGTTTTAATTGTTTTAACCGGTAATGGAAAAGGCAAGAGTAGTTCAGGCTTTGGAATGGTCTTGCGTGCATTAGGCTACGATCAAAAAGTAGGTGTCGTCCAATTTATTAAGGGTGCTCAGCTTTCAGGTGAAGAGATTTTCTTGAAAGAAAAAATGCCTGAAGTCGATTTTTATCAAATGGGTACTGGATTTACCTGGAATACTCAAGATAGAACTGCGGATATTGAAGCCGCTGAAAAAACCTGGGCCGTGGCTGAGCGTATGTTGCAGGATGATAGCTATCAACTAGTTTTATTAGATGAACTAACTTATATGTTTGCTTATAAATACCTTGATGAAGATATCATGCTTAAAGCGTTAAAAAATCGTCCTAAAGGTCAGAGTGTGATTGTGACTGGTCGTGGTGGCGGCTCAAAATTACAAGAAATTGCTGATACGGTGTCAGAAGTTAAAGACATTAAACATGCTTATAAAGCTGGTATAAAAGCGCGTAAAGGTGTGGATTTTTAATATAAAAAAACCCACTACCCCTCTTTAGAAAAGAGGGGAGCAGGTCAACCTTGCGACATACAAGGGAAAGAGGGGGCTGATTAAACTAGAATGATTTTGTTATCTTCCAAGCTAACAGGGTATACCTTTACAGATGCTTCATCGTCTTCCATGCACTCACCTGAATTTAGGTCAAAATGTTGCTTATAAAGTGGAGAAGCGACGACTATCTTGCCATCCAAGTCACCCACGATACCGCGTGACAATACATTCGCTTTACCAATCGGGTCCCAGTTAGAGATGGCAAATACTTTTTGCTCACTCTTAGGTAGATAAAAAAGTGCAATTTGTTCGCCGTTCACCAGAGCGCAAACGCCTGAGTTTTCAACTAAATCATTCTTACTGCATATAACTTGATTTACTGACATGTGTTTATCCTTCTAGATCTCGTTAAATGACAGACTTAAGCTGACTTGGCGATAAGTTTGATTTTTTCATCTTCACTCGCTGGGCGAATTTGGCCACGCTCTTGAACAAATACAACGTTGCTGTCTTCTTCACTTGAGTTCACAAACTGTCTGAAACGCTTGAGCTTGTCTTCATTTTCAATGGTGGTTTTCCACTCACACTGGTATGTATCAACGACAAGTGCCATTTGCTCTTCAAGTTCTGCAGCAATGCCTAAGCTATCTTCAATGATTACTTCTTTCAGGTAGTCCAAACCACCTTCAAGGTTGTCCATCCAGACTGAAGTACGTTGTAAACGGTCGGCAGTTTTCACGTAGAACATTAGGAAGCGGTCGATGTATTTAACCAATGTTTCAGTTGATAAGTCGGTAGCAAATAAGTCTGCATGACGAGGCTTCATGCCGCCGTTACCACATAGGTATAAGTTCCAGCCATTTTCAGTGGCAATGATACCCACATCCTTACTCTGGGCTTCAGCACACTCACGTGTACAGCCTGAAACAGCCATTTTCAATTTGTGAGGGGATCGTAGGCCTTTGTAACGATTTTCAATATCAATCGCCGTCCCAACGCTGTCTTTTACACCGTATCGGCACCAGGTAGAACCGACACAAGATTTAACGGTACGTAATGATTTACCATAAGCATGGCCAGTCTCTAGTCCTGCTTCGATTAATTCTTTCCAGATCTCAGGTAAGTCGTTTAACGTAGCGCCAAATAAATCGATACGCTGACCACCGGTAATCTTGGTGTAAAGTTTATACTTTTGTCCAACCTGACCAATCGCAATTAACTGTTCAGGTGTTATTTCACCACCGGGCACTCGTGGCACAACAGAGTAAGTACCGTCTTTTTGCATGTTTGCCAGGAAGGTATCGTTCGTATCCTGAAGGCCGGTATGTTTTTCTTCAAGAATGTAATCATTCCAGGTAGATGCCAGCATGTTACCCACTGCAGGCTTACAGATATCACAACCAAAACCTTTACCGTGCTTTTCAATTAATGCTTCGAAAGATTTGATTTCACCTACTCTTATAAGGTGGTACAACTCTTCACGTGTGTGAGGGAAGTGTTCACAAATACTCTTGTCAACACTTAGGCCGCGCGCTTCCATTTCGCCATCAACAACATTTTTAACAAGAGCAGCACAGCCACCACAACCTGTAGCAGCTTTAGTTTCACTCTTCACATCACCCACACTACAGCAACCGGCATCAATGGCGTTAAAAATATCGCCTTTGCTTACGTTATGACATGAACAAATCGTTGCTGTCATCGGTAAAGCTGAAGCACCTAAGCTAGGTGCGCCTGCGCCGTCTGTTGCAGGTAAGATCATATTTTCAGGGTTTTCAGGTAATTCAATTTCGTTTAAGAAATACTGAAGTAGTGTGTCGTAATCTGAACAGTCGCCAATTAATACTGCGCCCAATAGTAATTTGCCGTCACTACTGACGGTGATACGCTTGTAGATTTCTGCTTTTTCATCACTGAATGCATAGGTGATAGCGCCTTCAGCTCGGCCGTGTGCATCACCTATTGAACCAACATCAACACCTAATAGTTTTAGTTTGGTGCTCATATCGGCACCGGTAAAAGATGGTTTCTCTTCTATGTCACTAAACTGTTGAACTGCAACTTCTGCCATGCGGTAGCCAGGTGCTACCAAACCATAAATCATGTTGCCATAAAGCGCACATTCACCAATAGCGAAAATGTCAGAATCACTCGTGCGACAGTTGTAATCAATCACAATACCGCCACGCTCGCCTACTTCTAATTTAGCTTTTTTAGCTAGCTGGTCGTAAGGGCGAATACCGGCTGAAAAAACAATCATGTCGGTATCAAGGTATGTATCATCAGCAAAGTTCATACGAAGCTTTGTCGTTTTACTTTTGCTATCGATCAGAGTAGTTGCTTTAGATGTATGAACCTTTACACCTAGCCCTTCAATTTTACGGCGTAGCATTTTACTGCCGCCATCATCTAGCTGAACACCCATAAGGCCAGGTGCAAATTCAACAACATGTGTTTCAAGACCAAGATTTAATAATGCGTTTGCTGCTTCTAGACCAAGTAATCCGCCACCAACAACAACACCAATTTTAGAGGTTTGAGCGTCAGACTTAATTTCACCTAAGTCATCAATCGTTCGATAAGTCAGGCATTCTTTCTTTTCAGAGCCTTTAACCGGTGGAACAAAAGGGTAAGAGCCGGTAGCAAGAATCAGTTTGTCGTATTCAAAAGTACGACCACTTTCAGTAATTACTTGTTTTTTGTCACGTTGAATATCGATGACGGCATCACCGAAGTGAGCAATAACGTTATTGTCTTTGTAGAATTCACGGTTTGTTAGGGCAAGGTCTTTAGGTTCTTTACCGCTAAATACTTCTGATAAATGAACTCGGTCATAAGCTGGTCGGGTTTCTGCGCCAATGACTGTGATTTCAGCCGCTACTTCTGATGCAATCATTTGGTCAACAAAGTGGTGACCGACCATACCGTTACCGATTACTACAATTTTAAGTTTGTTCATATTTGCCTCGTATGTCTGACTCACGTTGCTCTCGTGCGGTATTTCTTTTGCTAGAAATTTTTGCATTATGCTTTGCTATTGATTTGAAGCAGCTAAGCAATGAGAAGCGGTTGTGGTCATTAATGCATTAGGCATGCCAACTTAAGGATGTATATTGTAAGTCGATGAAAACTAAGATGAAGTTGTTCGATTATTACGGGCTGTATGGCGATTTTTCTATCAAAATAAGCTGTGGTGATGAATTAATCTGGTGCGCTTGAATTGTAGTGCTCAATTTGAGTGCGCAACTCTGGTGCATGGTTTTAGTGCATGATTTATTACTCATTATAGTGATGGTTGTTGTGCTTGTTTAAAGGGAGAATTAGCATAGGCTTATTTAGCAAGTCTATGTGCATTGGCTCACAATTGTCCGTGTATTATATAAAGATGGATAGTATCTTGCTTTGTTAAATCAATAGAAAAACAATTTATATATCATCAGGTGATAGAGTACATGCATTTAACGAGCGGCTTACGCGTCAGTGTTGGACAGGTATCAGAAAAAGGCTTAAAGCATCAGAACGAAGATGCAATAGGTTGCTATATCCCCGAAGAACCTGTCTTAACAGTAAAAGGCATGGTCGCGATGGTGGCTGATGGTGTAAGTAGTGCTCAGGCCGGAAAGGAAGCCAGCGAAACCTGTGTGAAAAACTTTTTGAGTGACTATTTTAGTACGCCAGATTCTTGGACGGTTAAAACCTCTGCCCAAAAAATACTTACGGCACTTAATCGTTGGCTTTACGGACAGGGAATTGGATACCACTCTGCAGAGCATGGCTATATCAGTACTTTGTCTGCCATGGTGATAAAGTCACGCATTGCGCATATCTTTCATATTGGCGATAGTCGGGTTTATCGTTATCGCTTTAGTAATAAAGGGGGGGACTTTGAACAAATTACCCATGATCATTCTGCTAGAGTAAGTAAAGATTCGACATACCTTACCCGTGCAATGGGGATGGATCTTATGCTTGATGTTGACTACTACTCAGAAGAGGTGCGTGTAGGGGATTTATTCTTTTTAAGTACCGACGGTGTGCATGATTTTATAAAAAGCAGGCATATAAAGCAGGTCTTGTTTGAGTTGATGCAGGAAAATAGATCAGACTTGCAGGCCACTTGTGAGAAACTTGTTTCTCTGGCCTTAACGAATGATAGTGATGACAATGTGAGTTGTCAGCTTATTTTAGTGGATGAATTGCCTGACCCTAATGCTGATGATGCCTATGTGAAGTTGTCTGATTTGCCTTTTCCTCCATTCTTGTCTCCATCGATGGTGATAGATGGTTATAAAGTTATCTCTGAGCTGCATGCCAGTAATCGTTCGCAAGTCTACTTAGTCGAAGACACGTTGACACACAAACAGTATGTTATGAAAACGCCTTCTGTTAATTTTGATGACGACATCGCTTATAAAGAGCGCTTCGTGATGGAACCATGGATTGCCGGTCGGATAGCAAGTGAACATGTTGTGAAAATGCATGATGATGACCGACCACAACAGTTTTTATACTACGTATGTGAATATGTTCAGGGTCAGGTGCTTAGTGAGTGGATGTTGGAAAACCCAAATCCAAGTGTGGATCACGTACTCAAAATTGTTCGCCAGCTTGTAAAAGGCGTTAGAGCCTTGCATCGCAAAGAGACGCTTCATCAAGATATCAAACCTGACAATATTATTATTGGTCCAGATGACCATGTGACCTTGATCGACTTTGGTTCGTGCCATATTTCAGGTGTAGCTGAAATTGAAGCAGCCTTTCAGCGTGAAATTGCTTTGGGAACGGAAACTTATAGTGCGCCGGAATATAAGCTTCGTCGTCGTAGTTCACTGAAGTCTGATATGTTCTCTATCTCGCTAGTGATGTATGAAATGCTAACGGGGAAGCACCCTTATGGTGAAAAGTTTGATAATTGTCAGTCAACTAATGATTTCTATCGGCTAGAATATCATCCTGCACGTGATATTAACCCTATGGTTCCTGTATGGATGGACGGTACTATGGAAAAAGCGCTGCAAATATCGCCTGACTTACGTTATGACGCTTTGTCTGAATTTATATATGACTTAGAGCATCCTAATTCAGAATTTATGGATAAGTCGCATGTGCCGTTGGCACAAAGAAATCCATTGTTATTTTGGCAGGGTGCATCGGCTGCGCTTTTCATTTTACAGCTACTGACTTTGTGGTTCTTTCTGACTTAAATACTGTGCAGGCAAAGTGAACCATTTACTCTGACTTCTGTCATACTTAATACATATTTGAAGGGTAGACCTATCCTTTAATAAAGCGCTTAACTTTGAGGATTAATATGTTAGATACCCGGCCGATGTTAATGGCATCAGACTTTCCACCATTGCGTAGAGGAAAGTTAGAAACCCTACAACTTAACCTTGGTTATTTGTGCAACTTGAGTTGTACGCATTGTCATGTAAACGCAGGCCCAACTCGTAAAGAGTTAATGACGCGTGAAACGATTGATTTAGTACTCACATATATTAAAAAACATTCTATCAAAGTTTTAGACCTAACAGGTGGCGCGCCTGAAATGAATCCGGAATTTCGGTATTTGGTTAAGCAGGCGCGTGCAATGGATGTGCATGTTATGGATCGTTGTAACCTCACCATATTGCAAGAGCCAGGCTTTGAAGATTTGGCTGAGTTTTTATCCTCCCAAGAAGTAGAAATTGTTGCTTCCTTACCTTGTTATACCCAAGATAATGTCGATAAGCAGCGTGGCAAAGGTGTATTCGATGGCAGTATTCAGGCATTACAAACACTCAATCAACTAGGCTACGGTAAAGGCCATGAAAATAGAAAGCTCAGCTTGGTTTATAATCCTGGCGGACCATTTTTACCTCCACCGCAAGTGCAGCTTGAAACGGATTATAAGCGTGAGTTAGCCGAGAATTTTGATATCCAGTTTGATCACCTGTTTACGATTACTAATATGCCTATCAGTCGCTTTGGTAGTGTATTAGTTTCCAAGGGTGAATTTGATAACTACATGGAATTGCTAAAATCTTCGTTTTCCTCAGAGAATCTTAAGTCGGTCATGTGCCGTACTATTATGAGTGTTGACTGGGAAGGTTTTGTTTATGATTGTGATTTTAATCAGATGCTAATGGTGCCGATGCAGCTTAATGGTGTAGGTCAGCAAAACAAGAACCAGCAAAATGAAAACAGGATTGCGAGTGATGCTCCTGTGAAAAAATTGCATTTATCCCAATTGTTGGAAACACAGCTAAGCGGGTCTGATATCGCAGTCGCTGACCATTGTTATGGCTGTACTGCAGGGCAGGGAAGTAGCTGTAGTGGTGCGCTTGAGTAATATGTCTCAATCTGAGTCTGGTTTTTTAAGTGTTGTAGTACCTGTGTTGAATGAAGGGTCAGGTTTAGGCACATTTATTGAGCAAGTTCTAGATTTGGTTGGAGAAGAGAACCAGGTGGTTGTAGTTGATGGTGGAAGCCAAGATGGTAGCTTTAACCAATTGAATGAGCTATCTGAGTCAAAAGTAAACTTAGTTCTTGTTAGCTCAATAAAAGGGAGAGCGCTGCAAATGAATGCGGGGGCCAAATTAGCAGTTGGGAAAAATTTACTTTTCTTGCATGCAGATACACACCTCTCTCGCACGAGTCTTCATCAACTGAAAATATTCTCAAAGACTTCTCTTTTATGGGGGCGCTTTGATGTTCGTTTTAATAACCCTGCTTGGCCTTATAAAATTATTTCATGGTTCATTAATCAGCGTTCACGGCTTACAGCGATCTCTACAGGAGATCAGGCAATTTTTGTACGACGCAGTGTGTTTGAACAAATTAAAGGTTATACGCAGCAGCCTTTAATGGAAGATGTTGATTTAACGTGTCGTTTGAAGAAATTAAGTAAGCCTTTCTGTATTCGAGCTCCTGTAGTGACTTCTGCAAGAAAATGGGAAAAAGGTGGGGTGATTAAAACCGTTTGGTTAATGTGGAAACTGCGTGCTGCGTATGCCCGAGGTGTTAGTCCTGAAGTATTAGTGACACAGTATTACCCAGATTATTATAAATGACTTGTTGTTGAAGTACTTACCCCTTGCTATGTCATTCCCAGGTCACTTAATCAGGGATCCATTCTATTTAATGTTGTAATGGATACAGCTCTTTTTAAAAATAGTGGATGCCGGTATGACAATGTAAGAATACTAAGCATGCACCTCAAATGCCCCGCTTTAAGCCTTTCTGATAATAAAAAATTTATCTATTCAAAATTTCGTCTAAACTTACAGGTAGAGAATCTTCAAATAAAAAGGGTTTTTACTTTGAAACTATTTCTTTCAGTAATATTCATGGCAGTAATATGCTTTCCTACAAGTTTATTCGCAGAAATCTTGTCTGAACGAAACCAAGATGCAAGTGAAAAAAAGCAATCTTTGCGTATTTTAACCTGGGAAGGTTACGTTACAGAAACCGAATTAAAGGACGTTAATCAACTACTCTCCGATAAAGGCTACCCGTTTACTGCAGAATTAGTGACGCCTTATGCAGAAGGTGCGCAGCAGATGTTTGATCTGATTCGAGGTCAAAAATGTGATGTGGCATTTCTGACCTTATTTTTCATAAAAATGGAAAATGAGCAAACATCAACTTTGTTGCAAGCTATCAATACCCAATCGCCCAGATTAACGAATTATAGAGAGTTACGCCAAAGCCTTACTCATTTGCCGATGGGTTTAAATGCGGCGCGTGAGCCTTTATATATTCCGTGGGGTGGAGGGGCTTATGGTTTTTATGTCGATCGCAACAAAGTGGCTAAAAAAGATGTTCCTCAGTCGGTTAGTGAGCTTTGGTTACCCAAATGGAAGAACAAGTTTTCATTAAATGAGAGCCAGCCCTGGTATAACCTTGGTTTAGCATTAATGACTATGGGGAAGTCACCTTTTGCGTTGCATAACTTAGCTTTAAGTGATCGCCGGAATGAAATCGTTAATATGATTCGTAGTGGAGGGGAGCTGCAGCATAAAACCAATACTTTGTATCAGAATGCTGGACATTTATGGGCAGCATCTCCCAAATTTAAACCTAAATTAGAAATAGTCAGTAGTTGGGGGCCTGAAATTTCTCATGAGAACAAACAGGGCGGCAACTGGCAAAAAATAAATTTTAAAGAAGGTGATATGGTTTGGTTAGATACCATCAACTTTGTAAAAGGTATGAATGGTCTTAAACTTGAGGCTGCTGAGATATTTGCCAATTATTTTATTGGCAAAAAAGTTCAGAGCCGAATTAGTCGAGATTTGTCCATGGTAGCCGCATCGTCAAAAGTTGAAGTTAATAAGACGCTTGGTGATGCAGATAAACTATTTGATAGTGGTTTATTTGTGCCGCCATATGATGCTATTTCTTACAGTGTGATTAAGCGGATGACTGATAAGTCAATTAACACTATAAAATAGTCTGAATATTCTATTTTATAGTCGTATAATGCCGACCTTTTTATTTGTTGGCTATAAAATCCATGACTGTTGAAACTTTTGAAGATATTTCGCTGTACGTTTGTATCACGGCACTTATTTTATATATGGCGTACATCGTTTGGGATCTTGCGAAAAAATCGAATGCAGGAAAGTTTGGTACAGCTATTTTGTTTTTTGCGTTGGGCTTTGGTGTCTTTGGTTTTATTGTTAAAACGGTGATTGTTGAATTTATGGGGGTTTAGGTTTCTCAGTTATAACCATAAGTGCACCATTCAATGCTCCCAGATTGATTCAGCTACTTCAATAAAAGCTTTCGCCGCATTACTTAAACTCTTCTTTTGATAGCTAACTGCCCCGAGCTTTCTGGATACGGGCTTATAGGCTAAAGGTAAAATAGACAGTTCATCGTCAATCATGGTGTTTGGTAATACAGACCATCCCATGCCTACAGAAGCCATCATTTTCATCGTTTCCAGATAGTTGGTTGGAATATTCGCTTTCAGCTTTAATTTGTTTTCTTTAAAAATTGATTCGACTACTCGGTAAGTCAAGGTACTTTGTGATGGAAGGATTGCGTTATGCTTCGACAGATCTTCTGGTAATACCTGTTTTAGTTGGCTTAAAGGGTGTCCTTGCCCACAAATAAAGCTCATAGGGTCATTCCAGATCAAATGGCATTTAAAGTCTTTTTTTACCGGATCTAATAAGCCACCCTCTTCAGGAATCGTGATAAAAGCGATGTCTGCCAGGTTATCTTTTAGTAAGGGGTAAGCACTTTCTGAGTCCAAAAAATTCAATTTCAATTCAACGTCTGGGAAGTGCTTACTGAATTTTTTAAGGATTAAAGGCAGGCGGTGCAACCCAATATGGTGACTGGCAACAATTCGTAAATTCCCAGCGACTTTATTATCAATATTCTGGATTGCATGTTTGGCGTTATCAATTTCATGTAACACAGATAATGCGTGTGGTAAAAGCACTTCGCCTGCTTCTGTTAAAGTGATTTCACGCTGTAAACGCTCAAACAATTTTATATTTAATTGTGATTCAAGATTCTGGATCCTCTTTGATATTGCCGGTTGAGTCAGGTGTAGTTTGTGTGCAGCTTTTGAAAATGATTTTTCATTAACCGTGGTGACAAAAGCTAAAAGGGAATCAATATCCATAATACTAGTTTCAGTATTCCAGTTTGGAATGTAGTTTATAAAAAATATGAATTTGTTTTATTCGTTGTTGGAGCGTAGCATACCTTTAATTGATTTACATGTGTGATTAGAAACCTGATTAAAAAGTAATGTCTGTTGTAAAAGACATATAAAGAGAAGCGGAGAACAAAATGGCTGGAAAAACCTTATATGACAAATTGTGGGATGCCCACTTGGTCAAAGAACGCGAAGATGGCTCTTCCATTATTTATATTGATCGTCAGTTACTGCATGAAGTGACTTCACCACAAGCGTTTGAAGGTCTTCGACTAGCTGAACGTCAGCCATGGCGTTTAGATGCCAATTTGGCAACACCGGACCATAACGTGCAAACAACTGACCGTACCGGTGGTGTTGCATCGATTGTTGATAAAGTTTCACGTATACAAGTAAGTACGCTAGATGATAATTGTGACGATTTTGGTGTCTTGGAATTCAAAATGAATGATCCTCGTCAAGGGATTGTGCATGTTGTTGGCCCTGAACAGGGCGCAACGCTACCAGGCATGACTGTTGTTTGTGGTGATTCGCATACTTCTACCCACGGTGCTTTCGGTGCTTTAGCTCATGGTATCGGTACCTCGGAAGTTGAGCAT
>ENA-OSET01004722-OSET01004722.1-sediment-metagenome-genome-assembly--contig:-NODE-4722-length-11897-cov-3.202284_pt1 | contig 11897 bp, 9 predicted proteins | sample MGYA00237882_ERZ534229 | MGnify/ENA primary metagenome ERZ534229 (study PRJEB26408, sample SAMN06266212) | sediment metagenome | isolation source: Hudson Canyon methane seep mesocosm | place: USA:Hudson...
CAGCCCTCTCGGCCTCCGGCACCGGCAGCCGCCGCTTCACGGCGTGGGGAATGCCCGCCAGATACAACCAGTCATCAATCAGTCTAGCTGAATCACTGTCGAGCTGGTGACCGTCCAGCGCCGCATGTTCACGATCGTGAGGCCTGGGCAGCAGCGCTGCAATGTCTTCTTTCAGCGCCGGGTGATCCAGCAGCGTTTCGGGCCAGGTGACAAAAGGAATGCCAGATTTTTCGTTCTCTTTTTGCTGCCCACCCAGCGCCTTGCCCTGCTCGGTCAAGTGCCACCCTTTAATCGCTTTCTGAATCCAGCCCAACTCGGCCAGCAGGTGATTAACAAAACGGGCAGGTTGACCAAATTTGTGGCCAAGGGCCGTAGCACTCAGAGGCGCGTCGGGCAGGTCACCCCAGATGGGATGCTGTTTCAGCGTCTCTGGCCAGGCGATATACTCTCCGAACTTGGGGTGGTCTATATAAACACCCCCCTCGAATTTGCCCTTTTCGGTCAAGTGCCAGCGGTTATCAACCTTGACTATCCAGCCGCCATTGGCCAGCAATATGAACAGCTCCCGCGGCTCTTTGTGCAGTTGTTTTGCCAGCGCGGTGGTCGACAGGTGTTTGAGATCCATATAGCCCTTCGGGATTGCCTTAAAAGAGGGCAAGAGTGTAACAAAGCCTGCGTGTGGCGCAAATTGATGAAAAATAAACCAAATATTGCTCGCTAGTTGGGATAAAAATCTCTATAATTCGCGCCCCTGTAATCAGGGCTGTGCCTTATAACGGCTGTCGGTTTGGAGAAACCTGCTACGTGTTTAGGCAAATGCCCTCCAAAATCCGAATAAGGTTTGTGAATGTCTTCTGAATCGATCAGTTTCAGTGATCTAGCGCTCGCTGCGCCCGTATTAAAAGCTATTACCGACGTGGGTTATGAACAACCCTCACCCATCCAGGCCGCGAGCATTCCACATCTGCTCCAAGGCCATGACCTGCTAGGTGTTGCCCAGACCGGCACAGGTAAAACAGCCGCCTTTGCATTGCCCATGCTCTCGAATATTGATGTCAGCAAAAAAACACCACAGTTATTGGTGCTGGCTCCTACACGTGAACTTGCCATTCAGGTTGCAGAGGCGTTTCAACGTTATGCCTGCAACATAAAAGGTTTCCACGTGCTGCCGATTTACGGCGGTCAGGACATGAGTGGTCAGCTGCGCCAATTACGCCGCGGCGTTCACGTTGTTGTGGGCACGCCCGGTCGTGTGATGGACCACCTTCGCCGCAGCAGCCTGGATCTCAGTGGCCTCACCAGCATTGTTCTGGATGAAGCCGACGAGATGCTTCGCATGGGTTTCATCGACGACGTTGAATGGATTCTTGAGCACGCACCCAAAGAACGCCAGACCGCGCTGTTCTCTGCCACGATGCCAAAACAAATTCGCAGCGTTGCCAACCGCTACCTCAATAGCCCCAAGGAAGTCAGCATTAAATCTGACACCACCACGGGCGACAACATTGAACAGTGTTACTGGATGGTCAGCGGCACCAACAAACTGGACGCACTGACACGTATTCTCGAAGTTGAATCCTTCGATGGTATGATTATTTTTGTGCGAACAAAAACCGCTACCGCTGAACTGGCCGAAAAACTAGAGGCCCGCGGTCACTCCGCATCCGCCCTCAACGGCGACATGAATCAGCAGTTGCGCGAACGCACCATTGAGCGACTGAAAAACAAAAAGCTCGACATCATTATTGCCACAGACGTTGCTGCCCGCGGCATCGACGTGCAGCGTGTCAGCCACGTCATTAACTATGACATTCCCTATGACAGCGAAGCCTACGTCCACCGTATTGGCCGCACCGGTCGTGCCGGCCGTTCGGGCAAGGCCATTTTGTTTGTGGCGCCCCGCGAAAAGCGTTTGTTATACGCCATTGAGAAGGCCACTCGTCGCCCACTTGTCAGCATGGAATTGCCTACCAGCGAAACCGTGTCGGCCATGCGCGTAGATCAGTTTAAAGAAACGCTACTGGAAACGATCAAGTCCCAGGACCTCAGCTTTTTCAACGAAGTATTGGCGCAATTCAGTCATGAAAATGATATTGCACCTGAAGAAATCGCATCTGCTCTGGGCTTTTTATGCCAGAAAGAAAGGCCCCTTCAGGTTCAATGGTCTAATGTGAAACCTGCTCGCGATAATCATCGTGACCGCGACCGCAATGACTCGAGAGAGAAGCGCCCTCGCCGTGAGCGCGGCAGCGATGAGAACATGCAAACATTCCGCATTGAAGTGGGTCGCACCCACAATGCCAGACCAGGCGATATTGTTGGCGCCATCGCCAACGAAGCGGGCATCGACAGTCAGCACATCGGCGCCATCAGGTTGTTTGATGATTTTTCAACGGTAGATCTGCCCAAGGGCATGCCAGATGAAACTTTCGAGACACTTAAAAAAGTGCGTGTGCGCAACCAGACGCTGAACATCAGTCTGGACCAGGGCAGCCGAGGAAAACCACGTGGTGACCGCCCCAATAGAGGGGACAAAAACGGCAAGCCACCAAGAAGAAGCGGTCGCAAACCAAGCTAAAAAATACGCCAGCGAAATGTAAATTTTACTGGCGTAGATCTTGGCTCTAAGCGAATACACTGGGTGTTTATACCGCAGCGCGGCATAAACACTCACACTGTCAGACAGCACTTAATTCAGCATACATCTCCTCAGCACTCAGCCCTCTTTTACGCTCTCCCCGCTCCGCCTCACCAATCATTTTCACCAGCGCCTTATTGGCCGGACAGGGAATACCCAAAGCCTCGCCCTCCGCAATCACCGCACCGTTCAAGTAGTGTACTTCTGTTTTTTTACCCTGACTTAGATCCCACCACATAGAGGTGCGCACGGTCGGGTCAACGGCCAACATTTTGTTGCCCAGAATGGTAAAAATCCAATCGGGAACAGTCATCACTTTAGGTATAAGGTGGCCCGGCAAAGCGGTCACCTTGGGCAGCACAATACCCTTGGCTTTTACTACCGCTATCAACTCGGACATTAACAGTGCAAAACACCGGCGAAATAATCGCTGTTCCAGCATCGCCTTCACAGGAATGTCGGCCATGGCATTAACACCATTTCCCAAATTCAATTGCAGCTTGGCCCACAGCAAGGCCTGCATTGCATCACTGGTGTGAACCGGAAGAAGCGGACAATTCAGTTTTGCGGCCAATTCTTTTACATAGAGATTGCCCGATGGCGCCTCAATGGTGATCGCGCCTTCTGAACCGCGGTGCAAGTGACCCGGCTCAACTTCAACTACATTAAACTGCACCATTACACGCAATACGTCATTCTGCGGAAAACGTTTTTTGATGGCGCTCTCTGACCCCAGACCATTTTGGCAACAAAGAATGCGTGTATTAGGTCCAACCCAACTTTCCAACTGATCCAGAACGCCATCTATGGCGGTACACTTAATGGTCAGCCACAAATAATCCACCGCTTTATTGGGTTCATGCATAAAATCGGGTGAAGGCAGTTGTGTTTCATTGCCGAGATAATCTGTCAGATGCAAACCTTTTGACAATTTTTCCTTTACGCTTTCCCTGGCCACCATTGCCGCAGTCTGCCCTTGAGCCATTAAAGACCCACACAGATATCCACCAATGAGACCCGCCCCAAACACAAGGTGTTGCGCCATACTATTACCCTATTCAGTTCGACCCGCCACCTGGGCCTTTCGATATTGACTGGGCGTTGTGCCCGACCATCGTTTAAACGCTGTGCGAAAACTTCTCACGTCACTATACCCGAGAATTTGAGAGATAACCTCCAGGGTATAAACACTGGAATAAAGGTAACGGCGGGCTTCACTAAAACGATAGTCATCGGTGAGCACTTGCCAGGAAGAGTCCAGACTTACGAGTCGCCGGCGCAACGTGCGGGCGGCCATATTAAACTGGCGGGCTGCTCGCTCGAGCGTGGGCACCCCCTCTGCCTCTTTGATGTACGCCTTCACCGCCGCGACCAAACCGCGCTCCCCTTTCAGGGTCTCAATGCTGCGACGGCATAAATCGCGGGTCAACTCTGCATACTCCGGCTGGGCATGGGGCAGTTGCCTGGACATTTCCTCACGCCGAAAGTAAATCAGGTTTCTGTGTTGCTCAAAATAAACCGGACAATGAAACACCGCCCGAAAAGGCGCAACAGACTCTGCCTGGCAGGTGTGGGCAAAGTGCACCGAATCGAAGTGAAAGCGCTCACCCACCAACTGATTGATCACTTTGTGAAACGAGGCGAACCAGCTTTCAATTTCCAACGCCTGGGTCAATGCATCTGAGGGGGACGGCTGAACACTCAGGCAAGTCATGTCCTGCCCCCTGTATCTCACATTGGCAAGGGTGACATGGGATGCCCAACTGATTAGCGGCGCAAACTCAACACTGAGCTGCAAGGCCTCCCTCAGCGTATTTGAGGCCGACATGGCAAAACCCAGAACCCCGTAATTGGTTAAATCCAGCTCCTGACCAATGGTGACAGCCAACATGGGGTTCTCGTTGAGCGTGGCGATTCGGGAATAGAGGGCCAGCTCCTCGTCGACAGAAACCCTCAAGGAAGGATCATCAAAGGCCTGAACCGTTAAACCACTGCCTTCCAACAGCGACTCAAAGGTATGCCCCTGCTCATCCATCAGGGCCCGAAGCATCAGCTGTATCTCATGGCTGTGTAGAAGCTTTGGGGCCGATATAAGGCTTTTTTGATTACTTGGGGGCATAAGCGGACTCAACAATGGCCGAAATTATTCCCTCATTGTCCCTTAATGGGGCTGCCTAATCCAGCCCCCCTCCGATAATCTCCACTCTATTAACCCTGCGACGAGCCGCCCAATCGACATTTGGTGCTCCAAGCGCTTAACAAACCCTGGAATTAGTCATGTCAAATCAATATCGCCTAGTCATATCCTGCCCCGATCGCCCGGGTATAGTTTCCGATGTCAGTGGATTTGTGGCGGGCCACGGCGGCAATATCACCGAGGCCAATCAGTATCACGACCCCGCCACGGGCATGTTTTTCATGCGCTATGTGATCGATACCGACGCCCTGCGCATGGACGCAGAGGGTTTCCGGGAAGCGTTTTTACCCGTTGCTGAACGCTACGCCATGAATTGGCACCTCACAGACTCCGCCAAACCCCGCAAGGTGTTGCTGATGGTCAGCAAACTGGACCACTGCCTCACCGACCTGCTCTATCGCTGGAAATGTGGCGACCTGCAATTTGATATTCCCTGCGTGATCTCCAACCACGACGATATGCGCAAATATGTGGAGTGGCACGGCATTACTTATTACCACGTGCCCGTGCCCAAAGAAGACGAAGGCAAGGAAGAAGCCTTCAGGGAGACCGCCGAGATTATCGACAAACACAAACCTGACACCGTGGTATTGGCGCGTTACATGCAAATATTACCGCCCTGGATGTGCGAAAAATATCCCCACCAGGTCATCAACATTCACCACAGTTTTCTACCCTCGTTCATGGGCGCAAAACCCTACCATCAGGCCAAGGAGCGCGGCGTAAAACTCACAGGCGCAACCTGCCACTACGTTACCCCCGACCTGGATGCCGGCCCCATTATCGAACAAGACGTTGCGCGAGTTTCTCACCACGACTCAATTGAAGAGAGCGTACGCCTGGGTAAAGACGTTGAAAAAACCGTGCTCGCAAGAGGGCTGCGCTACCACCTGGAAGACCGGGTGCTGGTGCACAACAACAAGACCATCGTTTTTAATTAAAATTATAAGTCACAGGACCCTAGCCCATGAAAAAATATGATGCCATCGTCATTGGTGCCGGCCACAACGGCCTCACCAGTGCGGCATATCTGGCGAAGTCAGGCCTCGATGTCTTAGTCGTAGAGAAAAATGACTACATCGGCGGCGCCGCCGTCAGTCGTGAAATTCACGAAGGCTGGCTGTATTCCAACTGCTCCTATGTGTGCAGTTTGTTACGCCAATCGATTCACCGCGATCTCAATCTCACCAAACACGGCCTGATGATTGTGCCCTACTCCGGCACCACCAACTTCACCCGTGATGGCAACTACCTGGCCGAGTATGGCGATCACGCGCAACAGTATCGCGAACTCTGTCGCCACTCGGTTCGCGACGCCAATGCCATGCACCGCTTTGAAGCGGACCTGATGCGCTATGCAAAACTCATTCGCCACTTTTTAATGCGCACCCCCGCCGACCCCACATCTTTTAAACCCCGCGATATCAGCGAGTTGATTTTCATGGGTAAAAAGTTTTGGGACATGGGCGAAGATCAAATTTATGAGTTCACTCGTTTCCTGACCATGAGCGCTGCGGATTTCCTCAGCGAATACTTTGAAAATGATTTGATCAAGGCGTTCATGGCAACCAGTAGTATTATTGGTACCGCTCTGGGTGTTTACTCCCCTGGCACCGCCTATGTTTTATTGCACCATGTGATGGGCGACGTAGACGGCGCAGTAGGCTCCTGGGGTCTGGCCCGAGGCGGCATGGGCGCTATTTCGGACGCCATTGCAGGCGCCCTGAAAGAGCACGGCGGCGAGATTCGCATGAACGCTGAAGTGCAGCAAATCCTGATTAAAGACAATACCACTTACGGTGTGGCGCTGGCGAACGGCGACGAAATACACGCACCCATCGTGGTATCGAACCTCGATCCAAAACGCACCTTCACCAAAATCGTCGACAAAAATGATATCCCCGCCGACCTTTACAAGAAGGCCAAGAACTTCAAAATCAGAGGTTCATCCGGCAAGGTCAACATTGCGCTGAACGGCCGGCCGGATTTCCCATCGCTGCCCGAAGGGCACATGTTGCGAAACGGGTCTTTCCAGTTCCTCGACTCACTTGAGCGCATGGAAAAAGCCTACGACTGCTGGAAACATGGACGCTGGTCTGACGATCCTTTTATCGAAATGACCCAGTCCTCTGTTTGGGACCCAACCATGGCGGCACCGGGCAACTACTTTGTCTCTTGTTTTATTCAATATTGCCCAGCCGATATTGAAGGTGGCTGGACACCTGAAAAACGCGAGGCCTTTGGCGAAACGGTGGTTGATCAGATTTCACAATACAGCCCCAACTTCCGCGATCTGATTGTTCACAAAGAAGTGCGCACTCCGTTTGAAATTGAACAGGAAGTTGGCCTGACTGAGGGCAATATCTTCCAGGGTGAACTGACCCTGGATCAGCTGATGTTCAACCGCCCCTTCCCCGGCTACTCCCAATACCGGGGGCCAGCCAAAGGAATGTATCTCTGTGGCTCGGGCTCTCACCCGGGAGGCGGCGTTTCTGCGGCCTGCGGTGCAAACTCTGCCCGCGAAATTCTGATGGACCTCAAACGACCTAACATTGTGCCGGAGGATGACGGCGATGAGTAAGCAATACGATGCCATAATCATTGGCGCCGGCCATAACGGCCTGGCCTGTGCGGGCTATCTTGCCCGCGACAATAAAAAAGTACTGGTCCTTGAAGCCAATAACTTTATCGGCGGCATGGCCGCTACCAGAGAGTTTGCACCGGGCTTTCACGCCTCGGTTGCACACACCCTGCCTCAGGGACAAAGTGCATTAATCAGCGACTTGTCTTTGAAAAAACACGGCTTTGAGCTGGCTGCAAAAAACCTTGATACCACGGCCCTAGACGGAGAAGGTAATGCAATTACCTTTAACGGAAAAAGCGTAAAAGGTGTTGATGCCAACGATCAAAAATCCTATGGGGAATATCAGTCACTGCTGAAAAAGTTTGCCAAGGTGCTTAAACCCACCTGGAACAAACGCGCGCCCCGTATTGGTGGCGGTGAAATCAAGGACATGATCACGTTTGCCAAGTTTGGCTGGGATGTTCGCACACTGGGTAGAGACACCATGCGGGAGTTTACCCGGATGATATTTTTGCCCGCCCAAGACATGATGGATGAACATTTTGATAACCCCCTGCTAAAGGCGGGCCTGAGCTGGGATTACAATGTCGGCAATATACTGGCACCCCGCTCTCCCAATAACGCGGTTCTCAATCAACTGCTCAAGTTGTCTGGAGATGTCTCCGGTCACGGCGGACTCCCCCTCCCTAAGGGTGGAATGGGCAGCTTTGTTAATGCCCTGGCTAACTCAGCCAAAACATCGGGTACAGAAATTCGTTTAAACACCCGGGTTAAACGGGTTGTTATAGAGAACCATGTTGCCGTTGGTGTTGAACTGGAGGATGGTGAAATTATTCACGCCAAACGCATCATCTCCAATGCAGACCCCAAAACTAGTTTCTTGAAGTTGCTCGGTGCCGCAAACCTGGAGATACAGTTTACCAACCGTATCAATCGCCTCAGAACGGAAGGTTTAGTGGCGAAAGTCCATTTGGCCCTCAATGCCCTGCCAAACTTTAAAGGCATGACAAAACCCGAAGGCCGAATGATCCTGGCGCCCAGCATGCAATATATTGAAAATGCCTACGATCAATCCAAGTACCGGTCCTACGCTGAAGACCTGCCAATGGAAGTTGTTATTCCAACCTTACACGACAAAACCTTGGCCGCTGAAGGCAAACACGTTCTGTCCGCAACCATTCAGTATGCTCCTCGTGACGTAGAGGGTGGCTGGGACAAACATCGCGACAGCTTCATGAAAAACGTGATCGCAACACTCGAAAAGTTTGCCCCGGGTATTGGCGACTGCATTGAAGCCAGCGAGTTGCTGACCCCCGCCGACCTTGAACAACAATTCAACGTAGAGGGTGGCCACTGGCACCACGGTGAGTTTGCCATCGACAGCTGGTGGATGAACCGCCCCACCTACGGCGCATCACAATCCAAGACCCCGGTCAGTGGGTTTTATTTATGTGGCGCGGGCTCTCACCCCGGCGGAGGCATAATGGGCGCCGCTGGCGCCAATGCCGCCCGGGCCATTATTGCGGAGGACAAATAATGGTACATCAAGCCAAATTACAATCTTCGGAAAACATCAATCACATTGAGCTGAAGCTCTTGAAGTCACCTTTCCATGAAAGGACCGAGGCCTTAAACCTGAATCGCGCCTGGGAAGACTGGAGCGGCTATGCCTCTGCGCTTCATTACAAATGTTCAAACCTTGAATACTTTGCCACACGAAATACCTGTGCAGTGTTTGATGTTTCGCCCATGTGCAAATACCGGTTCCGCGGCAAAGATGCCGAGGCAATGCTGAATCGCATGGTGACACGCGATGTCGCCAAGCAGGGTTTAAATCGGGTTTGTTACAATGTGTGGTGTACGGACCGGGGACGAGTCATTGATGATGGCACCTTGTTCCGCTTCGCAGAAGATGACTTTATGTTGTGTTGTGCCGAACCCGGCCTGGATTGGTTTTTGTTATCCGCCGTGGGTTTTGACGTGACCATTGAAGATCAAAGTGACTCACTTGCGTCACTGGCACTGCAGGGGCCAACTTCCTGTGCGCTACTAAAAGCGATGGGCATCTCTGGTGTTGAAAACCTGAAACCTTTTGATATCGGCCGCTACCCCTATGCCGGTGGTGAGCTGATGGTTTCCCGCACGGGTTTCACCGGTGATCTTGGTTATGAGCTCTGGGTAGAGCCCGACTTGGCTCTCCCGCTCTGGGACGATCTTTTCAGCACGGGTGCCAACTACGGCATTCAACCCATGGGCACTGAATCACTGGACCTTGCACGTTTGGAAGCAGGCTTCATTAGCCCCATGGTTGAATTTCACGGCGCCCTGCACACGGTGGATCTCGGCCATGACCACTCCCCCTTCGAACTGGGCCTGGGCTGGTTGGTAAACTTCAAAAAAGCCCACTTCAATGGCCGCGAAGCACTACTGCTGGAAAAAGAGAAAGGCTCCAAGTATCGCTTATTAAAGCTGGATATCGAAGGCAATAAACCAGCGGAAAATAGTATTCTTTACAGCAACAAAAAATGCACCAAAGAAATTGGTTATGTCACCTCGGCCATGTGGTCTCCAGTGGTTAAAGCCAACATCGCTTTAGCGCTGGTAGAAAGCCGATATGCAGACGGTGATATCTACGCGGAGGTCTACCACCAGAAGGAACTGCGCTGGCAGCGAAAAGTGTCTCAATGCACGATAAAAACCAAACCTTTCTGGGCACCCGAGCGGGCCAAGCTCACACCACCTAACGACGTGTGATTCGTTTGATCGAAAGCTGAAGAAGAGAAACGGGGCGTTAATCGCCCCGTTTTTTTTGTTTAATACGTATCATGGATTCCAGCGGCTTCGAATGAAATTCACGCCGGTATAGAACGGTGACCACTACTGCGACCGAGATAGCAAATAACCAGGGGCTGACAAACCAGGTTAAAACCGCTGTGGCGAAGTAGTAGGAGCGCAGGCCATAATTGTAACTGTGGGCCGCTTGATCACTCACTTTGGCCACATATAATGCGAACTCTTCTCGAGTCGCCTCATCAACAGTAACATCATCGTGCAGTGGCGCAGAACCCACCAAAATATTACAAAATCCGTACTGTCGCATAGACCAGGTGAAGGTAAAAAAAGCGTAAACAAAGATCAGTGTCAGCACTAAAAACTTTAGCTGTGTCGTTAGGGGATCATCGGTGATGGTAATAGGCAAATGCTCGAGCATGGTAAAACCGCTGCCTGTCGTTGTTAACACCGTTAATATACCTGCGAGAATCAACATGGTAGTCGAAGCAAAAAAATTAACGCTGCGCTCGAGGTTGGCCAGTAGCGAAGCGTCCCCCACTCGAATATCGCGGGCCAGCATGGATCGCATCCAATCAATGCGGTATTCGTGTAACAACGACGACAAAGAGTGCGTTTTTTTAGCCATTCTTTTTGCAAACTGAGAATACCCCAACCAGCAACAGACAAACCACACGCCCGCAATAAGATTGAGCCAATCATTCTCGTTTAAGCTGACCTGCGACACCGAACTCTCCTCTATGACTTGATAATTTGCACTATGCCCCTAACATACGGACTATGCAAACCACACGCCCACGCTGCTCACAGTGCCTTCGCCCTTTACGAACCTGCATTTGTCACCTGGCGGTGCCGATTGAGAATGCCATCGAAGTGGTGATTTTGCAGCATCCGCAGGAACAATTTCAGGCCAAGGGCACGGCCAAGCTATTAGACCTTTGTTTAAAAAATAGCCACCTGGAAATCGGGGAGACCTTTGAGCCAGCGCTGCTCGATAGCTTGACCTGCCCCACTAAGACGACGCTGCTCTTGTTTCCGAATGATGAAAGTCAGACAGAGGCTAACGCCGGCAACGTTGAGCCACTACAATGCCCACCTGATAAACTGCGGCTGATTGTGATCGACGGCACCTGGAGAAAGGCCCGAAAGATGATGCACCTGAACCCTGCTCTGGCTCAGCTACCGCGCCTGAGCATTGCGCAGAGGGATTCGCAATATCTCATTCGGAAAACACCTAAAGCCGGTCAACTGTCTACTCTGGAGGCGGCCTACTGGGCCCTTGAGGAATTGGGCGAGCCCCACCCCGACTTGCTGAACAGCTTCAAGGCATTAATGACAATGCACATGAAATTCCGACCACCCTCTCACACCGAATGACCCCAAGGGGTAGAACAGCTACAATAAGCCGCAAGTTACCCGATTCATCCTTAGAGGCATACATGTCCAATAATCAGACACCCTCCGCATTCGAAAGGTTGCGCAGCCACCCTATCGACTCCCTCAACGTGACCGTTGAAGAATACCGACACAGAAAAACCGGCGCCCAACATATCCATATTGCCGCCGACAACCCGGAAAACGTCTTTTTAGTCGCACTGCGTACCGTGCCCCACGACTCTACCGGTGTGGCACACATTCTGGAACACACCGCCTTGTGTGGCAGTGAAAAATACCCGGTACGAGACCCG
>ENA-OSET01004723-OSET01004723.1-sediment-metagenome-genome-assembly--contig:-NODE-4723-length-11896-cov-5.422455_pt1 | contig 11896 bp, 15 predicted proteins | sample MGYA00237882_ERZ534229 | MGnify/ENA primary metagenome ERZ534229 (study PRJEB26408, sample SAMN06266212) | sediment metagenome | isolation source: Hudson Canyon methane seep mesocosm | place...
TTTGTAGCGTTAATCTTACTAATTGATTGTACTGCTCTCTGTTTATTTTAAAATAATACATTTGGCAACTTTAATCTCATCCATAATATTCATGTTACAAAGTTATGAAAAGAAAAGTGTAATAACTACAACTTTCCCTTGAGTATCCTAAGTACTCCTTAGTTAACATATTTCCCTATAAGTCCATTGAGTTCATACGCCTCATTATTTTTATAACCTATAGGAAATCCCATTTAAATGATTACTCGTCATCAACTAAATCTAATTGAAACTGTAATCGACATACTTCTTCAAACTCTGATTTATCTAATGTTATTTTATTAGACCCAATCATCATTTCAATCATTGTATTATCCTCACATTCCGAAATATCAACTGAACCTTGCTTACATTTAACATGAAACGTCTTTAAAAGCATTCTTCATCCTCATACAAATTATGTTCATAAGAAATGTTATTAACATCTGAATATGTCTCAATCTCTAGTCCATCTTTACGATAAAACTGTTCTCTGAACTCATCATTAAACTCTAATTTATCCATTAAATACTGCTTAGTTTTAGACATAAATCCTCACTTAACTATTAATAATGCAATGCCTACTGCTATTTGCAATACGCTTAATACAACTGATAACGATATTTTTATAATTGAAATAATCATTCCTATCATAAATCACCGTATACTTAATGATTGACCATGCTCCATACGAACACCCAATACTTCAATACCTTGCTTAATTGCACTGCTAATTGATGATTTAATCACCTTATTAGATACAACTGTTTCAATGTATTCTGATGGTATTTTACTTTCATCAACGATAATGACCTTTGCAGGTGTTTTTCGTAGTGATAGCTTGATATAGTTACCATCAATCGTTTTTACATTTAACGCTTGCATATTATCGAATAGATAATGTTTAAGTGATGTAATACGTTTTTCAAGTGTTTTACGTTTAGTTACAATACGTTGTTCATACGTTTTCATATTATCAACCTCGAAGGTTAAATTCTGAATGTATGATGCAACATTAATAGCTTTGACATTAAAATCATCTTGAATATCTGATAGTGAATCGACAATCATTAATTGTTTTTCATCATCTGATAGTTCTACGTTTTCAAGGTCATATTCCATTGTTTTTATTAAACGGCGGAATTTGTCTGTTATCTCATATAAACTAATATTCATTAGAATTCTACCTCATTACTTGCATCACTCGACTTAACATCACGATCTGTTTGTTCAAACACACTCAACCAACCATCGAAATCTTTATCTATTGGTAAACTGTTCAATTTGATTGAAATACGCTCATTACCTTCATCATCTGTCGAAAATAGTACAATACCGTGATTCGACCAACTCTTTTTATCTGAATCCTGACGCTCACGACCAAAACAAATATTCATAATCTTTTTAGACATTGTTATCTCCTAGTGTGAAGTTGCTGTATTAGCAAATTCTGGTAATTTTTCATTAATAAACCCAAACAATTCGTTGGGTACATCATTTAATTGATTAATAGCCTTGTAATTCTTGTTTACACAAATCTTACTTAACCACTTCATAAATCGTTCAATATTCACTTGATTATCATTAATGGACTTTGTAATGTTAATTACTTGTTCCTTTGATAATGTTGTATATTGCTTTGATTTAACTTGAGAATCCTCTAAATCTAATGTGAATAAATCACTTAGACATGCTAATTTAATAACTGCATCAATAAATGCACTTTTAGATGCCATCTTGATACTTTTATTCATATCACCATAATCAGACTTTAACTGACGACTACCGCATCCTTCCGATACGATAACGCCATTGTTATTAATCAAATCACATCGAATAGTAATGATTTTTAATTCAATATTATTCAATGCAACTTGCTCATAGTCTTTATACGATGGAAACGATGCTTTCACTGATAACACATTTGCTACCTTTTCTGCACCTGATTTCCATAAACTTGGTTTACTAGGTTTACCTTTAATCTTGATTGAACCATAATCAGTTCCATCAACAAGGTTATCCTTTAACCATGACATCAACTCGTTACGATTGCTCGTTATACGTTCTAATGACTGTTTAAATGACTTCATATCCATATCTAATGGATTATTATTGCTTTCTATTGCTTCATCTTTCATATTATTATCCTGACAATAACAATGGACAGTCGTAATGACCATCCATTATTATTAAATTAACCAATACAAACTAGATGCATTAACTGGAGTTAATTGTTCTAATCTATCTTGGATAGGGAGAATTGATAAAGGTGATTGACAATGAATATCATCATCAAACCTATTATCAGAATGTTGTTGTAAACCGTCTAAGTGATTAAGCTCAGACGGTGTTAATTGATTTATCATAGTTAGATACCTCATAATTAGTTATTACATAATTATAAATATCTATATGAATGGTATGTAAAACGTGGATTATGAGAGGAGTATCACTGTTTTAGTCTATATTTATGGTAATATTTAGACTTATTTTTTAATAAATGGTGATGGTATGAGTGGTATTGACTTTAGTTTGGATTCGTTACAATTAGAAGGTGCTGTAGTATTTCCTGATGGAAAAGAAGAAAAGAACTATGAATTTTATAAGAAAAAGATTGTAGGAATGATTAATAGTGATATTAAATCATCTGAAGGCATGGATGACGATATGTCTTTAATTAATGATAAAGATGTTATTGATTTTAAATGTATTAAGATTATAAATAATACGTTTTCAATTAAAATAAAGGTTGGCAGGACTATATTATCTTTGTGTAAGAGAGATGACGATAGAGTCTCAAAAGAAATAATAATAAACTTAGATTCAGCTTTCTTTAAAAGTGCAACTAAAAAAGACGTTTTTAATGGTATATTAAACGCTCTTGTTAAGGCGTTTGATGATGATAAATATAAAACTAATATTGAATCAATAATTAATAAGAAACAAGTAAAAAGTAAAAAGAAATAATAACTATATGACTGAATGTTTTAATGATATGAATATTAACGGCAGATTCACCAACCTAATATGCGTTTTAATGTTTGTAACATTGATGGTTTAACAAAGTCATTTGATGGTCTATTATCAATAATGCTCATTAGGCGTGTGATTTCAGTTGCATGCCTAATATCAGCTTCATCAAGCTTTTGTTGTAATGAATCTATTTTAGTTAAAAGTACATTGATTTGAGACGATTCATCAAATGATGTGTCGTAATTAAACTCACCATATACCCGCGTTAATTCATTCGTATCAATCCTTCCATTCACCCGTTTTAACTTCCCAGAACTACTGTGTCGATACAATGTTGCAGTAGGTATTTTCGTTAATATACTCGCCTCTTTGATTGAAACTAACGCCATATTATTGATAATTTTTTAATAAATAAAAATACTATAATAGCATCTAATTAACTGTTATTGAAGATATTTAATTATTTATTTCGATAAAATAATGATAATTATTTGTGTTGTGCCATGACTTTGTTTATGTCTGATATTACATCGTATTTTGTGGATTGTTTAGCCTGTGCATCCTTTCGTCATGAGCATTAGCGACTGTAACTGACGTTAGACAAAGACTTGTTATTAACATTATATTTTTCATAATGTTTTTTATTTAATTGTCACATCTACTGTTAATCGTAGCTCTTTCAGAATCAGAAATATCTAAATGATATTTATCTACAATATATAAAAAATTATCAACATAAATACAATGGTAATCAGCATTATCGGGCATCCATTCCGCAGGTGATTTATTTCCTTTGCTTCTATTCACGGACGCATCAACTGCTAATAAGTTTTCTTGGTCATTATAAAATTGCTCTTTTAGCTCATCAGACCAACCGTAACCACCATGATTATGAGCGTATGAAACAGGCACAATATGGTCTATATCCATGTCTCCTGCATCTGTAAAGATAATATTCGTATATGGGTCTAACCACTCGCCTAATGATGCTGTACAAGGATTATTGTCTGTTTTATTGAATTCAGCTAAAACTTCACTTCGAGTATCTTGGCAATCATTATCAAAATCTTTCCACCTTCCCCAATCATCACGATTATACAAAGTTGGTGATGATGGTGCTTCTATTGAATTGTCTTGGGCATAAATCAGGTTAAATACGCCTGAATTATCTAGCTCTAAAGATGCTCTAAAGTTTGATTCACCGACATTAATACTAAATATGGTTAAGATATTTGTCAAAAATGAAAACTTTCCGCTATAACTTTCACAAGCACTTGGATTATTTAACACATTGATTCCAAAACCTAATGAATTGGCGATTAAATCTATACTATAAAGCCCTTGAAAAGTATGAACACAAGATAGTTCTGCACGATTGTCAAAATAATTACTCGTTATTTTGCTTATATCATTGTTTAACACGTCATTTATACGATTTGGCGTTGGATAATATACAGCTTCGGATTCTACTAGCTCTATTGCACAGATACTCTCGGTGCAATCTGATACAGAAAGAGGTTCGCTACCTGAACAGTTATAAGAACTCGAAAAACTTCCTAATGAACTTTTACAATACACTTCCCTAAATTTCACTCCATTCCCCTCTCCACACTCACCTGAGCAGCTACTCCACGCTCCTGTATTCCAGCTATAACTAATTGTAGGTGCTGTTATGATTACTGGCGTTGGTGTTGTAGGTGCTACTGAATTATGACAGTGATAGCTTCCAGTGCTTGTTTCATTATGACATCCATCCCCATTAGTTCTACCGCTATGAGCTTGTACTGCTATTGAACTAAAGCAAAGGATTGCCATTAAAATTATTTTCTTCATATAAATTCTCGTTTTGTTTTGCCTTAGATATTACCACTTAATATCATGGTACTATCATTGATACATAAGGGATACTATTTAGGTGTTTTGTCTTTATATGTGTATGTAACTCGTGGTCTTGAGGTGATATTGTTTTTTACAAATCACACTCAATCCGAACCCGTAGTGGTCTTTAGGTCTGGCAGTAAATCGCCCACAGCCTTCATAGTTTCAAGTTGTGCTGCTGACTTGCTACCGTACTTTTTCTCTCTCTCTGCATTAGAAGCATCCTCCCTAATCATCGCTTTAACTTCTTCGGTGGACTTGCCGATACACTTTTGTGGGTTGAGCCGCTCATACTGTGCAGTAGTCATTGTCTTTTTGGCTTGGTGGGGCATGGATTTGAGCTTGGTGGTCTTCTTAGGCTGCCATTCAAATTTAAAGGCTGTGACTGTGCGACCGCGTTTGACACTGGTGTAGCTCGCTGTGATGTCTGAATGCTCGTTGATGTCTTTCATTGCTGGCTCTAATACATAATGTTTAAAGTCCCACAATTTGCTGTACTTGCCTTGAATATTGAATATCTCTTTCAACCAAGCGACCTCGGCGATGTGTTCGCTACCTTGCCAACGCATCAATAGCTCGTAAATTCTAACGCTGTAACTAGACCTGAACAGTAGTATGTTATTCAGGTTGTACTTAGTGAAGTTTTTAGTTAAGTCTGATAGATACGGTGTCATCTTTTGTGCAAACTGAATCGTTATTACCCCTAAGTTCTCTTCATAGGTTGCACTTGAAATCCATCGTGTCTTCAATGTCCTATTGTCATCAAGCTTAATGATAACTGACCGCTCGTATAATCTATCAACTGCATCCTTTAGATGCTTGTATGAATTATTACTGCTTAGACCTGATGCCTCTATTATTTCATTGGCTATCAATGTGTATTCGTCATCTTTAGTTAAGCCGCCCATGCTGTTTATCTGAGCAATACAGCCTAGTATAATTCTGCTTTCAAATATGCTGAGTGAGTAACAACTCTCTACAACTGCATTGTGTTTTACTACCACCAAATCACTTTTATCGGTCATCGCTGCCCCCTTTTTTTATAACGAAACTATATTTTTCATAACTCGTAAAGATGAAAAATATTTTAAGTATTATTATCTTTAGGATCCTTATTATACATGGCATTTTATTGTAACGAGTTTAATAAAATATATCTTTAGTCATGTCACCCCCTTTTACTCGTCATGTCACCCCCTTTTACTCGTCATGTCACCCCCTTTTACTCGTCATGTCACCCCCTTTTACTCGTCATTAGACCTCTACAGGTCGCATTATACGCGGCTTTAAAAATCCCTAAAAAGTAAAAAGTAAAAAGTAAAAAAAAAGGAAAAAATCAAAAGCAAATCACCTATCACAGTCATTTTTTATATTTATATTTTTTATCAGTTGACATCTCCACCCCATCATCATCGACAATTTAATCCTGAACCAAAATTAAATATCATGGTGAGGTAGGCATTAAAGTCAAAAGAAATAGTTAGCAAAGCAGTAGTGGTCTCACACATCAATCACGGTTACATATCAATGCGAAATCATCATACGACTGCAAAACCCCAATATCTCAAAATACATGCGTTACTGGAATGATTAAGAACTCAAACGCTTTGATGACAAAGAAATGCGAATGATTGGTTATGCCTATAAATGACGTTTGAATGGATTTTGTTTTACATCACTGATGATATGGACGTAATGATGCGATTATTTGCGATTTAACATAGGTATATGACATGCAATCGTGTTTTAGGTACGTTTGTATGTCAATGATGATTTTTGGCGTGTAAACGGCAGATTTTGACAATATTATCGTTGTAGTTCATTTGTGATATTATTGACTGAACTTAATTTGGGAAAAATTATGACGCGTACTACCAACACTGAAATCATTTGATGCCCTATCAATCCTGACATTTGAATGGATTTTGTTTTACATCACTGATGATATGGACGTAATGTGCTGCGTATAAAGCCTTTTGATGTACAATTATGCCAAAATTACGATTTAGTGCGTTATATGTCGAAATAAGCAAATATGGTTTGATGCCGTGGTCGTGCAATGATTAATGTCCTGTTATTTGCTGTTTTAAACGCTCTGTGCTGCGTGTAAATTGATTTTATGTATATCGGGTGTGGCATTTAGGATTTAAGGATGTAAAACGGCAGATTTTAAGGATTTACGTTGGATAAATTTATGATTAATAAAATACTAATACTTTTTTTATTTTTTACGTTATGTGGTTGTTCGAAGGTAAGTGATGATTTACCTGATGTCATCTCACTACTAAAAGAAAAAACGTCTAAAGAATACTTTGAAGAAAGAATATACGAATCTATAAAGGATGATAAGTTAGGTGAAGCTAAATCATATCAATCATTAGCAAAACTTATTGGTACGAAAATTGATAATTCTGAAATAAATAAAATGATTTCAGAAAATGATAATGCGTTTAATAATACTTGGCGTAGTGCAAAAAACATGACAACTGGTTTTGTTTTTGGTGAATCTGAAAATGCAGAACAATTTATGGGTGCTGTTGCGTCAGATATGATGGTTGTCGGTGATATTAGAGATTTTAGTAAAGAAACAATTAACTATGTCAATGATAATGAGGTTGATTATTTTACTTACAGTTTATCTGCATTGGGTTTAGGTGCGACTGTAGCCTCTGTTGCTACATTAGGGGGGGCAACGCCAGCAAAAGGTGGTATTTCTTTTTTAAAGATAGCGAATAAAACTAAAAAAATATCAAGTTCATTATTAGCTAATGTTAATAAGTTAGTTAAAAATTCGATTGATATAGGTTTACTGAAAAAACAATTAAAAAAAATAGATATTAAAAATGTATCACTACTAAAAAAAGAAATTAAAAAATCTTTTAATAAATCTACAGATTTAACAAAATTAGTAAAATTAACGAATAATATTAGTGATATTAAACGAAGTTCAGGTTCTTATTCAAATGCATTAAAAATAATAAAATATGCTGATACAACAACCGAAGTTTCTAAGTTAACCAAGCTATCAAATAAGTTTGGTAAAAATACTGTTTTAATACTTAAAATATTAGGTAAGAATGCATTTAAAACACTAGGGTTTTTTATGAGTATAGTTTATTATATTTGTGCTTCTATATTTTGGTTGTTTCAAATATCAATCTGGATGGTGTCGATAGTTATATTAAAAAAAGGATTTTTAGGAGTAGTTACATCAGTTACGTTAGTCGGTTTATCATATCAATTTTTATCATTTGGTATGGTTTATTCATTATTTTTTTAAATTTAATTATTAAGGAATTTAAATATGGGGTTATTTGATAAAGTAAAAACTCAAGCAAACTCTTTGTCTTCAGGACTAGGTGATGTTACATCAAAAATTAGTGGAGATATATTATCTTCTTCAAAAGAAAATGCTAAATTATTAGCTATAAAAGCAGATATAGCATCAATAGATGGACAATTAGAAATTGCTTATACGGAAATAGGAAAAAAATATGTTGAAAATTTAATTGATAATGGCGGTGAATCTGAATTAAATATTCAAGATACATTAAAATATATAGAACCCTTATTAGAAAAGAAGTCTAAATTAGAAAATGAAGCAATTGCAATAGAAAAGGAATTAAAAGACCAAATATTAATGCAGGAAAAACAAATATTTCAAAAGGAATTTGATAGTGAAAAATCAAAACTAGATAAAGCTTTAAAAATGGATGTTATAAGTCAAGAAGAATATGATATAAAGATAGAAAAAAGTAAGTTGAAATTAGATAACTTCGATAACATTAGAAAAGTAAAAAAACAATATGAAATGGAATTAATTAATGAAGATGAAATGAATGTAAAATTATCTGAGTTAGGTGTTTAATTAATGATGTTTTTTAAAAAATATAGTTTATTAGTTCCTGTTTTATTAAGTACTATCATTACCCCATCCTATTCTGCTGATTTTGAATTTAAATCTGTAAAAAAAGATGCTGAAGGTATTACTAATGAGGAAAAGAAAAATAATGTTGGGGAATATAAAGACATAATTGCATCTGGCTATGGTGTATCAGAAAAGAAAGCTACAAATAATGCTTTTAGGTCAGCAATACAACAATATGTTGGCGTTATTATTGATAGTGAAACTCAACTAAAAAATGGTAGCCTTATTAAAGATGAGATACTAACGGCATCAAATGGTTATATTCAAAAATATGATATATTATCTGTAAGTAATGATGATGGATTATTTGAAGTTGAAATAAAAGCAGTTGTCAGGACACAAAAAATATTTAATAAAGTAAAATCATTAAATATAAATACAATATCATTTTTAGATTCAAAAAATACTCAAGCAAGAGTAGAAACAAAATTACAAAGTAAACAAGATATAAGTAAAATATTATCTAAATCATTGAAAGAATTTTATAGCGTTGATTCTTTGCAAGAAATGTTATCTATTAAAATAGAAAAAGCTAAAGTAATGGAAGATAAGGTTAAGGATAACAAAGTTCCTCTTGCAATAACTTATTCACTTAGTGTTAATTATGATTCTTATTTAAATAAAGTAACTAAATTAGAGAATGTATTTAAAAATTTAGGTGGAAAAAATATAAAAAGATTAGACCTTCCATTTATGCAAGGTAGTTATTTAAAGTCTAAAAATAGAGATAAAGTAAAAAATAAGATAAAAAATAATAAAAAATCTTTTTTTATTATTAAGAAATATGGTGACAGTTATGTTTCAAGTGCTTGGATTTTACCTATAGAAATATTTAATAATGATTGGTATAAAAGATCAGAAAAATTATCTTTTAATAAAATGTTCGATATTATATTAGAGGTAAAAGGTGATACTGTAATTTTAGCTAGAAATATAACAAATACTCTATATAGAAATTCAGCTGATACATTTGTGTCAAGTTTTTCTCATGATATGTATAATAATCGATTTCATGTAAAAAATAAATTTAATGGAATAAATTTTATATTTTTAACTGATATGGCTTTAAAGGATCATAAAGAAACTACACGTGAAAAACTAATGATAGACTATGAAGCATATATTCCAATTAATGAAGTTGGTAATATAAAAACAATATCAATAGAACTAGAACAAAAATAATAAATATGAAGAATAAAAATATATTTTTAGCATTACCAATAGCTGTCCACTTATTATATTCCCCAGTGGTATTTTCAGAAGAAAATTATGATGAAGAAGTATATGAGTATGTAGAAGATGTTGCAGCATCACCTGAACCTATATATGAAGACCCAACAGGTGTTCAAGTTAAGTTCAATGATGATGGCACGATGAGAGCTATAATAGCTTCGGGTGAATCCGAATTAAGGTTTGGTGATAGAAAAGATATTCGTCAGGGGCTAAAAAAAGCAACAATGCGAGCAAAAGCACATATTGCTAAATTTATGAATGAAAGTATTAGCTCAAAAGATGTTATGAATGAAATTACTAATATAGCATCTAAAGATAATAGTAATGGAGATTCAGAGGCTAATCGTGAGGTTATTGAATCTCAAGTTGAAACTTTAAAAAATTCAGCTAGTGCTATATTATCAGGAGTTGTTACTTTATCACAAGATATTAATAAAACTGAAAAATATGTAACAGTAACAGTTGGGGTTAAAGAACAAACGATTAATGCTGCTAGTAATATTAGTAATAAAATAGGAGCAGGGATACAGAAAGGACAGCAATATAAAAACAACAATAGGTCGTCTAATCAAGGAAGTAATGGTAATAATTCGTCAAGAAGTTCTGGCGGGCGAGAAATAAGAAGAAGTAAAATGTACGATGATTTTTAAGGGGTATATTTTATTATTATCTGTATGTGCTATTAATTTAGCACATGCTGGATATCCTAAAATCGATGAAAAATATTTCAATGGTGTAGAAAAAGTAATTTCTATTGAAGATGCTGGCGACAAATATTTAGCTGTTTTAGCAAAACGTACTATAAAAATAAAACAAATAAAATATAAAAAACAAAAGTATTTAGAGTTAAATTCTAAGAAATATATTTTAAAATACATTAAATCAAATAGTAAAAATGTTAAACTAATTGAATTTTCTAATTTCAAAGTGGTAAAATATTGGGAGAAAGCTAATATTTCTTATTTGATTTCAATTATAAATATTAAAGATATAAATATTGTTAAGAATGTATTTGTTGATTTTAAAGTTGATGTTGAGGATGTAGTTGTTGAAAATAAAGAAAAAAATAACAATGAATCAAAATTAATAAAAAAAGTTAATGCCAATACTAAAGAAGATATAGATTATTTGTCTAAAAATGATTTAATGATACTTTATTTAAAGTCATTAGAAGAAGGAAATATTGAATTATCTAATAAATACTTTAATAAAATGAAAGGCAGTCATGAAAAATAAAATAGTAATTATAATGTTTTTTTTATTAACATTCGCATTTAATCAATCAGTCTTCGCTAAAAAAATACCAAAAGAACTTAAAAATTTCGTAAAAAATATTGAAATTTATGAAGGAGTTGAAGTTATAGTATTTAATGAAAGTAAATATATAATTTCTGTGTCCTCATCAAATATATTGGGAAGTATGCCGAAGGATAAAATAATGGCAATGAAGATAGCCAAACAAATATCTGATTCAAATATATCTAAATTTGTAAACGGGGAAGATATAAATATAAAAGAGTCATTGAAATCAATGAGAATAACTAGAATTATTAATGATAATAAAGAATTAATAAAAGATGAAGAAATTTATAATGAATTTATTAAAACTAAATCAAGTGGTGCATTAAAATATACAAAAAATATAAGATGGAGGGATAATGATGTATATTTCGTTGCAACTTTATTGAAATTAAAGTAAGTTATCTATTAAAAAATTAATTATTTTTTAGGTGTTAATATATATTTTAACTATAAAATTTCATTCATGATTTTTCTTTAAAACCAAGAATCATTTAATTCATAATAAGAATTATTATCTTTTATAAAATCTCCAATATCATCGTAAGTATCTAATAGATCTTCTTT
>ENA-OSET01004724-OSET01004724.1-sediment-metagenome-genome-assembly--contig:-NODE-4724-length-11895-cov-2.919614_pt1 | contig 11895 bp, 6 predicted proteins | sample MGYA00237882_ERZ534229 | MGnify/ENA primary metagenome ERZ534229 (study PRJEB26408, sample SAMN06266212) | sediment metagenome | isolation source: Hudson Canyon methane seep mesocosm | place: USA:Hudson...
TAGGCCTGTTTAGTCCAGGTTGACCCTGACCTGGTGTAGACCCAAACTGCGCCTATAAAGCCACCCGTTTGATTGTTTTCAACGCCGTTGATACCTGTCGAAACACCGTGTTCATAGGGGGTTCCAACCACCAATGTATTGCCATCATCCGACAGTGCAACAGAAGAACCAAACTTCAACGAACCACTGCTGATATAGGAAGGCTTAATATAGGCTTGTTGAGTCCAAGTGCTACCTGAGCGTGTAAACACATACGCCGCGCCAATTTCATTGCCATGAAGTATATTGGTTTGATCCCCATTAATGCCTGGAGAAAGACCGCTTTCGCCGGGTGCGCCCACCACTAGAGTGTCTTGAGCCAAGGCAAGGCTTTGTCCAAATTTGAAACCACTACCAAAATATACAGGAAGGTGTTGCTGAGCAAAATTTGAGGCCTTAAGGTAAGCTTGTTGGCTCCAGTCTCCTGATCCATTTTTAGTATAAACATAGACCGCACCAGAGCTTACCAGACCGTCATCCTCTTCATCACCAAGCACACCGCTTCTTTCGCCTATTGAACTTACCGCTAGAGTGTCACCAAATAAAGAGACTCTACTCCCAAATGAATCACCCGCATCCGTGTTGGATGCTTTGATATATGCCTGCTGAGCCAAACCACCGCTTGCAGACTCACGTGTAACAGTAATCGTATAGGTCGTTGTTGTACTATTTTCGGCGGTGACAATAACGCTAATTTGGTTGGCGCCAGTACTTAACGCAATCACGCCACTGCTTGACCCATTAGCCACGGCATTGCCATTAACTGTAATTGTCGCATTCGTATCTGTGGTAGTGGGTGTAAGCCGAGTTGATGTCACTCCAAATGTTACCGTTGAGGTGTAGCTTGTCTGGCTGGATTGAAATGTCTGATCCAATGTTAAGGCTGACAAGGACATCGCCGATAACGATGAGTCGGTACTATGATCTGCGCAACTAACTGACACGGAATTTATATCTGCCGCTGAAATAGTGCCCGATCCATTGCTGATGGTGCAGGTCTGTCCTTCGGGTTGAGTTGAAACGGATACATAATAATTGGTAGAGTCATTAACAGGGACTACGAAAGTAAAATTTCCGTTCTCAGTTAGTGTCAAATCATCATGATTGCTCTCACTAACACTGTTGCGAAGCACGATAGTTCCATTTAGGCCACTGATACTCCCACTTACTGTGTAGCGTCTACCGATATCACTATTGACTGTTGATACAATACTATTGTCAATAAATGCTGAGGTATTGGCATTCGTCAGAAGGTCATTGACAGAAGTGGAGAGTGCGCCTTCATCAACAGTCGTCACGTTGTCAGATATATAATCATCCAGTGCGGAGCTAGTGGGCGGGATAGATGCGTTCAGTAGTTGCTGGGTGATGGCTGCCAAGACGACGCCGTAGCGATCATTTTCGCTGATACCGCTTATACTTTCCAGAGGTGTTGGGGCGACCTCTGTCAGATTAATTCCATCCAAGCCAAATTCATCTGCCACCGTGTCTATAAAAGTATTCACCGTGGATAAATCTAGGTTGCCGGTCGCCGCATTTTCAGCGCGTTGAAAAGCGATTTCGGTTAGCGGTGTCGCGATTATATCCAATGTTCCGGACGCAGAATTATCAATAACGCCTGAACGGATAACAAAATCTGCTGCCAGTGTGACTACGGTGCCTGTGGCTTCATCGGTATAACTTCCGCCCGTAAAACTTGCATATACAGGGCCGTTATAGGTGACATCCTCAAATGAAGCGTTGCCATTAACTGTCGTTACCGGGCCAGCGACGATATTGTTATCGGAATCACGTAATGTTGCCGTAGCGCCCGTTACCGGGCCTTTACTGTATGTGGCATTGACCGTAGTACTCGTTTGAGAGTTAGCATTATTACTGCCCCCACTACAACCTGCCAAACCGATTAATAATAGCGGCAGTAGCAAAACAGTACTTAATTTTAATGCTTTAGAAGATTCGAGATTTCTATTGTTAATGCTACGCATAATATACACCCAATTATTATTTCTGTTTTCCCTGACCGGTCAAATACAAACGACTACAGTTACATTTCTTTGGTTTCTGCAGACGTTATTTTCATTATTGTCAGCCACAAAATTTTTGTAGGTATTTTATCAAAACTTTATTTTCGACCTTGTCATCAGAAATAATGACAAATCTGTCTTTGTTTATTGAGTGGTCGAGCCTTTTCATCATCTAAACTCTGGGTTATCTTGTATGAAAGTTGACCATTAATTAGGATGATGTGTACTAATGGAACTAGTAGAAGTTAACTGTTTAGTGGTTGAGGATGACCTTCAAATCACCGCCTACTTATCGGCTCTACTCAGTGAACAGAGTTGGGTTAAAAGTGTTACTAATGTAGCGACATTGGTAGACGCAGAAGTTGCATTGGGGTCCCAATGCTTTGATCTTATTTTACTGGATGTCAGCCTTCCTGATGGTTCCAGCATCGAGAAAATTCCCGCGTATAAAACGAAACAGCCTAATTCGAAAATTTTAATTTTTACTCAACATGAAGATGAAGAGATGGTTTTGACTGCCTTTTCAAATGGTGCCGATGGGTATTTGGTTAAATCGACACAGCAAGAAGAGCTTCTTTCGATGATTCGGTCGCAAATGTCGGGAGGTACGCCAATGAGTCCTTCAATTGCAGGGTATCTGCTTAAAAAAATACGCCGAATACCTAGCCCTAAAAACCCACTAAGTGACCGAGAATATCAAGTTTTAAAACTACTAACCAAGGGCTGTTCTTACGATGAAATTGCGGAGCTAATGACCGTTAAAAAGACGACGGTTGCTACTTATATTCGTCGAATTTATGAAAAACTAGGCGTAAAAAATCGCACAGAAGCGATATTTGAGGCAAGCCATTCTGGTTGGCTTAGCCTAGGCGACTAGAATTATGAGCGAGGTGACAATTGACAATAGTGAAATACATACGCGCATTTCTTCACTTAGCCCTATAACCATTACGGTATTTCTCGCCATCGCTTTCCTAATAGCTGTGTCGGTACTGTATATCGCATTTCAGCCCTTGAAATTTGAAGGGGCAACTATTAATTCAGCAAATTATGCCCCCGGCTATGTTCAGGAGTCTGTTGTAAGCGAAAAGGGTCCACAATTATTTACCCCGGTCAGTTTGCCATTTTCACCTGATATTCAAGACGCAACAGCTCAAACAGGCACTTATTTATTACAGTTTAAAAATCCCACGTATATTGAGCCCGTTGTTGTCTTTCACTCCATTCAAGACTCTGCGAAGGTTTGGCTTAATGACGTACTTATAAACGAAATTGGCGAAATCGATGTACAACCAAGCCATATTCCACCGAGGAATCGGCATAATCCAAATTTGATCAGGTTGCCGCCTGAACTTCTTAAAGATAACAATAGGCTGGAATTGCATGTGCGTTCGAAGTGGGAAGCTGCATTGGGCCCAGTCACCATTGCTGAACACAAAGATGTTAAAACAGACCTTTCATGGCACCAGTTCTGGCGAGTTAATTTTCTCTGGGTGGGAATATCCTTTGCGGTGCCAATGGCACTATTCTTTTTGTCCGTCTGGTTCTTTCATCGACAATCATCAGAATATTTGTGGTTGGGTATTGTTATGGCTGTGTGGCCGTTCAACACGTTTCCTATGACCTTCACAAATACAGCCCTCAATGAAAAGATCACAACATTATTACAAGAACCCAGCAATTTATTATACGCAACAGCTTTAGTCAGTTTTACGTTTGTCTATCGCGGCACATATGAATGGGCGATTCGGTATATCTGGAAAATTACTGCCATTATTTATATATTATTTTCCCTCTATATTTTGTTTCCCTGGCTTCCCCTGCCGGCAGGGCTTGGTCTAGGTGTTTTATATGGGTGGATTGCCTGTGTTAGTTTATTTTCTTCATGGGTGATACTTGCCAATGTTTATGAGCGACGGAATATTCGTTCACTATTAATGGCGATGTCAGGAATAATTGTGGAGACAATTGCGATCTGGGATATGCTGCCGCTCTTGGGTGTTGTGGACGGCGAACCCCTTACCTATATCGTGCAATGGGGAGTTATCACTGTGTTGATATGTTACAGCAGCGTGATGAGTTACGAGTTGGCACTTGCTTTACAAAAATCGGATCAATACAACAATGAATTAACCAGAGAGGTCGACAAGCAGACGAGCCGACTAAAAAAACAATACAATGACATTATTTATCTAGAGAAACAGCAAGTCATGTCGGATGAGCGTTCTCGCTTGATCTCTGATATGCACGATGGCACTAGTGGTCAAATTGTATCTATTATTGCAGGATTAAAGTCTGGCAAACTATCGAATGAGCAAAGTGTTCAACAGCTTCAATATTGTCTTCAAGATTTACGACTCATTCTGGACTCAATGAATGCGCATGCAACGGACGATCTTGCAAGTGCATTGGGGCTATTTAGGCAGCGTGTTGACCCTTTGCTGGTGGGGGCGGGTTTAAAAACACACTGGAAAACAGCCTATATATCTGATGAAATTCGATGCAGCCCAAAGGTACTTCTAAATATTTTTCGTGTTATGCAAGAGGCGTTAACCAATGTCATCAAGCATGCAAATGCTTCCGAAGTTAAGGTGTTTGCTGAGGAAGTCGATGGGCGCATATCATTACACGTCATTGATGATGGAGTTGGCTTGCAAAAAGGATCTATTCATAATGGGGGTTATGGGTACGCCTCCATGAAAAAGAGAGCGTTTGATATTGGCGGGACATTGTCACTTGAAAATCACGTCTCGTCTGGAGTGGAAATGCGTCTCCAGCTAAACAATGATTAATTTCTTTCCAGTGCTATCCGTGGAAGGTTCGATCTTTTTGACACGCCTCGTATAAGCCGCCAATAATTGCGGCTTATTCAACTTATTGTTCTCTACATTAACCTCCACCGTTAGTGTCACTGAAAGAGCGAACTTCTCAGCGTGTTATGGCTTGATTTCATTGGTATTGATCCAAAACTTTGTTTTCCGTTTCTGCTATGTTGAACGGGCGTCAAGCCAATACAGGCTGACGACTCTCGCCCTTTAGCCTAATGCCTCGTTTGGTTTAATGCTATTTTTAACTGAATAGCACAAATGGGATCGACACCTTCTAAAGACTGAAGTCGTAGAGATGGCTTATCTTTTGAAACCTATTGATTCAGATGCATCGAAACAAGTTTTATTTTTTCAAGTAATGCCTAAAAATATCCTATCTAAGAACTTGACTCTCACCCTAGGGTGAAGGTTTATGATCAATGCTGACTAACGACAACAAAGGAATCCGCATGAATCAAGTCAGTTTTGTAACCGGTGCTAATGGGCACTTAGGAAATAACCTTGTCCGTTTACTATTATCAAAAAGAGAGTCAAAAGGAGAAACGGTCAAAGCAGGTGTTAGAGATATCAAAAATACTGACGCATTTACAGGGCTAGATTGCGAGCTAGTCTATGCAGAAATGCTAAATGAAGAGGCCATGTCAGAGGCGCTTATAGGTGTTGATATACTTTATCATGTAGCAGCAGTATTTAAGCATTGGGCTAAAGACCCTCAGTCTGAAATTGTTCAAGCAAACTTGAAAGGCACTGAAGTTGTACTGAAAGCTGCCGCTAAAAACGGTGTTAAAAAGATCGTTTATGTTAGCTCTGTAGCAGCTGTAGGGCATGATGGTAGTGCGCTTGATGAACATCATTGGAACACCGAAACTAAAAATGCGTACTATTACTCCAAAATCATATCGGAACAAAAAGCCTGGGAATTAGCAAGGGCACTAAATTTAAATATGGTGTCAGTACTTCCTTCAGCAATGGTCGGCCCGTATGCCTTAAATTTAACAGACACTATGAGCTTTATAGAGTCAATTAGATTAAAAAAGCTACCCTTTGACCCTAACTTTCATTTCAACTTTGTTGATGTAAGAGATGTCGCGAAGGGTTTGCATGCTGCCAGTATAAAAGGGAAAAACGGTCAACGCTATATATTGGCTAACGAAACATCATCAGGTCTCAATCGGGTTATAGAGGCGGCGAATACAACGAAGTTGAACTATCGAACTTTGCCCAAATCGCCTAAGTGGTTCCTTCTTTTTGTCGCCTGGTGTATGGGTATAAAATCAAAATTAAATGGGAAACCCGCCGATTTAATTAACAGCCAAATCCATTTATTCTATGGCGTAAAACAAGAATACGATATCAATAAAGCCAAGCGGGAACTCGGTTTTTCACCTAGATCCGACATCGATGCTTTAAAATCAGCGTTCACATATTTAGAACAAAAAGCGTTAACCCATGCTTGAGTAGTGTCAGTGTGACGAAAATAAGCCCCAATGGAGACCACCAACTATTATGGTAACCGGCACAGGTATGTGGCGGTTAGCAAGGCTGTTGAGTCAGTAGCGTTATATCCATGCGCGGCGTCGTAAAATGAGAGGGTGAACCATGGATAAGAATGCTGAACCATCTCAAAAAGTTGCAAAGAAAAACTATGAAGTTTATTTTCTGCAACGATGACGTAAAAATTTATAAGTCACCTTTAAAATTAGACTAACTCTAATTTTTAACACTGCCGACCAAGTGTCGAGCCTATTCACCTGAGTTTAGTATAGTCTTCTCAGTGCAACAGGTTATTTGGTTTCAAGCATTTTAATGATGGTCTTCACTTTCTGGTCGGGAGGAAGGTGGTAGCTTACTGGTATTGGGTAGTAGCGGCTTCTTTTTCCGCTTGCTATGGCTTCTGTTGTGTTCCAGCTTTCTTCTTTAATTAACGTGTCATCCTCATTAAATAGTTGACTTTTAAAGGTGATTTTTGTGATTGTGAGAGGGCTTCTATTTTCAATTGAAACTAGCAACGGGCCTTTCGGGTCTTGTATATGTGTTACTTTTAAATACTTGTTGGGATTATCGTTTATGTCCAAACGAGCAAGCTGTTTTCGTGCTTCAGAGCCCGTTTTACTATGGCTTGTGGCAGCTTGGGTGAAATAGTCGATGGCTTGGTCTTCATGACCATTTTGCTGAAATAAATTGCCTAACTGTAATGCCGCTGAGCTGGAGGGTAGTAAGGCCATACTGTGCATTAAATCAGCTTGCGCATTTTCTGTCTGATTTAAGGCAAGGAAGGAATTAGCGCGTTTTAAATAATATGAAAACTGCTCTGGATTCAACTCAGTGGCTTTGTTATGGGCAATTAGAGCTAGTGTAGGCTCACCTTGTTTGTCATAAATCCCACCGAGAATCGATCTAAAAAGTGCTTCGTTAGGTTCAATTTCGATGGCTTTATTGATCAGCCAAAGTGCTTTTTTGTCATCTTTCTTAGCGTGCGCTACGTTAGCTTTGTCTGCAAACTCGTAGGCCTCGAGCTTGCTCATTAAATAGGATAATGCTTCTCGGTATTCTCTTTTACCGGTAAAATTTCCTGCGCTAGGATACTGTTGCTGATGTTTTTTATTTTCACTCACACGTTCTTGTGATGGTGGATGAGATGCAAGTAAACCTTCGAACCATGAGCTTTCTTTTCCTTTTGAGAATGAAAGAAATAACTCTTGAAGCTCAACAGCACCTTGCAAGTTGTAACCTGTTTTTGCCATGTATTTCATGCCATATTGGTCTGACTCCAATTCATGATCTCTGCCATACTTGGATGTGGTTAATTGTGCGCCTAAACTTGCGCCACCAATAATTAAATCACGATAGTCATTATTTCCAAGTGCTAGCCCCAGGCCTTGAACGCCTACTTGCGTGAGCATGTTGTCTCTCATTCGTTGGGCACCATGTCGAGCTGCCGCATGCACGATTTCATGACTTAGGACCGCAGCCAGTTGGGCTTCATTTGTAAGTTTTGTTAGCAGTCCTCGGTTAATGGCTATTTTCCCCGAAGGCAATGCCCAAGCATTGGGAACCGAATTATTTAAAACCACAAATTCATAGGGTAAGCCAGGTTGGTCGCTGACAGCCGCTAACGTTTGGCCAACTTTGTTGATATAAGCGCTTAGTTTAGGGTCTAACAGATATTGACCACCTTGGGATTGTTGTGAGGGCTTGTACTGTTCCTTGCCTATTTTAACTTCTTCAGAAAGTGAGGCGAAAATAATCTGTTTTTCACCGGTAACCGGATTGACTGAACAGGCACTAAGAAATATTGAAAGGGCTAATATGAGAAAAGGGATGGCATATGGCATAGTGAAAGCTCGATAAAATTTGTATAGGCTATTGTGCGATAGGGGGAGATGAGTATACAAGTTTGTTTTATTTTTTCTCTGTGGCTTCCATTCGCTATACTATGTGTTTTGTAGGTAGGGGCATAGGAACATGGGCAGTAGGGTTAGTGTTCGCCTGCAAAAAGCGAAGGACTTTGCTGGAAAATAACTTTTTATATTTACAGGATAGTGAATGAGAGACGAAACGGAGTTGTTTGCTCAAGTTGATAGCTTTGTGCGTGTTTTAGCGCAATGCCAAGAACTGGGTATTAAAGTGGTCACGGCTAGGGAGAATGAATTGATTCTTGAGTTGCCCTATAGCCAAAAAATTATTGGCAACCCCGACACGGGTGTGATTCATGGTGGTGCGATTACTACCTTGATGGACACGACAGCGGGTGCAGGTGTGTTATGTGGCATGTCAGAATTTGAGTTATGCCCCACGCTCGATCTTCGAGTCGATTATATGCGTTCAGCCAAGCCTGGTCAGTCGGTGTATGCACGAGCAAGTTGTTATCGAAGTACTAAAAATATTATTTTCATGCGATGTGAGGCCTATCAATTTGACCGGACGGTGGCTCACTGTGTTGCAACGTTTATGCGGATGGGAAAGAAAGGCATACCCTCTTTAGATGCGATGACCCGTAATATTCGGTCTCATCAGGCCGGTATGGATACGTTACATACGGTCGATGTTGACTTTAAACGCGTTATTGATCGTGTCAGGGCTGAACAAAACTTTGCTGAACTCGCCAATGTTATCCCTTATGCCAAATTGATAGGCGTAGAGTTTGATCATCAGGGCGACAAACTGTCTTTTAGATTAAAGCAACGACCGAGCAACATTGGCAACCCGATTCTACCGGCGATACATGGTGGCGTGTTGGGTGGTTTTATGGAGCTATCGGCAGTTCTGCACCTGTTGGTATCACCAAGCACAATTAAGTTTCCCAAGATAATAGACTTTTCCATCGATTATTTGAGAGGGGCACGTGACGCTGATGTATATGCGATATGTGAGGTTACTAGGCAGGGGGGGCGTGTTGCTAATGTTGAGGTTCATGCTTGGCAAGATAATAAAAAAGAGCCCATTGCCTTGGCGAGAGCTCACTTTTTGCTTGAAGACTAAAACCTACCTGTTTTTATTTAGGCCAGTTTTACTTAATGACCTGGGTATGCCGTGGAGTCCGTCTTTAAGCGATATATTTGGTAAGGCCCGTGTTCGGCGATATATTTGTCGGGTTTGGCGATGACAAACTGAAGCGAACTGGCTGTGACGTATAACCAGCCATCCGGGCCGAAGCTAAATCCATCAGGCCAGCGTAATTTAGGATCCTTGATCAGTGTCTCAAGGCTGCCATCTGTTTTCATTCTGACGATGGCTGAATGCTCAAGGTCGCTGATATAGATGTTGCCGGCATCATCTGTTGTAATGCCATCACTCATGGTTTTGTCACCATACGCTTCAACAGTCTGGGCAAGTTGCTCAGCCGATAAGCTTTCATCGTTAAGGTCTTTGATACGAATACGGTGCATCTGTAGGTCAGTCACAGGGGCAAAGTAGAGCCATTCCTCTTTTCTATCCAAAGCGATCGAGTCAACACCGGGGCGGACGGCAAACACACCAAACATCAGCATTTTTGTATCTTCAACATAGGGTACGTAATAATCTGGATCTACAGAATCGTGACCGCTTAAAACTGACCTAGCTGATTTATTCAGTACATCATAAATAATGAGCGAAGGGCTTTTTCCCAAAATACTGGCATTGGCGATATAGATGCGTGTGCCATCATGGCTAACTTGAAAGTCATTTAGGTGAGAACCTAGGCCGGCTATATCTGAGCTGAACTGGTACTGATGTACAGTTTTCATTGTATTAATATCAATGGCGACGATTTTCGGTGTTTCCTGGCCATGATCCGCATAATCTAATAGCCATAAACGATCCTGCCTATCGAGTCGCATCGACAAAACGGTATGAAGTTTAACGTCTAGTTTCAGCTCCTTCGCTTCTCCCTCTACTAATTCTGCAATGCCGTAAGGCGGAAAACCTTCAGGGTGAAAGGTAAAAAATACTCTACCTGTTTTAGATACGGCAATATTACCCGGCGGGAATTCAAGGTCAGCTATTTTTTCTAGAGATGAGGTCGGCAGTGTTGCCTCTGTGGTGCGATCGGGAAAAACATCGCCTCCACCGTAGACGGCGTCTAACACAGCGGCTGAAATGCCGATAAACAGAACGCAAGAAAATAACACAATGGCAAGGCTTCGAATCATAATGTTTCTATCAACTTGTAGGGTGAGTAGTAATGAGGGAGGTATTAAATCATATTCGTCAAAATAAGCGAATGCGCTTGAAAAAAAAAATGCCACCCCCACATAGAATCCATGGTTATAAGGTTTCATTAGAAACTTATTTTCAGACGAAATTTTTAAGTCGAACTATAGAGAAAATACATTAACCGTCTTTTTGAATAATCCGAAATTGAGAGAATAGCTTTTATGTCAACAGCAGAAACGAAACAAGAAACCCTTGGCTTTCAAACAGAAGTAAAGCAACTTCTAAACTTGATGATCAATTCACTATATAGCAATAAAGAAATATTCTTGCGTGAATTGATTTCAAATGCCTCCGATGCGGAAGATAAGTTACGCTTTGAAGCACTTTCAAATAATGCATTATATGAAAATGATGGCGACTTAAAAATTCGTTTAGCATTTGATGAAGAAGCGAAGACGGTGACCATTAGTGATAATGGTATTGGTATGAATCGTACTGAAGTAGTCAGCCATTTGGGTACCATTGCGAAATCGGGTACAGCTGACTTTATGAATAAGCTAAGCGGTGATAGTAAGCAAGACTCTCAGTTGATTGGTCAGTTCGGAGTTGGTTTCTATTCCGCATTTATTGTGGCTAAAAAAGTAGATGTATTTACTCGTAAAGCCGGTGCAGATAAATCTGAAGGTGTGCATTGGAGTTCTGAGGGAGAAGGTGAGTTTACGATCTCAGACGTTGAGAAAGTTAGCCGCGGTACTGAAATTGTTCTTCACTTAAAAGATGATGAAACTGAGTTTGCAAATGGCTATAGGTTACGTGGTTTAGTAAAGAAATATTCTGACCATATTGCTTTTCCAGTGATCATGTTATCAGAGCCAACGCCTGCGCCTCCTGCTGCAGAAGGTGAAGAGCAACAAGAACCAGATGCGCCAAAAGACGAAACAATTAATGAAGCAACAGCGCTTTGGGCTTTATCTAAGTCTGAAGTAAAAGACGACGAGTATAAGTCGTTTTATAAGCATATTTCTCATGACTACCAAGACCCAATGAGCTGGTCTCATAATCGAGTGGAAGGCAAGTTTGAGTATACAAGTCTTCTTTATATTCCTTCAAAGGCACCTTTTGACTTATATAACCGTGAAGTACCAAAGGGTCTTAAGCTATACGTTCAACGTGTATTTATTATGGACGAGGCTGAACAGTTCTTACCGCTGTATCTACGTTTTGTTAAGGGTGTAGTCGATTCAAAAGATCTTTCTTTGAATGTTTCTCGTGAGATTCTTCAAAGTGATAAAACAGTTGATAGTATGCGTACGGGTTTAACCAAGCGTGTATTAGATATGCTAAGCAAAATGGCTAAAAATGATGCT
>ENA-OSET01004726-OSET01004726.1-sediment-metagenome-genome-assembly--contig:-NODE-4726-length-11894-cov-33.652281_pt1 | contig 11894 bp, 10 predicted proteins | sample MGYA00237882_ERZ534229 | MGnify/ENA primary metagenome ERZ534229 (study PRJEB26408, sample SAMN06266212) | sediment metagenome | isolation source: Hudson Canyon methane seep mesocosm | place...
ATTGTGCCAGTGCTGATGTGATGGGTAGAAATATGTTTAGACGGGTTGAAGTCGGTTTTCCATTGGAAGATAAAACTATTAAAGCCCGTGTATTACAAGATTTAGAGTATTATTTACAGGATAATAAGCAAGCATGGATTATGCAGGCGAGTGGTGATTATATCAAGGCAGACATTCAGGATGAGACAGAAATGGGCTATCAAGTTCAAACAGCGTTAATGCAGGCGTATAGGGAGCAAAATTAGGTCAAATAACCTATCAGTAAGTCATTTAGCATATTAAATAATAACAATGACGTAATGATGTAATATTATTAATTTCTAATTAAGTGTTTGATAAATAGCATATTTATAATAAGTTATTTAAAGGTGGCATTTCTTTTGCTTTGTAGAGTATTACTATAGGCAAAAATAAGAATAACACTATGAAAAAAATAATTTTTAGTACGCTGGCTTTAACATTGAGTGGCTATGGTGTCGCTCATGCTGAACAAATGAATACATTTAATGGAACGTCTCATAATAAAACAAAAATGCATCATATTGATAAGCGTTTAAGACATATTGTGCGTGATTTGTCATTAACAGGCTCACCTGTACGTGAAAGCCATGATTTACCACATATTACGGATGATAAAGCACAATTAGGTATGGAGCTATTTTATTCTAAATCTTTAGGGGGTGATCAAGACTCGGCTTGTGTAACGTGTCATCACCCTGTTTTAGGTGGAGGCGATAATTTATCATTGCCGATTGGAACAGAGGCAGATAGTCCCGATTTATTAGGGGAAGGGCGCAGCAATGACGCAGCAATTAATAATCCAGAAGGGGGGCCGCCTGTTCCACGAAATGCTCCAACGACATTTAATACCGCATTATGGGATCAGGTTTTATTTCATGATGGTCGTCTTGAAAGTTTAGATAAAACAGCCACTCAAAATGGTTCAGGTGCGGCAGGTATTCGTACGCCTGATTCAGCCTTGGGTGTTGCTGATCCTTTAGCAGGACAAAATTTAGTACAAGCACAAGCACGGTTTCCTGTGACATCACGTGAAGAAATGAAGGGTTTTGAGCATGATAGTTATAATAACCAACAAATTCGTGAATTTTTAGCCGGACGTTTAGGTGGTTATGGTGATGCAGCAAATGATTTGGATAGCCCCGATTATTGGTTAGCAAAATTTCGAGAAGTATTTAATGCCGCGGATGGCACGGCAGAAGAATTAATTACTGAGCAAAATATTTCACATGCTATTGGTGAATATGAACGTTCTCAAGTCTTTGTTGATACTCCTTGGAAGCGTTATGTAGAAGGTGATAAAAACGCTATTTCTATGCAAGCTAAAGCAGGAGCGATATTATTTTTTACACCAACTGAAAATGGTGGAGCAGATTGTGCTAGCTGTCATTCGGGTGATTTCTTTTCTGATGAAAGTTTTCATAATGTTGCTATGCCGCAAATTGGTTCAGGTAAAGGTGATGGGGCAGATGGCTCTAAAGATTTTGGGCGTTCACGTGAGACAGGGCAAGATGCTGATAAATTTGCATTCCGTACGCCAAGCTTATTAAATGTGGAAGTCACAGGGCCTTGGTCTCATGCAGGTGCTTATACGTCGCTTAAAGGCGTGGTTAAACACATGTTAAACCCTCAAAAAGCAATTGATGGATACGATTTTGCACAATTAGGTCAAACGAGTATTCGTAACCTTGATAAATTAGTCGAAAATACCCAAGAAGCTCGCAATCATGCAAGTTTTACAATATCTGAAAGTGATTTTACTGAGCAACAAGCCGATGATATTGTCGCATTTTTGAAAACACTGACCGATCCTTGTGTTAAAGATAGAGCGTGTTTAGCACCTTGGATTCTTGATAGTGATTTAATTAGTGATCCCAATGGCGATCAATTAAATGCTGTTAATAATGAGGGCAATTTATTTTAGTTTGCATTATTTAAGAATAAATCCCATCTAAAGTGTATATAAAAAATGATGGGGTTTTTAAAGTTCGATATTGGGGCGTAGGCTTTAGCTTACTATTTAAAAGGTAGACTTAAAGTCTACGCCCCATACATAAATATGATTTTCAATATGGACGGGGTTTACTCAACTTTATTCCGGCTTAAACGGGCAGTCCTGAATCTTAACCAGATCACCCACATCAATTCTTGAAAATAAATCAATAACATCAGTATTCTTCATACGAATACAGCCATGAGACTCAGGCTTTCCTTGCATTAACTCATCAGGACAGCCATGAATATAAATATATCGCCATGTACTATCTACATTGCCATAGCGATTAAAGCCAGCTTCTAATCCCCCTAACCATAATATTCGACTTAAAATCCAATCTCGGTTAGGAAATTGTTTCGCTAGTTCAGGCGTGTAAATTTCACCAGTTAAGCGTCTACCGATAAAGACGCTATTTAATTCAGCCCCTTTACCAATTTTCGCCCGTATTTTATGCAATCCTCGCGGTGTGCATTCTGAGCCTTTTTGTTCGCCTGCTCCATTTTTAGCCGTTGAAATTGCATAGCATTTTATACTTTTACCTTGTTCAACAATATTTAATGTTTGGCTTTGAATGCAAACTTTTAACACTCGCATAAAGTGCGGTTGTTGAGGGTCTGTGATTGTATAACGGCTTCTGCCCATTCATTTTACTCCGTATATGCATTCCCACGCGGGAGCGTGGGAACGAGGTTGGTTTGTGTGGGTGGGGCGGAGCAGGCTCTCGCTCCCATGCTCCTGTGTGGGAGTGTTTATGGCTTATCCGTAACATCTTCGGTTTTGTAGAGGGTATAGCCCTCATAGTAATAGCTGGCATCAATGCCTTTCATGTAGATGTCAGCGTTATCAATTTGATCGCTTAGGGCTTGCTGCAATAGGTATTTAATTTCAATGTCTTTAACGGGGCTGCGTTCCATCGCCATTAAATAATCATTTTTATCCACACGTTGCCAATCAACTACTTGTTTGAGTTCTTTTTTTAGGATTAGATCAAGCCAAATACGTGTACTTCTGCCATTGCCTTCTCTAAAAGGATGGGCAATGTTCATTTCTACATATTTTTCGATGATTTCATTAAAGGTGGTTTGTGGCATGGTTTCTACATTTTTTAAAGACACTTCTAAATACATAACGGGAGCGAATCTAAAATTTCCTTTGGCAATATTGACTTCACGAACCTTACCTGCAAACTCATAAATCTCACCAAAAAGAGAGTGATGAATGCTTGCTAACGCCTGAAAACTACCTGCATTAAGGGTATCTAAAACCCCACTGCTAAATAGCTGATGAGCTTGAGCTTTGCTCATTTTTTCTTCAACCCTTGCCAGTTCAACCGCATCGGTGATGCCGAGTTTATTTTCTAAAGTCATCTACTCACTCCATTCGAATTATTTACACAAACATTTTTTCTAAGCAGGCTTGCTTGATGTTGTTGAGTTTTTTAAGTTGGGCTTGGTGTTGGGTTAGTAGGGTGTCTAGTTGTTTGAAGAGATTGCCTATTTTGGTTTGTTCTGTAATATCAGGGTATGAAATATCTACTTCTTTTAAGTCGTTATTTCGAAGATGCACAACAGATTTACCTTGCGCTCTTCTCGACAAATCTTTTTGAGGCTTACCATTTGAAAGGGTTAATGCTAAAAATATTGAATCAAGCTTATTGCTTGGATAGATAATATTTAAATCCCCCCCTAGCAATACTCCTGACTGCACAACTGCTGAGGCTCTTGAAATATCCTCAGCAGTTTCCCCCGATGCAGGGACTACAACCTCATTACCATTACTAAAAATTGATTTATTATTCTCTATTGCAAAAGTATCAACATCATAAATGACTGTTTGATATTGTGTATACAACCTTCCATATAAAATAATCAGAGTTCCTTCTGCAACCAAGTCACTTTTTGAATACCCTTGCCCTTTGGAAAAATCAGCATTATCTCCGAGCACCTTCTCTTCCCACTCCCCACTAAACCCATTAAAACGAATTTCTGGCACGGTTGCCTCTTGTTTGGGGAACATTTTTTCGAGCAGGGATTTTTTAATATTTAACAGCTTGTCGTGCTTTTGCTGATGCTGGGCGATCAGAGTGTCGAGCTGTTGGAAGTAATTCCCGATTTTGGTTTGTTCTTCAGGCTCTGGAATTGAGATATTTTGATTTTTAACAATATCAGAATTCAGGTTTACTTGGCTCCCCGGTTGCCCATATTTTTGCCACTCTTTTTCAAAGCTCTTTAGCCATTGAAATAAATACTCACGATCAAAAATTGGCTTCAAGAAAATTAAAAACCCATCGTGTACGCCCGTGCTTACATAATTAATAACAGGTTTTCCAACACTTGCAGCAATACTTAAAAGAAGGTGTGGTTCAGTAAGCACTCGAGTCTTTTCTTCACCTAATTTTGAAATGCGTTGCTTTAAATAATAGATTCGTCCATTTTGCTCAGATACATCTCTAATTCTTAACCAACCAACATTGGATTGTGTATCAAACCATTTTGGATCTTCTATTGGTCTAGGACTAGCACCTCGAACAATATCAGACAGTTCACCCAACGCTTTCTCATGCCAATCCCCACAAAATCCCTTAAACCGAATCGCAGGCACGTTATTTTCTGCACTCATCTTATTCACCCACCAACAAAGCTTTCAGTTCAGCCAAGCCCTGTTGGTCAAACTCGTTGCCGCTGAGTTTGGCGATTAAGCCCGCCAATGCTTGCTCGGTGTTTTTAATATCGCTGGCGACATCGGCATAAGTCGTGGCGTATTTATCCGCCAATTTTTGTACTTGGCTGGTGAGTTGCTGAATCAGGTTAGTGGGCAATTGACTTAACTCAGCAAGCAATGGAGTGATCCATTTAAGCTCTAGTAAATCATTCACTTGCTCATCGCTTAAATTTTCAATCGTGGTTTTGGTTTTAAGATGCAATGCCTCAGCCTCTGCTTTAACGGATCTTTTCAGGGCTTTTTCTTCCGTGGTTAACTCATCCACTTGGATGATTTTGGCTTCATAGCTTTCAACATCAAAAGAACCACTTTGTTTAACTTCTGTTTTCAGTTGTTTGGCGGCCTTGCCTACGGCGACATTCACAAAGCTATCGCCATTATCATTAACCGTGTCTTGGGATTTTTCTTCTTCAGAAAAGGTATCGAGTAGGGTTTCAACTTCAGTACTTATTTCAACTAAACGGTTTTCTTGTTGTTTAAGGGCTTGTAACTCGTCATTCAATTGCGTAGCTTGTACTAAATCAAAGGGCAGTATATGACCTTTCCAGCCGTCTTGTACTTCGGTGTCTTTACCTTTGACTTTTTTATTGACCATATTGGGGTCAACCCGTTTGCTCGCTTTAAAGCCTTCGGTTTGTAGCATTTCTAAATCAGCGGCGATAGTTTGCCAATGGTTATTGAGTAATTGGTAGGCTTGGTATTTATCGATTAAAGTAATGTCGTTTAGAGCCGTTTTTTCTAAGCGGGTAAAAAGTTCATGGCTTAGTACGACTTCCTGTTGAGTAATTTTAATTGCGCCCCACTGAGTGATTAACTCGGTTTTAAGGTAGCTATCAAAATCACCAAAGGCATTGGCATAGCTTTGAGCGAAACTTTTTACTTCGCTGTGCTGGGTAATGGTGTGCTTTACCTCATCAACCGCAATCGCTAACTGAGCATAGTGGCTTGAATTATTACTAAATAACGCTTTTCTTAACTCAGGAAAGGCTTGCCAATAATGGTCAAACTGCTTGATTTCGCTCACGGGGATACCGCCGAGCATAGTGGCGTGTAAATCCCAACTTTCGGCAGCGGCGGCAGAATCGACATATCTTGGAATATTCAGGTTGTAATCGTTTCCGCGTAGGGTCTCTTTACTTACCAACTGTGAAAACTTTGGATTGCTTTCACGGTTAATCACCGCATCCGCTATGCGTTTAATATCTGAGGCTTGCAGCTTATTATTTTTACCCACTTTTAAAAAGTGTTTAGAGGCATCAATGACAAGTACATCGGTATTTTCACGCTTTTGGCGTAACACCAAAATAACGGTAGGAATACCTGTACCAAAAAAGATATTGGCAGGCAAACCGATAATGGCAGCTATGTGGTTTTGCTCAATTAACTGCTTACGAATCGTGCCTTCTTCACCGCCACGAAATAATACGCCGTGGGGTAAAACAATCGCCATCATGCCGTCAGGTTTTAGGTGATATAAATCGTGCAGCAAAAAAGCATAATCGGCTTTAGTTTTAGGCGCTAAGCCAAAGCGTGAGTAACGCGGGTCGTTTTCTTTGTGCTCTGAATCCCACTGTTGTGAATAAGGCGGGTTGGAGACCACGGCATCCACATAAAGAGGGTTGTAGCCTTGCGGGTCGTTCTCGTCAAAGTAAGGCCAATCGTCTTCAAGGGTATCGCCGTTGCGAGTGACAATATTGTTAGGTTTTATACCGCGCATGATTAAGTTCATACGGGTTAAGTTGTAAGTGTTTTTCTTGAGTTCTTGGGCAAAGTATTTAATGTGGTCTTGGCTATCCACATGCTTAGCAACACTGTTACCGATATTAATCAATAATGAACCTGAGCCACTGGTCGGGTCATAAATTTCTATTTTTTCTTTATCTTTACAATGGTGCGCGATGATCTCTGACATGAGCAGTGATACTTCATGGGGTGTATAAAACTCACCCGCTTTTTTGCCCGCATTGGCGGCAAACTTTTCAATCAGATATTCGTAGATATAGCCCAGTACGTCATAGTCTTGCTTGCCATCCATTGGGATCGCTTTGATGAGTTGCAGCAAGTCACTAATCGCTTTGGTTTGTTTGGCTGCGCTTTCGCCTAATTTACTAAGGCCGGTTTGCAGGGTGTTAAAAATTCCATCAAACAGTTTTTTGTGGTTGGTGTGTATGAGGCGTTCAAAGGCGGATAAGCCATCACGCACGTTGGAGACATCAAAATCACTGCCTTTTTCCAACCATGTTGAAAACAAATTGTCATAGGCAATAAAGTAGCCTAGCTCTTTTCTTATATGGCCTGTTGTTTCTGCATCGTCTTCGCTTAATAGTGCTATTTGAGCATCAGACATATCTATGCTTTTAGCGAATTTTATTTGTTGATCTGATAGATATTTGTAGAAAATAAAGCCCAGAATGTAATCTTTATATTCGTTGGCTTCAATTTTGGAACGCATCTGATTAGCAGATTCCCAAATTTTGGCTGCTAATTGTTGTTTATTCAATTTTATGTCCTTGTTTTATCATCGAACTAATCATTTCTTATTTGTATGAGGATAGAGACTATAGACTATAGAAGCCTTTCTTAATTTTCTATTTTTCTAACTGTTTTCAGTGCTCATTTCCTAACTTACTTATTCACTTAAGAGTTTAGTTAGTTTTTTTTGTGCAACATCGAAATCAGTCATGCAATTTCCTAATTTAATCATTTCCTGACCTAAGTCAGGTGGTGTCCAGGTGCTCTCTTGCTTTATATAATGACCAACATTTAATGTCCCATTATTTTTTATTACATCAGGTAATAAAACAGACTGATACGCTTTATGTTCAGGATGTTTTCCTTGGACTAATTCTGCAATAAGCTGAATATTGTCAGGTGAGATTGAAACATTCCTGCCATCTTTCTGAGCAAATGCTGTCGCATCAATAAATTTAACTTCCCCTGGAACTTCCTTGTTTTTATTTAAAATTACAAGTACGGGTGCTAGCATGACATTTTTTAAAATACGAGAAGGCAGATGAATTACACTTTCTACCCAATCATTATTAAGTAAATACTCTCTCACTTTTGCATCGTACCCACCTCTAAACAGCCAGCCTTGAGGTAAAAGTATCATCACCTTTCCTTTGTCGTTCACATTAGCTAATGCTTGCTGAACCCAAAGTGTATCAGATGCAGAAGTAGGAACTGGTTTATCAGAGTGAACAACAATGTAACCTTTATTAGTCAGCATGCTTCTTTCTTCAGCTGAAAATCTTATCCTCATAGGGGGTGTCATTACCGCAATATCTGCTTTTTTATTTGTTTTGATAAATGATGGATTAAATAAGCTATTGGTTACTTTAAAAGTAACTTCTTTATCTTGTAGTAATAGCAGTATTTTACTGAGTTCAGCGACAGGTTCATTAATTTCTTCTACTTGAAATTTAGCCTGTTCAATTTTACTTACTATATTAGCGTAACCAGCAGCACCATCATAAATAATGGTTTCTGAAGATACGTCACCTACTAACTTAGAGAACAAATCCGCTACTGTATTGGTACTTATACTATTGTTTTGGTAGCTTTCTATCTCAAGTAAAACATTACGAATACAAACAGAAAATGTTGAAAAATCGGCCTCTGCAACGTCATTGATTAAATAGATGGCTTTACTAAACAAGCCATCGTTAAATAAATTTAGAGCTGTGATTTCTAACTTTCCTACAATCTCTCTTTTTTTTAGCTCATTGACTAGTTCTTTAAATTTATCTCTCTGCTGATTGGGTGCCGATTTAAATAAATCTAAATATTGATGTTTGTCATTTTTTTTAATCAGTACTAACAAAGCTAATACATGTAAAACTTCTTCAGCACTTTCTCGGTGTCCGCGTGATAAATCTAAAAAGTTCCTAACATGAGTTTCAATCGACTTCATGATTCAGCTCCTTGCATTAAATCAATCATTTTTGCCTCTACTGTTTTCTTTTGTTGTTCCGCTAATGTTAATGTGCTTTTATATGCTTCACGTCCAGCATAAAATAATTCAGCGATATTGTCTTGTTTTTGTTTAGAAGGAAGAGGGATTTCAATATTCCTTAGCACTGATGCAGGTATATGGTGAATAACAGCCCCTGTGCTTGATGCCTGCAATGAATCCTTACCTACTTCAGAGTTGAAATAAGCAGCTAAAACTTCGCCACGTATTTTCTCTTTATTTGTTCTTATAATAATAGTATTTGCTGAGGCTAATACCTTCGCATTTCCTATCTCTTTATCAATATAACAAGCTCTTATAGAGCTCCCTCTAGACAAAATAACAACATCATTAGGCTTTAAGAAATAGGGGTCTAAATTACGTGTACTTGTGATTTTTACGCGTATCATATTTTTGGTCGTCATCTCCCCATCTTTACTAATATCTGCTCCTTGTAACAGCAGTGGGTCTGACTCCGCAACACCTTCTCTTTTATATACGCCATTAGCACGGCCAACAAAAATATCAGCAATATTTTCTATCTTAATATTCATTTCGTACACCTAAAACGATTAATTTAGAATAACTATACGCCTTACATAAAAAATATTCAAATATTATTTCGTATAATTGATACGATAAATATTTTTTAGTTAATATATTTTTTAAATAGCACATTTAAACCTTTCAACACAGGTTGTAGGTTACATAATTCAAAGGAGAAACAGTTATGTTATCAACTGAAATAGAGAACGCCGCTGAAGCCATACTATGTGCCGATAGCTTACTTATTATTGCAGGTGCAGGCATGGGCGTAGATTCTGGGTTACCTGACTTCCGTGGCAACAAAGGCTTCTGGAAAGCACACCCTAATTTTGAATCTGAACAATTATCATTTGAGGACTTAGCAAATCCACAGTGGTTTGTTACAAATCCGCAGCGTGCATGGGGGTTTTATGGTCACCGTCACCAACTATATAAGCGAACCAACCCTCACCTGGGGTTTGATATTTTGAAGCAATGGTGTGCATCAAAGTCCTCAAATAGTTTTATTTACACTACTAATGTTGATGGGCACTTCCAAAAGTCTGGATTTTCAGAGTCTATGGTGTATGAATGTCACGGCTCGATTAATCACCTTCAATGTATTTCAAATTGCACCGAAGACATATGGTTTAACGATCAACCACCGCTAGAGATCAATGAGCAACACTTACTTGCTACTGGTCAGCTACCACACTGCATTCATTGCAACGGCCTCGCTAGACCTAATATTCTTATGTTTTATGACGACTATTGGTTAGCACAGCGTTCCAACGAACAAGCCTTACTATTCAAAAAATGGACAGAACTCAGTCGTAATAAAACCGTCGCTATTATTGAAATCGGTGCTGGAATATCAGGCTGCTCAGCGCGTTATGCTAGCCAGAACGCAAAGGGAACTTTAATTAGAATTAATCCAATTGATACACAGAGTGATGACAATACAATCACTATTAAATTAGGTGGATTAGATGCATTGAGATCAATACATGAGTTAAAGGTAGTGTTAAATTATTAATACCTGCCACATTAACTTAATTTTCAGCTGCCCATAGAATTTCTAACCACTTTCTCTATCAAACTGGCTATCTTTTCAGATCCATATTTAGAAGGCTCAATATGGTTAATAAAGTCTTCTTTACTGTTTAGTATTGGATGTAATTCTAGGTAGGTAATATGGGGAGTACATTTAAGCTGTTCATTGAATACCTTAACAATCTGATGAACCTTTGAAACATACGCTTCATCAATTCCATCAAAAACGGGTAAGTAAGGTGTAATCAAAATAACCTTGTTAAAGTCTGCGTGTAACATAGAATAAATACCAATTACGCGTGTGCAGATTGATTCAATCATTCTATGTATTTCATTTATATCAGCTGTTAACAAGCACTCTTGGTTTTCAAGTAAATCATTTCCACCAACACTTAAAAACGCATAGTCCCATTTGCAAACTTTTGTTTTGACCCTTTCCAACTGCTCATTAATATCTAGGCTTGTTATCCCATCTTCAGCAAAATTTACCACCTCAAAGTCTGGTAATTTTTGCCTTACTTTAGTAAAGACACAATCTTCTTTGCCTGTGTATTCTTCATTATCTAAAATTGAATCACCGATTAATGCAATTTTCATTTATTTCCTCCAATCAATTGGTTACATAGAACTACAAGCAATAGTGCTACTAGCATTTTACGACCTAGTGTATTGACAGTTTCTTAACAGTTCCTAGGCAGTTCAATCAATACAAATTTTACCCCTAAATTAAGTTTATACTTAACACATAGAAGAATATTCAGAACATTACCAAATATCATTAAACTAAGGAAAACCATCATGGCTTCTGATGAAATAGAGAACGCTGCTAAAGCCATTTTATCTGCCGATAGCTTACTCATTATTGCAGGTGCTGGTATGGGCGAACATCCAGACCGCAATGCCCAGTTTGAAAATATTACCCAACTGAAGAAAATCTATCTTGATGCGGGGAGTCCTGTCATCAGTATGGATGCCAAAAAGAAAGAATTATTGGGTACTTTTTATCGTAATGGCTCGTTCTATACACAAGCTGCCCTTCAAACAAATGATCATGATTTCCCCAGCTCTGCAACGGGCAGTGTCATTCCTCATGGGTTTTATGATATTAAACGAAACACAGGCTATATCACGCTTGGAACGAGCAGTGATACCAGTGAATTTGCTTGTGATAGCTTATCTCAATGGAGGGTAAATGAAGGTATTATCCATTATCCCAAGGCAAAATCATTATTGATTCTGTGTGATGGCGGCGGGAGTAACAGCTCACGCCACTACCTTTTTAAAGAAGACTTGCAAAGGACGGCTAATGCACTTGGATTGGAAATTAGAATTGCCCATTATCCTCCTTATACTTCTGAGTATAACCCCATAGAACATCGACTTTTCCCTCATGTAACGCGAGCATGTGAAGGCGTTGTATTTGACTCGGTTGAAACAGTGAAAACATTAATTTCTAGAGCATCAACGTCAACAGGGCTAACAACAATGGTTAACATACTCGATAAAGTGTACGAGATAGGCCGAAAATATGCGACTGACTTCAAAGAAATAATGCCGATTGTATTTGATGAGCATTTACCAAAATGGAATTATCGTGCAATTCCTCAAGAATAATTAATATAGGGAAGT
>ENA-OSET01004728-OSET01004728.1-sediment-metagenome-genome-assembly--contig:-NODE-4728-length-11894-cov-3.139799_pt1 | contig 11894 bp, 12 predicted proteins | sample MGYA00237882_ERZ534229 | MGnify/ENA primary metagenome ERZ534229 (study PRJEB26408, sample SAMN06266212) | sediment metagenome | isolation source: Hudson Canyon methane seep mesocosm | place...
AGAGACATGATCTTGACGTCTGGGTCGGCGTACATCTTGGCCATTTCCAGCAGGCGGTTTTCCGGAACCCCGGACATCTCCGAGGCATATTCCAGCGTATAGGGCTTCACGAATTCCGCGAATTCCTCAAATGTGATGTCAGTTGCGCCACCGGCCTTGTCGTTGTTCTCAGCCGCTTGTTCCAGCGGGTGCTCGGGGCGCAGCCCATAACCAATGTCCTGATTGCCGCGTTTAAAGTTGACATGCTTGGACACAAAATCCTGATTCACCGCACCGTTTTCGATGATGTAATTCGCGATAAAGTTCAGCATCACCAGATCGGTCTGCGGCGTGAAGATCATCGGAATATCGGCCAGATCAAAGCTGCGATGCTTGAAGGTCGAAAGAACCCCAACCTTGACATGCGGGTTCGAGAATTTGCGGTCTGCAATCCGGGTCCACAGGATCGGGTGCATCTCTGCCATGTTCGACCCCCACAGGAAAAAGGCGTCGGCATTTTCAAAATCGTCGTAGCAGCCCATGGGTTCGTCGATACCAAAGGTCCGCATGAAACCAGCCACCGCCGAGGCCATGCAGTGACGGGCGTTGGGATCAATGTTGTTAGACCGGAAACCTGCCTTCATCAGTTTTGATGCCGCATAGCCCTCCCAGACGGTCCACTGACCGGACCCGAACATGCCGATGCCGGTCGGGCCTTTTTCTTTCAGCGTGGTCTTCCACTTTTCGGCCATTATATCAAAGGCTTCATCCCAGGAGATCGGTGTAAAATCACCCTCTTTGTCATAGACACCATCCGTTTTGCGCAGCAAGGGCTGGGTCAAACGGTCTTTGCCGTACATGATTTTCGACAGAAAATAGCCTTTGACACAGTTCAGGCCCCGGTTCACTTCGGCCTCGGCGTCGCCATGGGTTGCAACCACCCGGCCGGCCTTGGTGGCCACCATGATCGAACAACCCGTGCCACAAAACCGGCAAGCTGCCTTGGACCATTTCAGGTCGGTGATGCTTGAATCCGTCACCAGGTTCTGCGCTTCAGCAGACAGCGGCAATCCTGCCGCAGCGGCCGCCGCAGCAACGGCCTGCGCCTTAATGACATCCCGTCTTGTCAGTTTGGTCATATTTATTCTCCAATTAGTCTGCCGCGGGTCAAAACCCGATCCGGCATATCAATCTGTTTGGTGATAAACGAGAGACGCGCTAACGACCCCATCCAAGAGCTGCAGTTGGGTCAGTGCCTCAACTATAGCGCTTTGATTTTCAGTCTCCAGCGTGACGATAATTTTGCCGCTTGGATCGCTCAACGGCACCTCTGCCATTTCGATTTTCGCGACTTCCGCCAGAATCTGTTCGAATTTCTGCGGATCTGCCCGCAGCAACAAGCTTGAGATATGTACAACTTCAGTCACCCAAAGGCTCCATGATGGATATGGCCGAGAATGTGCAGGCCGCCACGCAAGCCCCACATCCATTGCATAAATTTCGATTTACAGAGACTTTTCCGACCGGGCGTTGAGATAGATCAAAAACCAAGGCTTCGACTTCACAAATATCGGTGCACAATCGGCAGCTTATGCCGATATTCATCACACAATTGCCTGCTATGTCTGCCCGGATAGCCCAGGGCTGGCTGGCAATGTCAAAGACAGGTTCTTTGCAGGCCTGAACGCAGGCTTCGCAAAAGGTGCATTCGCCGCTCTCAAACGACACAATCGGCGTGTTGGCCGGGCCGCTAAAGAGAATGGCTTCGGGACAGGCGGCAATACAGTCGCCACATCCGGTACATGCATTCTGGATAGATGTTTGAGTGGTCCAGGGTGGGCGCAGTGGCGCGCCATGCCGACCAGAGAAAAGCGCGCGTCTGGATACAGTTTGTGATCCGGACTTGCCCATGTGTATCAGCCCGTGGGTGGGCCAAAGACCAGCTGAAGCATCCAGACACTAAAGCCAAACCCTCCAACAATAACACCCGCCAGAATGGGCGCTAAGAAGACTGCAAGAACCAAAAAGGCCCAACGTTCATCGGATTTTGGTACTGCCCTTACACCGGCTTCGACGGTATTGGTCACCATCACCACCTCCTAATCATAATTTAAATGGTCTTATTCGTTGAGCGTTACGCTCAACTTGTAGTGTATTCCAATTGAATTCCACGGGATAGTGCCAATCCGGCCCTGCGCCAAAATGCGCGCATTATTATGCAGTCATTCGCCATGGATGCCCGTCGGCCTGCGCCAATCAGGCCCAGTTCAGGCGCCAGTCTGGCGTGATTGCTGCGCCTGTGTCAGCCAGGTCATCAGGGCCTCGACACTGGGGTCGACAGCCACCGCCAGCCCGTCGGCAAACTCTTGAAACGCATCGACATTCAGGGCGTTGACACCGGTGATCACTGGAACACCCAACGCTATGGCCTCGCCGATAACCGGGCGCATACCACGCCCGTCGGCCTCGTGTTTGCCAAATTTATTGACCAGCAGAACTTCTGGTAAAGGTGTGCCCTGCAGGGAATTGGTAACCTGTGCCACCGCCTGCTCCAGCGCCGCTGGATCAAGGCGGCATCCGCGCGCCTTGGGGCCCAGCGACTGCGAAATCCGGATCGTCTCACCCATGGGCAGCACCCGCACATCCATATCGCACAGCGCATCGTCATGGCATTCGGTATTGGTTTGAACAATGCCAGCCAAAACGGTGCCCTGCGCCTGCAACCGGTCAGCCAGTTCGCTCAGCAGCCGGTCCGTTGCGCCGCGGTCCCGGGTCATCACATAGGCAAGCTGCATCACGTCTCTTTCTTTTTATAACAGTTCGGCAATCGTAGGCTTCATCGGGCCGTAATACCATAGGCAGCCAGCAACGGGTTCGGCGCAAACCCTACCAAGGTAGCGGGACATAGCCAATGACCGGCTCGTGCAGCAAGATCAGCGTCAGAAACACACCTGCAGCCGAAAGCAGCGGCACCACAGACAGCGGCATCCGCATCAGGTTCAGCCGCGCAGTGCCCTGCGCCAGCCGTTGCCACTCACCCGGGCCCAAGCTCCGCTGTTTGCGACGGTCGATCATGGACATTCCCATTGTGGCAAAGCCCGCGAACAGACCAAACAGGATCACATGCGCCAGATCACCATTGGCCAGCAGATGCGCCGCCGCCCACAGGGCCATCGCTGCCAGCAGCGGGTGACGGCTGACGGCCAGCATGCCGGGCCTGGTTGGATCAAACGGTTTCACCCCCATCCCGCCAAAGCTCAGCGGGTTCTGCCCCATCATACCGCCCACCGCGATCAGGCAGGCCAGCGGCATCACCACCAGTGGCGCCCAGCGAAAAATCTCAAGCTGCGGCAGGATACCGATATAGGGAGCTCGCGAGGCCGCCACGATCAGCCAGCCCAGCACCAGCAGCGACAGCACACTGTAGGAAATGAAATAACCCCTTCGCCCCAGTCGGGCGATCAGCCAGGGCCGCATCGGCGGGCGCACCGGGAACATGTGGCTCAGCAGGAATAAAATCAGCGCTGCGATGAACTCTAACCAGTCTGCCATTTCGATTCCCGGCAATGATGATGATTTCCGGGGACCTGTAAGCCAAGTCCAGAGCGACGTCCACCACATCAGGGTCAGTCTGGCCCGGCAATGCCGGGCCAAACCCAATTTCAATTACAGGCCCAGCACCCGGCGGCGCTCTTCTGCAAAGCCCTGCACCATGCGGTCGGCAATCAGCGCCAGGATCGCCATCGCAGCCCCCGCCGAAATACCCAGACCCACATCCGCCTGCCCCAGCGCCAGATAGATCAGCTGGCCCAGACCGGTGGTGCCGATCAACGCCGCAATCACCAACATGGCAAAGGCGTAAAGGATGGTCTGGTTCAACCCCAGCAGGATGGTTGGCGCCGCATAGGGTGCCCGCACATCGCGCAGGATCTGCCAGGTGGTCGCGCCCGAGGCAATGGCCGCCTCGATCATCTCGTCCGGGGTTTCCGTCAGCCCATGACGGCTGTAGCGGATCATCGGCACAATCGCATAGGCAATGATCGCCAGAAACGCCGAGAACTCACCGATTTGGAACACCATCAGAACCGGAATCAGGAACACGAACAGCGGAATGGTCTGCAACATGTCACAGATTGGCCGGGTGATCTTCCAGGCCAGTGGTGACACTGCGCACAGCAACCCGATACCACCACCGGCAAGGGCACAGGCAAACACCGCAGCGCCGCTGAGGTACAGGGACAACATGGCGCGGTCCCACAGACCTGACAGCAGAATGGTCAACAACAGCCCAACCGACAGAATCGCCAACCCGCGCCCCGATGACACCCAGCCCAAAGCCGCAGCCCCAACCAGCACAAAGGGCCAGGGCAGATTGGTAATTCCGGTTTCCAGCATACCAACGAAGATCAGTGTCATGATGCCCCAGGTCACCTGCCCGCGCAGCGCCAGCACCAGCCCAGCCACAGCCCCGGCTGCAAACAGTCCCAGGCTCATCTGGGTTGTCCACTGAAAGCCCCAGGTGAATGGCAGCACAGCCTGATCCAGGCCAATACGCAGCGGCAGCAACCCATAGAACAACGCGTTGTTTTTGACCGCGGCCAGCCATTGCCAGTTGGAGGAGGTAAAGGCAGTAAGCCCAGCATCCACTGCATCAACCGCCCCATCAAGCATTGCAAAGCTCGACGGATCCGGCAGGCTGGACCACAGTGCCGCACTGGCGACAATACCAGCGCCCAGAATAGCCCAGGCCATGCGCGGATCGTAACGACGGCGGCTATCTTGCGCCAAGGTGCCGCTCATCCGGTCGATGATCACAGCAAATACCACAATCACCAAACCTGCCAGCAGGGCTGGACCAAACTGTGCCTTGCGCATGGTCAGCAGAACTTCCCAGCCGATGTCGTCAAATCCACCGATCACCGCCGCGATGATCACCATCGACAGGGCCGCCATCAGGCATTGATTGACCCCAACCAGGATCTGCGTCGCCGCCGAGGGGATCTCGACCTGAAACAGTTGCTGCAACCGGGTGCCCCCAGCCATGATCGCAGCTTCCTTGATCTCTGGTTCGACCCGCTCCAGCCCCAACAACACGTTGCGGGCCATCGGTGGCGCGGCATAGATCGCACTGGCAATCAGCCCCACCACGGGACCAAAGCCAAACAGCACCAGCAGCGGGGTCAGATAGGCAAAGGTTGGCACCGTCTGCATGATATCCAGCATCGCCTGCACCGGCTTGCGAAATCGCGGATACTCATTCGCCAGAACCCCGATACCACCGCCAATGATCAGCGCCAGCGGCACAGATACAGCCACCAGCGACAGGGTATTCATGCTCTCGTGCCAATAGCCCGAGGCCAGCACAAAGCTCAAGCCGACAACGGCCATCAGCGCCATCGGCGCACCGCCCAACATCCAGCCGATGGCTGTCACCACCGCAATCACCAGGATCCAGGGCGTGCTGCCCAACACCAGATTGGTGGCCTCCATCGGATAATACATCAGCGCCGAGAAGGCCCGTGCAGTGGGTTTGATCAGCTGCAACAGCCATTCCATTATGGCACCCACCCATTCCGTCGCAGGCAACACCAGCGATTCGGGGAAGATCACCAGCCAGGGCAGCGTGGTTTCCAGCAGCAGGCAAAAGGCGCCCACTGCCAAGGCCACCAGTGCTGCCAGGCTTCCCTTGGACAGACCGGCCATCATCCGGCTTCCACGTGCAAAGCAGCCGCCAGATCCGCCGGGTTCACAACCCCCAGCAGCTCTCCGTCTTTGTCGCGCACAGGCACCGGTTCGTACAGGTCCATGCAGCGCGCCAATGCGGCATCCAGTGTCATGTCGACCCGTAATCCGGGATCATCAGCACCGTAAACCAGCCCCTCGCCGGTCTGCATAACCGAGGTCAGTTTGGCATGCTGCCCTTTGGCCACGTCTTTTGAAAACTCGCGGACGTAATCGTCGACCGGGTTCAGGATGATATCCGAGGGCGTGCCGATCTGCACAATCTTACCATCGCGCATGATGGCGATGCGATCGGCCAGCTTCAGCGCCTCGTTGATGTCGTGGGTGATAAAGACAATGGTTGTTTTCAGCTCAGCCTGAATTTGCAGGAACTCGTCCTGCAGCTGGCGGCGGATCAGCGGGTCCAGCGCCGAGAAGGGTTCATCGAGGAACCAGACCGAACAGTCAGCCACCAAGGAACGGGCAATGCCGACGCGCTGACGCTGACCACCGGACAATTCACGTGGGTAGTGTTTCTCACGCCCGCCCAGACCGACCAGATCGATCACTTTCTGGGCCTTCTCCAGCCGCGCCTTGCGTTTCATCCCCTGCACCCGCAGCGGATAGGCAACATTGTCGGCCACGCTCATATGCGGGAACAGACCAAAATGCTGGAACACCATGCCCAGCTTATTGCGCCGCAGCTCGATCAGCCGCGCCGGGGTGGCCTCGACAATGTTTTCCCCATCGATACGGATCTCGCCGTGGGTCGCATGCAACAGATGCGAGATACAGCGGATCAGGGTGGATTTGCCCGAACCGGACAGACCCATGATGACAAAGAGCTCGCCCTCGGCCACTTCAAAATTGGCGTCCTGAACCGCGGGGATCAGCCCTTTTTCACGCAGCGCGGCTGCGGCGGTTTCGGAATCAGAATGAGCTGACAGCGCCCCGGATAGGGCGCTGTCAGCGTCGGGACCAAACACCTGCCAGACATTCTGGCAGGAGATGGCGGCCTGTGGCTTATCGCTCACGATCGTCAGCTTATTTGATGGCTGCGTCGACAACCGGGCGCCATTTGCCCTCGTTCTCGGCCATCCAGGCTGCAACCACTTCTTCAACTTTGCCACCGTCCACATCAACGGCACCCATCATTGGCTGCTGATCTTCGACAGCCAAAGTGTAGTTCATCAGGATTTCACTGGCGGCAGGCCATGTATCTGCCAGACCGGACCAACCAGCCTTGAAGATGCGCGACGCGGCGAAGTCACAGTCGTTGATCGCATTGGGATTTGGGCCCCAGGCCGGATCGGTGAAACAAGCGTCTTCACCAGCGGGCAGATCCACGAACTTCACGTCATAGGCCGACATCGCCCAGTGTGGCTGCCAGAAGGTCACCAGCAGCGGTGTTTTACGCTCGGTCGAGGCACGCAGCTCCACGATCAGGGCTGCTTCGGAACCTGCGGGCACAGCTTTGAACGGCAGGTCCAGACCTGTCATACGGTCGGCGCCGGGTGTGCCCCAGTCAGCAGGGTAATCCACCAGACGGCCAGCCGGCAGCGTTTCAGCCGAGGCAAACAACGGTGCGCAGGCTTTCAGGGCTTCCCAAGCTGGCAGGCCCGGGCACAGCTCGGCCACGTGGGCCGGATAGGCGATGCCTTCGCGGGCGTTCAGCTCCAGGTCGCCCAGTTCAACCACTGTGCCTTCGGACACTTTGTTGGCGTAGTCATCGGACACATTCGAGGACCAGATTTCCAGTGTCGCGTGAATGTCACCATCGGCAATCGCCTGAAACTGGTTCATCATACCGGCCGACACAAATTCAACTTTGTAACCAGCCGCCTTGAGCATCTCGCCAGCGATATGGGTGGTGACGTGCTGACCAGTCCATTCGTTCACGGCCAGACGGATGGGTTTGTCCACATCGCCCATGTCCGCAGCATTGGCCATACCAGCCGTAACCGCGAATGAAACAGCACCCAGTGCTGCGGCATATCCTTTAATTGTCATAAATCTACTCCCTGTTTGGTGTTAAACGCCCTTTTTTAAATAAGGGCTGCGTCAGTGTTCGAACCGTCCGCTCTATGTCGCTACATTTGGCTTTGGACTATCGGCTCTTTCTCTTTGCTTGGTCAAACCTAGCCTCCAAGTAGTAGATTGACCGATACTCATCCAATATTTGAACTTATAGCGACACTTTGTCGAGCTTCTGCGGCTAGAAGTGACTTTTTTTGTTTGGTCATTCAACTTTTAATGTGACAATTCAACTTTTTTACAGACTTTCAAACAAACCGCAGCCCGGCATTCCTGGCCGCGCCGTCCAACACGCAGACCGCAACAAAGCAAAAGTGGGGATAAGGGTCAGCCAGTATTTCAGGCTAGCCAAAGCCATCGCTGTGTTTGAATTTCAGGACTGTGTCATCCCCGTTTCCGGGCTATCATCCAGACGGGATCATAGGTCAGCGGCAAGCCACCACTGCGACCAAACTGCGACCGGTAGTTGTCTTCAAAGGCCCGCAACCTCCCCCGGCTCCAGTGCTGGTCGGCCTGCGCATTCACACCCGTCTGGCGCAGGTGTCGCAACAGATCCATGGCATTGTCAAACAGCATGTCCGTTGCGGCTTGCGAGACATGCACCAGTTCAACATCCCTTGGCAGCAGGTCCGGCCAATCGGCACTATCGACGTAGCTTGGCGCAGCCGCGGACGATCCCAAACTGCGCAACTGATGAAACTGCCCGGTGCCAAACCCAGAAACTGCCAGCCAGCCTCCAGGGCTTAGCCGGGATGACAAACGCGCCATCAGGGCCGGTATGTCGCTAATCCATTGCACCGTCGAGGTCGAGGCAATCAGATCCAGCTCTTTTGGCAAAGGCACGGTTTCAATGGGGCCAAAGGTAAAATGGGTGTGGTCTGATCGGTCCTTGGTCAGTGTCCCCAACCCCGGGGCCGCCTCGGCAACCAGATCATTCAGGGTCAGATGCCGGATCTTCAGGCGCTGCAACAAGGGTCGCGTCAGGTGCCCGGTGCCACAGCCAAACTCCAGCACGTTTTCAAAGCGGTCAGGTGCCCGGTGGTCGTGCAGCAGCTGCACCAGACGGGCGGCAATATCGGCCTGCGCACTGGCGTGTTGGTGATAACTGGCCAGCCCCCGGCGAAAGCTTTGGCGCACCCGGTTCTGGTTCAGATTGGAGGGCATATTGTCTCTCATGACAGGATCTCCGGCCAGCTGGCAAACGTTGCAAACGGCGCGTGCGGGGCAGCGATCTGACGTGTGACATCCGCTGGCCAGGCCCGTATCTGATTGGCCGCAGGAAAGATCTTGTCTGCGGTACTGATCCACACCCGGTCAAAGGGCATCGCTGGTGCATCGCCACGCGCCTCGATGGCACTCAATTCATCCCGTCGGGCGGACACGTCGATCTCGCCCCGTGGTCGACGCGCGTTAAAGACACGGGCCAGAAACAGCTGATAGGCATCCGCACTCAGGGTTTGCCGGGTCTTGTCCATCGCCACCGGCGGCACGCCCATAGTGCGGTTCACCGGCGTCAGCGTACCGTTAATAGCCACCTTGCAATCAAAGGGATCGCTGCGCCCCTGTTGCCAGTGAGCATAAGACACAACACCAAAGGACCAGGCGACAAGGCTGATGCGATCATAGCCGGACAGGTCTGGCAGTTCCGCCGCCAGATCCCGATAGTCATCCGCAATAAGAATGTCATAGTCGCCAGTCAGGTGGTCAAAGACATCCGCTGCAACAGCCCAGCCACTGAAGACAACGATGAGTTCATTGTTCTGCCCGGCATCGCCGGGGCGCACCTGACCTTCCCCCCGGGAAGGCGCTTTGCACCTCCCCAAGGTCAGGCGCGCCCCATTATGTAGCCAGCGAAACTCCATTACAGCTCTCGTGCCAATCGCAGCATGCCGTCGGTGATCTGGGTCAGCTGGTCCGGCGTGGTGATAAAGGGCGGCATGGTGTAGACATTATTGCCAAAGGGGCGCAGGAACACGCCCATCTCGCGGGCCAGCCCATGGGCCTGATCAGCCGAGACCCGGTGCGTCATCTCGATCACCCCAATTGCCCCCAATACCCGCACATCTGCCACATTCGGCAATGCCCGTGCCGGCTCCAGTTCGGTTTTCATTTGGGCGGCAATGGCAGCAACGGTTGCGCAGGTGTCCTGCTCGGTCAGCAGCTCTAGCGAAGCCAGCGCCGCAACGCAGGCCAGCGGGTTCGCCATATAGGTAGGCCCATGCATGAAGATGCCGGGATTGCCGCCGCCGATACCTGTCGCCACGCGATCATTGGTCATGGTGCAGGCAAACGAGATATGGCCAGCGGTCAGCCCCTTACCCAAACAGATAATATCAGGCTCGACCGAGCAGAAGTCGGTGGCGAACATCTTGCCGGTGCGACCAAAACCGGTGGCGATCTCGTCAAAGATCAACAGGATTCCCAGTTCATCACATAAGGCACGCGCCTGGTTCAGGTATTCCGGGTGGTAGAAATACATGCCCCCGGTGCCCTGAACCACCGGTTCCAGAATGAAGCCGGCGATCTGTTCTGTGTTGGCCTCAAGCAGCGCGCGCAGATCGCCCAGGCCATTGCGGGCCGGATCGTCGATCCATTCTTCAGTGAGGCGAATGGGCGGGCGTGACACGAAATGCTGCACGCTCAGCGCGCCCTGAAACAGGTGGTGCATGCCGGTATCCGGGTCACAGACGCTCATCGCCTTCCAGGTGTCGCCATGATAGCCCGAGCGCACGGTGGCAAATTGAGACCGCCCCTCAAACCCCATAGCATGTTGATATTGCACTGCCATTTTCATCGCCACTTCGACAGAAACCGAGCCGGAGTCGCAATAGAAAATGCGAGTTAAACTGGCTGGCGTGATCTCCAGCAGCTTGCGGCCCAGATTGATCGCCGGGTCATGGGTCAGCCCGCCGAACATCACATGTGGCAGCCGGTCCAGCTGATCATGCATTGCCTGGGTAACCCGTGGGTTACGGTGTCCGTGCATCATGCACCACCAGGACGACATCGCATCGATCACCTGGCAGCCATCGTCCAGTGTCAGGTGAACACCTTGCGATTCCTTTACCACAAAGGTCGGCCCCGGTTGCGTGACGTTTGTATAGGGATGCCAGAGGTGCTGCTGGTCGAACTCCAGCTGGGTCAGATCATCTGCGCTCATGGCTGCAACGCCTTTTTGATTGTGTCGATGTCGATATGGGCGGTGAAGGCCTGGATCAATTCTTCAGACCGGCCGTCAGGCTGGTCCGCGCCTACCCCAAGGTCAGGCGCTCCCGTAGTTTGATCCAGTCCATCAATAATGGGCAAGCGCCCCAAATGCGCGACCTTGCCGAACTGGCAAATGGTGTCTTCCACTGCATCCTCAGCCTCGCCAATAAAGGCGACCCCAACCACATCACATCCGGCCCCGCGCAGGGCTTGCAGGGATAACAGCGTGTGATTGATGGTGCCCAGTTGCGTGCGGGCACAGAGGATCACCGGCGCGCCCCAGCGGGCAAACAAATCCAGATATAGTACCTCGCGGTTCAGCGGCACCATCACGCCGCCTGCCCCTTCGGCCACCAGCACGCCATCGACCTGCGGCAGGTCCAACCTATCGAGTTCGATGGTGACCCCTTCAGCCTCGGCTGACAGATGCGGCGAGGCCGGCAGGTGCAGCAAGTAACCTTCGGGCAAAGCCGGGCGTCCCGACAGACGGGTGACAATCTGGCTGTCGGTTTCCGCTTCCTGGCCCGATTGCACCGGTTTCCAGTAGGTGGCGCCCAGCGCCTGTACCAGCCCGGCCGAAAAGACTGTCTTGCCAATGCCGGTGTCGGTTCCGGCGACGATGATGGTGCTCATGGGCGGATCTCCTCCAGTAGCGGGGCGAGGGTTGAGAACAGATCGGTGATCACCGCGCGTGAGGTGTTTTTGCTGATCGACAGGCGCAGGCGCGATGTGCCGCGCGGAACGGTGGGCGGGCGGATGCCGCGCACATCAAATCCACGGTCCTGCAACGTGGCGGCCACGGCCATACAGTCTTTGTCATCGCCTATCACAATGGGGAGGATCTGGCTGGTCAGACCGCTGATACCGCACAGGCGCCCGGCCTCCGCGTGGGCGTGGGTGATATTGCCCCAGGCGTCCAGTTGACGGGCAGGATTATGCGAAAGTTCACGCAG